>WNFQ01000696.1_pt1 | contig 22765 bp, 17 predicted proteins | sample 5400171 | NCBI WGS metagenome assembly WNFQ01 (sample SAMN13153356, study PRJNA577476) | soil metagenome | isolation source: 20 cm soil under Madrone tree | place: USA:California | collected 2016-06-14 | reverse complement strand
GGCAAGTCCGAGCGGGCGCCGAAGACGGGCGACAAGCGGTTTTCCGATCCGAGATGGAAGGAGAGCGGGCTGCACAGCGGATTGCTCAAGGCTTACCTTGCCTGGGGCGAGGCGGTCAGCGGCCTCGTCGACAAGACGAGCCTCAGCGACGTCGACAAGGCGCGCGCGCATCTGATCGCGGAAATCCTCATCGATGCGGTGGCGCCGACCAATGCGATGCTTACCAATCCGGCGGCGGTGCGCAAGTTCGTCGATACCGGCGGCCAGAGCCTGTGGCAAGGGCTGAGGAACTATTTCGACGACCTCGTCAAGAATCGCGGCATGCCGTCGATGGTCGACACCAGCGCGTTCAAGGTCGGCGAGAACCTCGCGACCACGCCGGGCGCGGTCGTGTTCCGCAACGAACTGCTTGAGCTGATCCAATATGCGCCAACGACGGCGAAGGTCTGGAAGCGGCCGTTGGTCGTCACGCCGCCTCAGATCAACAAATATTATGCTCTCGACCTCTCCCCCGACAAAAGCATGGTCCGCTTTCTGCTCGAGAGCGGAATTCAGGTCTTCTGCGTCAGCTGGCGCAACCCGACCGCGGCCAATCGCGATTGGGGCCTCGACACCTACGTGGCTGCGCTTGACCAAGCCGTCGACGCCGCGCGCGAAATCACCGGCAGCGACGATATCTCCATGATGGGCTCCTGTTCCGGCGGCATCACGTCGACGGCCTATTTTGCCACGCTTGGCGGCGCGGCGGAAAAGATCAAGAACATTGTGCTGGCGGTATGCCTGCTTGATCCCAACACGGCTGACGAGAGTGCCTTCGGCTGCCTGGTTACGCCCGAGACGATGCGCGCCGCCAAGGAGACATCGCGTCTGCGCGGGATTGTCGATGGCCACGATCTGGCACGGATGTTTGCTTGGATGCGGCCCAACGACCTGATCTGGAATTACTGGGTGAATAACTATCTGCTCGGCAACCAGCCGCCGGCATTCGATATCCTCTACTGGAACGCCGATACGACCCGTCTTCCGGCTCGCTTGCATGGCGACTACCTCGATCTCTATTTCACCAACCCGTTCGCCAATCCCGGTAAGCTCACGCTGAACGAAAAGCCCGTTGACATGAGTAAAGTCACGGCGGACGCCTACGTCGTCGCGGGCGTGACCGACCACATCACGCCCTGGAAGGGCGTCTACAAGACGGCTCAGATCATGGGCGAAGGCGCCACCTTCGTGTTGTCGAACAGCGGCCATCTTCAGAGCCTGCTCAACCCGCCGACCAACCCGAAAGCGTCGTTCGTGATCGGACCGGTCGATCCGGGAGGGCCGGAAGCGTTCCTTACCGCGGCCGAGAAACGGAAGGGAAGCTGGTGGCTCGATTGGCGCGATTGGCTCCACGCGCGCTCCGGTGAAGAGGTCGCAGCACCGGCATCGCTCGGCAGCGAACGCCATCCCGTCCTTACAAAAGCCCCGGGGACTTACGTCTTTGATTGACAGCCCCACCGGTGGAGATCGCGCGAATGGGGGATCAACCGGTCCCCAAGGAGTTGCGGTAGCCGCGAAGCCAGGCGACATCGAGGTGCGGCAAATCTTGCTCGGCGGGCGATCGCTTCAGGTCGCGATAAGGCATGGTACCGGCGATCAGCCCCCGCTGCTGTTGTTCAACGGAATTGGCGCCAACTGGGAGCTGGCAAAACCCTTCCTTGAAGCGCTCACACATACGACGGGGATCATCTTCGACGTGCCCGGGGTCGGTGGCTCTCCCCCGCCGTCGCTTCCATACCGGCCATCGACGCTGGCGCGGCTTGCCGCCGATCTGGTTGCCGAGCTCGGCTACAGCGAGATCGATGTGGCCGGCGTCTCCTGGGGTGGCGGCGTCGCCCAGCAATTAGCGCATCAATATCCGAGATTGTGCCGGCGGCTGGTGCTGGCTGCGACCTCGCCGGGCGCCATCATGGTGCCCGCCGCTCCTTCAGTGCTGTGGAAAATGGCGACGCCGCGGCGGTATACCGATAAAGACTACATGCGCAAGGTTGCTTCGGAAATCTACGGCGGCGAGTTTCGCAAAAATCCCTCATTGATCGGTGCCCACGCGAGCGCGATGCGGGGTGCACGCAATGTCGGGTATCTTTATCAGCTTCTTGCCATGACCGGATGGACGAGTTTGCCGTGGCTTTGGTCGCTGCCGCAACCGACACTGATCCTGATGGGAAGCGATGACCCGCTGGTTCCTTCGATCAACGGCCGCATCCTGGCGCTTCTTATTCCGAACGCTCAGCTTCGGATGATTGATGACGGACACCTCTTCATGGTGACGCGGCCGGCGGAAACCGCGGCCATCATCGAAGCGTTCCTGGCCGATCAATACGCCGGCCCCGAGCCAAAGACGTCTTTGCTGTCGCGAACGCTCAGTCAGGCTTGGCGTCTGTTTCCAGGATGGGAGCATCGCAACGAATAGGCCTTACGCCAGCAACCGAACGGGGGCGGACATGCTTCGCCTCACCATCGATCCAAGGGAGGAACCCATGGCAAGCCCGCAAATAGCTTTGGCAAAGAAGCCGCCTTACGCGCCGCCGCCCGTGGACGGCGATTTCTACAAGATCGCCAACATGCTCAACGACAAGGAGCGCGCGCTGATCAAGCGCGTGCGCGAGTTCACCGAGGGCGTGGTGGCCCCGGTCATAGAAGAATATTGGGCGCGCGACGAATTTCCGTTCGAGATCATTCCGAAGATCGCGGAAGTGGGCATTGGCGGGGTGGGTTACGAAGGCTATGGCGCGGCCGGCGGGAGCTGGCTGCTGAACGGTTTCGTCGCGATGGAGCTTGCACGCGTCGACTCGTCGGTCGCGACCTTCTGGGGCGTGCATACCGGGCTTTCGGCCGGGTCGATCTATCTCTGTGGCGACGAAGCGCAGAAACAGCGCTGGCTTCCGGCCATGATGCGCTTCGAAAAGATTGGCTCGTTTGGCCTGACCGAGCCCCTCGTCGGCTCGGCAACATCGGGCGGCATGATGACGACGTGTCGACGCGAGGGCGATACGTGGGTTCTCAACGGCCAGAAAAAATGGATCGGCAACGCCACCTTCGCCGACATCAACATTATCTGGGCACGCGAGGAGGGCTCAAACCAGGTCAAGGGTTTCGTTGTCGGAAAAGACAATCCGGGATTCTCGGTCGAGAAGATCAAGACCAAGATGGCGTTGCGGGTGGTGCAGAACGGGCTGATCACGCTGAAGGATTGCCGCGTGCCCGAATCCGACCGGCTGCAGAACGCCGACACGTTCAAGGACACGGCAAAAGTGCTGCGGATGACCCGAACCGGGGTCGCGTGGTTCGCCGTGGGCTGCCAGATGGGCGCCTACGAGCATGCGCTGCGCTACGCGACCGAGCGGCTCCAGTTCGGGAGGCCGATTGGCGGATTCCAGCTTGTGCAGGATCTATTGGTGCGAATGCTCGGCAACGTCACCTCGACACAGGCGATGATGCTGCGCCTTGCGCAACTCCAGGACGAAGGACTGATGCAGGACGAGCATGCCTCGCTCGCGAAGGCGTTCTGTACCGTCAAGTGTCGCGAAACGGTCGGCTATGCACGCGAGTTGCTGGGCGGCAACGGCATTCTTCTCGAAAACCACATTGGTCGCTTTGTGGCCGATGCCGAGGCGATCTACTCGTACGAGGGTACGCGAGAAATGAACACCTTGATCGTCGGCAAAGCTATCACAGGGCTGAGCGCGTTCGTTTGAAAGGCACATGACGAAATATCGATACGCTCGCTAGCCGAAGAAGGGCGATGCGAGGAACGACGCTCAACATCACGCATGAGAGACCAACATGAACGGTGCGGAAAGTCTTTTGCGGACGCTCGTCGGATCGGGCGTCGAGGTCTGTTTCGGCAATCCCGGCACATCGGAAATGCATTTCGTTTCTGCGCTCGACAGGGTCGAGGGCATGCGGACCGTGCTCGGTCTTTTCGAAGGCGCAGTGACCGGGATGGCCGATGGCTACGGCCGCATGGCAGAGAAGCCGGCCGCCACCTTGCTGCATCTGGGGCCGGGACTGGCGAACGGGCTCGCCAATCTCCACAACGCGCGTCGCGCGGCGACGCCGATCGTCAACATAGTCGGCGACCACGCGACCTATCATGCACAATATGACGCTCCACTTGCATCGGACGTTCCGGGTTTTGCCCGACCGGTCTCCGGCTGGGTGCATTCGTCGGTCAGCGCCCGGACGGTCGCAGCGGACGGGGCGCGCGCCGTGCAGGCAGCGCTGCAATATCCGGGGCAGATCGCGACGTTGATCCTGCCCGCCGACACGGCGTGGCTGGAGGCTGACCGCCCCGCGCCAGCCTTGCCAAAACCTGTGCCGGCGATCGCATCCGACGAGGCCATTGACCAGGCTGTCGCTGCGCTCAGATCGGGCAGGAAAACCATGATGCTGATCCGTGGGGCCGCATTGAAGGAACGCGGACTTAATGCCGCCGGCCGCATCGCTGCGGGGACCGGCGCGCGGATCGCCTGCGACACCTTCGCCCCGCGTTGCCAGCGCGGCGCCGGGCGCGTGGAGGTCGAGCGCATTCCCTATTTCGCCGAACAGATCGTCGAATTCATGAAAGGCACGGAGCAGCTGATCCTGGTCGGCGCGAGCCCTCCGGTGAGTTTCTTCGCCTATCCGAACAAGCCGTCCTGGTGCACGCCCGAGGATTGCAAAATTCTTTATCTCGCCCACAGTCACGAAGATGGCACCGTCGCCTTGGAAGCCGTAGCGGACGCTGTGAACGCGCCGAAACAGCCGCTGCAGGTCGGCGTATCCAGGAAACCCGATATTCCGAACGGACCGCTCGATCCGATCGCGGCCGGACAGGTCATCGGCCATTATCTTCCGAACGGCGCCATCATTTCCGACGAGGGCGCGACGGCGGGCGGCGGTGTTCATCGGTTTGCGGCCAATATCGCGCCGCACGATCATCTTGCGCTGACCGGGGGCGCGATCGGACAGGGCATCCCAGTCGCCACGGGCGCCGCGGTCGCCTGTCCGGACAGGAAGGTCGTGTGTCTCCACGGCGACGGCGGGGCGATGTACACGCTGCAGGCGCTATGGACGCAGGCGCGGGAATCGCTCGACGTCACCACGGTGATCTTCGCCAACCGCTCCTATGCGATCCTCAACATCGAACTCGCGCGGGTCGGCGCCGGCGATCCCGGACCCAAGGCCCTTTCGATGCTCGATCTGCACAATCCTGTTCTCGATTGGGTGAAGCTTGCTTCGGGGATGGGCATCGAGGCGAGCCGCGCAACGTCAGTTGAAGAATTCGCAACCCAGTTCGAAAGCGCAATGAAACATCGGGGCCCCCGTTTGATCGAGGTCGTCGTGTAACCGAGCCGTTAGGCCTGGCTGCAACAGGTTCGAATCCGGCGTGCTCAGCGTTTGAATGCGGCTGCCCGAGCTCTACTTTCGTTGATAAGCCGATATCAAGGGACCCTATGGCGCAGTCAGATGTTTTGACCGGCCTGCAGGTTTGACGCTAGCTAATCCACGAGCGGTCTTGCTTTTTGAGGCCGGACGATCGTCACCAAGGTTCGCGCCCGGGTGAGCCCGACCCGCAGTAGGCGGCGGCTCCGCTCGAACGGCGGGCGCTCCGTGCGTTCGTCGAAGAATCCTGACTTGAAGGCGCCTTCCACCAGCACGACACCATCGAACTCCTTCCCCTTGGCCTTGTGCATGTTCATCAGGATGCAGCCCCGCGAGTCCCGCTCGGCCGCGATGAGCCGCTCCTGTTCGAGGATGCGTTTGACGAGATCGCTGGCCCCCGCATAGCTGCTCAAGGCAAGCCAGCGCTCGCCGAGTCCCGAAGCCAGAGCGTCGGTTGCCCTGAACAGTCGCACGAGTCGAACTTCGCGGAACAGCTCTTTGAGAGCCGGAATATCCTGAAGCAGCCGACGTGCAGCCTTCCAGTCCGCGACCGGCTCGCCGATCAGTTTGAGGGCGGCATAGGCCATAACGAGCCCCTTGGCGGCCTTGACGCGAGGCTCCTCGCCTTTAGCCACCTTGGCGGCGGCCTCGTCGTATTTGCGGGCATGCTCTGCCGCGGTGTTGGTCGGCTCCTCTGCGTTTTTCAGCTTGTAGAAGCCGGCGATGAGCCGCAGCGTTCGCGCGAGGCTCTCCTCGGCCGGTGCGGTTGGCCATTCCAAGATGGAGGCGACAACGACGGCGCCCGCAGCCGACAGGTCCGCGTCCCAAACCACGTCATGCTCAACGACTGAGAGCGCTTGGTTGTTATAGGTATGAGGCTCCGAAAGGATCACCGACAGATCGGAGATCAGCGAGTTGCTTCGAGACAATACCGCCACGCTCGGATTTTCGACGCCCTTCTTGCGCAGCATGCTGAATGTCCAGATCACCGATGCGTGGACCGTCGGGGCGAAGGCATTCGGCCAATAGCTCGCTTGCTTGACGTCGGGCGTCGCCGGCAACGGGCTCTGATTTCGCAGCACCGCGTTGGCGAATTTCAGGATGCCGGCGTTCGGGCTCCTGTGGTTTTCGCCGCCAAGATCGAACTCATTTATGTTGATCGCCTCACGCAAGATATCCAGCCGGCGCGGATCGACGTCGTCGCGATAATCGAAAATGCGCTGCTCGAGATCGGCCAGGCAGAACACATCGGTTACCTCGGCCAGTGCGCGCACGATCCGCCATTGATTGTCGTCGGTGTCCTGGAACTCATCGACAATAATCATCGGAAACCGATCCGCGATGAGCGCGCGCAGGGCCGCACAACGCTCAAGCAGGTCGGCCGTCCCGGCCGCGAAGAGATCGCAGCAGTAGAGTCCCAGCTCGGCGGCCTGCCGCTCGCGCTCGACATGCCAGTCGCCATCAAAGGCCGATTTCTGCAGACGCTCCTCGGTTGGATAAAGGAAGCGGACCGGCCGCCCGTGCAACAGGCGACCATGTGCCTCCAGCATCTCCATGCAGAAGGCGTGATAGGTCTGGACCGTGACGGCCCGGCGTTCGCTCGACGTCAGTATCTCCTTGCAGCGCAGGAGAACCTGCCGGATAGCCGCACGCGAGAAGCTGAGGAACAGAATCTCTTGGCCCGACTTCAGTGTCGCGAACCGGTCTTGCGCCTTCGACAACGCGATCGTCGTCTTCCCCGAACCTGGTCCGCCGAGGACCAGCAGGTGCCCGCCCTGTGCGATGATCGCCTTGCGTTTATCGCACAGCTCCAGCTTCATCCGAACAGGTCCTTGAGATCATCCGATGGAGGTAAAGCGATGTCTTCGGGCACGGCGCTCAACGCCTTGTGGATGGTCTCCAATATCCCCCGGATCGTTGCCGGCAGCTCGGCCGCGTCCTTGCAGTGTGAGATCAACATCGCCGCGTAGCCGTGGGCGTCGCCCTTACGGGCTTTCAGCACCTTCATGGCTAAGGCTGCGACTTCGGCATCGCCCGCGGCCGGATCATAGCCCCCGACAGCGGGATAGTCGGCGCGCCTCATTGAGGAAGCGGCGCACGACCGCGATGGGTGTCTGTTTGATGAGGACGTTCTCGATGCCTTTTTCCGGCGACTCCCAGACTTGGGTATAGGCCTTCAGCTTGTCGAGCGCGTCTTGATATGCGGGCCCTTGCCTGCCTGAAACATGAAAATAAGTTCGTGCTGTGATCGATAATGTGAGCCCATCCCCGCATTGCTTTTTTTCCAAACGCAGAGGTTAAGCAGCTTCCAGTAGACGGCCGTTCCTGCTGTGAGGATCTCCTGAAGGTGGCGCCAATCCATGCACACGAAATGAACAGCGCCATTCTTCGAATGCCTCGCTGCGTAACCGAGGGTGATCTCCAAGAAGCGCGTGAATTCTTCAGGCGACATCTCGCCCGAAGCCCGAGCGAAATTGCGGTGTTTGACGGCTCCTAGTCCAGAGACGTGCCCTTCCACGGGAACGTTGTAGGGCGGATCCGCAAACATCATTTCTGGTTTTTCGGTACCCAGCAGGTGGCGATACGCGTCGGGATTTTCAGCGTCACCGCAGAAGATTCGATGCTGGTCCAGTTTCCAAAGATCTCCGACGCGACTAATGGGCTCTGATCCATCTTCCCTGACCGGGACAACGTCTTCCTGATCAGTGCCAACGTCATCTAACAACACGTCTAACTCAGCGGTCTCGAAGCCGGTAATTAAGGGATCAGCCTCTGGCTCGGCCGTCAGGATTTCGGCTATCTCGATCGCCAGCTCCTGCTTATCCCAAGACGCATCTTCGCTTGTTCTGTTAAGTGCTAATCTTAGGCGGCGCAGTTCGAGCACGGGCAAGTCAGTCAAGCTGACTACCGGAACATCTTTCAAGCCCAGTTCTCGCGCGGCAAGGACCAGTGCCCAGCCTGCGACAACCCTCCTTTCTTGATCGACAAGGATCGGATAGACAAAACCAAATCGAAGCAAGCTCGCCCCGATTTTTCGAACTTGGTGCGGCGGGTGCTTCCTCGCCTCGCGTCCCACCGGCCTTTGCAAACTATCAACAGGCTCGAGTCTTGAACTCAAATCACGAGAAAGGGCGTAGCCATTTCCCTGGCGGCCGGCTGTTCTGTTCATTCTACCTTTTCCTGCATTTCGATGGGTTGACCGGCCAACCGCGGGACAGAACGAATTGCCAGTAATACAGCTCGCAACCGCAGGCTTTGCCGCCTGGTCTCGAATGATGAAATGATCCGCGAGCGATTGCTACGCAGATTCCCCTCCGACCTGCGTCGGGCAATTTTTTTGAAATTGATTTGTCGGAAGAACTTGGCAGTCGAACCGCATTGGTTCGAATCGACGGAAGCGACACCACGGCCAGGACGCTTAGATGAGTGTCCTGAGTGACCGGCGACGTGAGCCTAAAAAGTTGCATTCCCTGCGCCTAACACAGGCGCTCCGGGTTGTATTCAGCAGTAAATATCAGAATTAGTGGGGCGCTTAGGTCGCTCGCTTCTTCGAACGACGAAGGTAGTTTTCAAGACTGTCAGGGTCGGGCAGATGGAACCCTCTTTTTCTCATATACTCAAGGGCTTGCTCGATCGCCCACTCATGAATTCCGGCCCTCGATCTTTTCTCATCTTGGGCGCGTTTTTTAATTGCCTCGATATAGAGTGCTGCCCGACGCACGGCCACTCGAGCGCGACCCTCTTTAGAAAAGAACTCGTCGGTGGCTCTCCACGACCGCCGCCCCCGGGAACGTTGAAACTTGCCGTCGAAGAAGTCGGCGAGAACGCGCTTATCATCTGGAGAAATAGGATAGTTAGACCTAAGCAGGTCAATGAGGGTCTTTTTCATGAACGGCTAACCAAATAGCCCCCTGAAATTCTAGAGTCGCCAAATCGACCATGTGATGCCTTCCCTACGATCGGCCAAGGAAAACGATGGTGCCAACACGACTTTTACCACGTCTAAGTGGCACTGACAGTTAGTAAGTTCATTTATGGCGAGATTGTTCCACCGTCCATGAAATCACAACTGATCCCCTTCAAAAAATAACTCCGCCGAAGGTCGTGTCGTCGGATTCGCGGAATGACAGGTCACGGAATATCGACACCCGCCCGGGGCCGACGGCCCACATTGATCCAATCGGCGCGCGTCGACGTGTTCGCCTGTGCAGGCCTAATGCGGTGCTCGTATGCGTAGGCGTCGCCAAGCAATTGGAGCAAACAATAGTGCTAACGCCAGCAAGCCCAAGCTCGCGCCCCATCGGATGCGCTCGCGCACCCGCGCGCGCACTTCGCCCATCACGAATTCCTCGCCTTTGCGCATTTCGCCGTAGGACTTCAAGAATGAGGAGATGCGCCCGATGCTGAAGTCATCGAGCGCCTCACCTTCGGTCGGCGTGTTCACGATGTGTGCACCGGAAGATCAAAGAAAATCTAGAAACAACCAACGTGGGCAGCTGAACTGAAAGCGCTTCAATGCCAGCGCCGGGCCGATGTTTCGGGAGGGCAAAAATGTCGAACCGTGACGCCCGCATGCCGGCTGCAGCAAGCGGCCGCGAATAATCGCCCGCTTGCATTCCTGCTGTCAGCGCCCTCGTCTTGCGCTAGAGTTCGGTGATCAAGACAAACACAGGTCCAGAATGCTGATCCGGCCAGGCAACGATGATTTGCTGCTGATAATCGATGTGCAGAACGATTTTTGTCCCGGCGGAGCGCTTGCGGTCGCCGACGGCGACGCCGTGGTGCCGGTCATCAATCGTCTCGCCGAGCGCTTCGATCGCATTGCGCTGACCCAGGATTGGCATCCGCCAGGCCACAGCTCGTTCGCCACATCGCATCCGGGCGCGAACCCTTTCGACAGCGTCGCCATGCCATATGGCCAGCAAACCCTTTGGCCCGATCATTGCCGGCAGGGCACGGCCGGGGCGGCGTTTCACCCGAAACTGGAGATCGACCGGGCGGAGCTGATCATCCGAAAGGGCTTCCGCCCCGAAATCGATTCCTACTCGGCGTTTTTTGAAAATGACCGGCGCACGCCGACTGGCCTTGCGGGTTATTTGCGCGACCGCGGTTTGCGGCGAATCTTCCTGGTCGGACTCGCCACCGATTATTGCGTACATTTTTCCGCGGTGGACGCGCGCCGGCTCGGCTTCGATACCGTGCTTGTTGAGGCCGGATGCAGGGCCATCGATCTGGCGGGCTCGCTCGACGCCGCCTGGGCAGGGATGGAAGCGGCCGGCGTGCAGCGTGTCAACGATCTCTAGCGCGACTGTTGCTACGCGGTCCGTGTCGTTCGGTTCGGCATGCCACCGGCCGCGATGATTTCCGCGCTCAAAACCTCGATCGTCGAGCGGTGCCGCATCGCGGTCTGTCGAATAAGTGTAAACGCGTCCGTCTCGGACATGCCGTGAGCGCGCATGATCTGTAGAACGGCGGCGAATACGACGCGCCGGGATCGAATACGGTCCTCCAGCTTTTCTATGTGGGCCGCGCTGTCAACTCTTCGTTGCGCTGAATCGAACGCAACCACCAGCGCGGTGTAAAGTCCGGCCGATCGCAGCGGCTTGATAAGAAAAGATGCCGGCCGCAGATCGAGCAGCCATTTTAGCCGGCTGGGCGTTTCCGTTCCGATCAGCGCGATGATCGGAACGTTGCCTTTCCACGCCGTGGCCTGATCGGATTTGATGGAAATAGTGTCCGCATCCATCAGGACGACGTCAACGGTTTGGTCCGCCGGTGGCGGCTCGGCCGGATCGTGCTCTAAAATCGTCATGCCTAGGCGGCTGAGCTGGCGGCGCACGATGGAGATGTCGCGCTCATCTCTCATCACCATGAGAGCGCGACGGCCGCGAACGGAGAAAGGCGACGGCCTGGTCATTTCACGATACGCAGATGGTTTGAACGCCTCGTCGCCGCATCATGGCCCAGTTCCGGCCTCGTGCCAATCGCTGCGAGGTCGAGGTTCGAAAGATAGGGATCGGGACGCTCGGGAGCGTCCGCTTCCCAGAAGATATTGAATTGACATCCAGGCGCGGAGCGTGCCAGCCGCGGTGTGAGGAAGCAGTGATTATTATCGGGATCGACCCAAACCGGTCCCTGGGGGGAATCGTAGCGATGATTTGCCGCGGCGCGCCGCACGGCGCCGACGGCCGCCGAACCCACGCGGCGGATGGCGCGGGCAAGCAGCATGACGCAGACGTAAGTTGATTGTCCGTCGACGGAGAGGTTGCTGTCCGCCCCGTGGCGGGCCTTCCACCGAGCAACAAAAGCGCGATTTTCAGGCCCCTCGATACTCTCGAAGTAAGCAGATGACGTGATACATCCGACCGAGGCCGCCGATCCGATCAGCTTGAGCTCGGGCTCGCACAGGCTGCAGCTGAGCATCGGGATCGAGAGGCCGGCACGCGTCGCTGCCGCGTGCAGGGCGCGCATGAAGGCGTAGCTGGATTCACCGACAAGCGTATTGAACACAACCGGCGGTTTTCGGTCGATCATCTCCTTGACGATGTGGTCTACCGTGGTCTCGCCGAGCTCCAGCAAACGTTCAGCAAGAATACGGCCGCCTGCGCTGGTCACGATTTCGCGAATGACGCGGTTCATTTCCCAGGTCCAGACATAGTTCGACCCGATGCAGAACACGTCGGAGGAGATGTGATCCAGCATATGACGTACCAGAGGCACCACGTGCTGATTGGGGGCGGCCCCCACATAGATAACGTTGTCGCTACTTTCGAACCCTTCGTACCGGGCCGGATGCCAGAGCAATCGCTCAGTGCGCTCGACAATGGGAATAACCTGCTTGCGCGAGGCCGAGGTATAGCAACCGACGATATGATCGACATGTTCTTCGCGAATTAAATCCGCGCATGCGGTGTGATACGCGGCGACGACCCCGCCGGGATCGCGCAGGTGAGGCGTGAATGCGAAATCGAACTCATCGCTTTGATTGATTTCGTCGACCGCCATCAACGCACTCTTGCGCATCTCGCCGGCCATCATGGCGTAAGGTCCCGATTGGGAAAATACGAGGCCGAGAGGGATGGACGGCTTGGTCATGACGACGCTCGGGCGCTGGGCGGCAACAATCTCGTCGCAAGAAAGTAGGCTTTGCTCCCTTGTATCGTCAATCTACGCTGCGCGTCATTCGTGCTATTCGCATAAAAAGGTGCTGGCCTCGCATTGACAAGGCTGCCGACGCTAAGACACAATGACTTGGTACGTACGTGAATACGTGCATGGCGAAAAGTTCTCACGCAGCCGATGACGTCTGAGTGACGACTTCCGAATTTCGTTCTGCAACGTAACCTACGCGACCATTGATAGCAGCGGCATTGATGCCATTCGGGGCCCTTTCGGGCCGCGGATGGCTTGTTTCGTTTTTGTCTCCCAAAGACGGGCAATGGGTGAAGGGTGGAGCATGGCAGTTCGCCTTCCGACGCTGGACCAAATCGACGATCTCGGATCTGACTTTGGTCTCGTCCTCACCGCTGACGAGATTTCTGCATTTCAGCAGGCCTTCAAGGGACCGCTGGCATCCTACGGCCGGCTGGACGAGTTGGTGCCGCCAGCCCTGGCACCGATTGCGCCGCGGTCGCCGGGCTACCGGCCAGCAGCATCAGAAAATCCTTACGGCGCCTGGTACTGGAAAACGAATATCAAGACTGGCGCGGAGGGACTGTTGAGCGGGAAGAAGGTCGCGATCAAGGATAATATCTGTGTTGCCGGCGTCCCGATGATGAACGGCTCGGCACTGCTTGAAGGTTATGTTCCCGAACTCGACGCCACCGTCGTGACACGGATTCTCGATGCTGGAGGCACCATCGCCGGCAAGGCCGCCTGCGAGGATCTCTGCTTTTCAGGGGCAAGTCATACTTGCGCAGGTGGCGTGATCCGCAACCCGCACAATCCGGCCCACAGCGCCGGCGGCTCGTCCGGCGGCAGCGCCGCGCTGGTGGCGGCCGGTGAGGTACCGATGGCACTGGGCGGAGATCAGGGCGGCTCGATCCGTACGCCGTCAAGCTGGTGTGGCGTTTATGGCCTGAAGCCGACCTGGGGCCTGGTGCCGACCACCGGCTCCATGCCGATCAGCTATTCGGTCGATCATTGCGGTCCGATGTGCGCGTCGGTGGAAGACGTCGCGCGGCTGCTGACTGTCATCGCCGGCCATGACGGCTGGGATACGCGAACGATCGCAGCGCGCACCGACGACTATATGGCGGCGCTCGGCAATCCGGCGAAGGGACTGCGCATTGGCGTCCTGCGCGAAGGATTTGGCCATCCGGAAAGTGATCCCGCGGTCAATGAGAAGGTGCGGCAAACCATTTCGGCGCTCGGCAAGGCCGGCATCGAAAGCGAAGAAGTCTCCGTGCCCTGGCATCTCGATGGACCGCATGTCTGGAGCGGCATCATTCTGGAAGGCGCTGCCGAGATGATGCTGAAAGGCTACGGTGTCGGCAACAACGTCCAGGGCTACTATCCGCTCTCGATGCAGGAGGCGCTTGCGCGCGGCATGGGGACGCGGATCAACGACGTGTCGCCGACCGTGAAACTGGTGCTGATGCTCGGCGAATACATGCACCGCCATTATCACGGACGCTATCATTCCAAGGCACAGAACCTGCGGGTGTTGCTGCGGCGCGCCTACGACGAAGCGCTGCAGAAGTTCGACGCGCTGGCGATGCCGACCATTCCTTTTACTGCAACCCCGATCCCGCCGCCCGATGCGCCGCTCAACACCGTGATCGACGTCGCCCTTAACATGCAGGCCAACACCTGTTCCTTCGATGTTTCCGGACATCCTGCCTTCACCGTGCCATGTGGCCGCGTCAATGGTTTGCCGGTCGGCCTGATGCTGGTCGGGCGTCACTTTGAGGAAGCAACACTGATACGGCTGGCTCGGGCGATCGAAGCCGGTGGAGACTGGAAGTTGAATTAGGACAATCGAGGCAAGAATCCGGCGCTGGCGTGCGATTTGCACTGCCGGAATTTTCGAGGATATCGCGATGACCGACGATCCCTGGCTCAAGACCTCGATCATGGCGAAGCGTGGCCTTGCCAAGGGCCAGGCCCGCAAGCGCCATGAGCTCACCATCGAGAAGCAAGGCCCCTTCCACTACGTCTACGGACCTTACACAAAACCGGTTCTCACGATCGACCCCGGCGACATCGTCGCCGTCGAAACCGAAGATGCCTTTGGCGGCGTCATCACAAGCGAGAAGGACAGTCCGACAGCGAAGCTGCGGTTTCCCTTCCTCAATCCGCAATGCGGTCCGATTTCTGTGAACGGGATCGAAAAGGGCGATTGCCTGGCGGTGCACATTCATGCCGTGGAGACGAGGGGCGCACAGCCGGCCGGCAAGACCTGTATCATTCCGGAATTCGGCGGCCTCGTGGGAACGGCGTCGACCGCGCTGCTCAATCCGCCGTTGCCGGAACGGGTGAGGGTGATGCACGTCGACAAGGATGGCGTGCGCTGGAGCGACAAGATCACGCTGCCATACCAGCCGTTCATCGGAACCATCGGGATTTCTCCCGAGATCGAGGCGATCTCGTCGCTACAGCCGGATTATCATGGCGGCAATATGGACCTGCCGGACGTCGCGCCCGGCGCGATCCTGTACTTCCCTGTGCATGTCAAAGGCGGCTTCCTCTATGTCGGCGATTGCCATGCCGCCCAGGGCGACGGCGAATTGTCGGGCGTTGCGATCGAACAGCGCGCCACCGTGACCATGCAGATCGACGTCATCAAGGGGTGGAGCTTTGCCTGGCCGCGGCTTGAGACCGGGGATTTTCTCATGACGATCGGCAGTGCGCGCCCACTCGAAGATGCGGCGCGCATCGCCTATCGCGAACTGGTTCGCTGGATGAGCGCCGAATACGGCTTCGACGAGATCGACGCCTACATGCTGCTCAGCCAGGCCGGACGCATCCGGCTCGGCAACATGGTCGATCCGAAATACACGATGGGCGCGTCAATTCTGAAAAAGTACCTGACTTCATAATCGGCAACCGCGAGGAGGACTAGGGCTATGAGGGTCAATCGCAGAACGTTTTTGCAGAGTACGGCGGCCACCGCTGCCGCCGGGATGTTTTCCTCCAGCGCGTGGGCGGAGGATCCGATCAACGTAGCGAGTATCCACGATCTCTCCGGCGGCCTCGACATCTACGGCAAACCGATGGTCGATGCGTTGACCCTCGCCATCGAGGAAGCCAACGCGGCGGGCGGCCTGTTGGGGCGGCAGATCAAGCTGATCAACTACGACACGCAGTCGAACATGCAGCTTTACACGCAATTCGCGCAGCAGGCGGCGCTCAAGGACAAGGTCGCTGTCGTGCATGGCGGCATTACCTCGGCCTCGCGCGAGGTGATTCGGCCGGTGCTCGACAAGTTCAAGACGCTGTATTTCTACAACACGCAGTATGAAGGCGGCGTCTGCGACCGCAACCAGTTCGACACCGGTGTGACCCCGGCGCAGACGGTGGAAAAGCTGGTGCCCCATGCCATGAAGAAATGGGGGAAGAAGGTTTACGTGATCGCGGCCGACTACAATTACGGCCAGATCACCTCGCAATGGGTGAAGAAATACGTCACCGAAAACGGCGGCGAGGTGCCGTCAATTGACTTCTTCCCGCTCGACGTCACCAATTTCGGCCCGACCATCTCCAAGATCCAGGCGGCGAAGCCGGATTTCGTATGGTCGGCGCTGGTCGGCGGCGCGCACATCTCCTTCTACCGCCAATGGGCGGCTGCCGGCATGCGCAAGAGCGTTCCGATGGCTTCAACCACATTCGCGGTCGGCAACGAGCACATCGTGCTGTCGCCCGACGAGTGCAACGGCATGCTGATCTGCTACAATTATTTCCAGGACCTGAAGAACCCGGTCAACGAGAAGTTCGTGGCGAGCTTCCACAAACGTTTCGGCCCCGACTATCCCAACATCACGGAGCTTGCGATGGGAACCTATCAGGGGTTCCGGCTATGGGCCGAAGCGGTCAAGAAGGCCGGGAGTATCGATCGGATGAAGGTTATCGAAGCCCTCGAAACCGGCATCAGCATCGATGCGCCGTCCGGCAAGGTTACCATCGACCCGCCGACGCATCATTGCGTGCTCGACGTCCACATCGCCGAAGTGGCCGACAAGAAGCTCAAGGTGCTGGAAGATTTCGCCCAACAGAAGCCGGCCGATACCGCTGCCGTCTGCAATCTCATCAAGAACCCGAACGATAACCAGCAATACGTGATCAAGATTTGAGGGGGCGTCTACCCTCGGATCTTGTTTGGGAAAGGTGAACGTGGATCTCGTTGCTCTCCTGGCAATCCAGGTCCTTTACGCGATAGCCAGCCTGGCGCTGATCAGCGTCGGGCTGGCGATTATCTTCGGTATGATGCGCGTCATCAATCTCGCGCATGGTGAGTTCCTGATGCTCGGCGGCTATGCGGCGATCGTCGCGACCAGCCACGGCATCAGCATCTGGATCTCGATACTGGTGGTAGCGCCAATCGTGGTCGGCATCATCGGCGTCGTCATCGAACGCACGATCATTCGCTTTCTGTATGGCCGGATGATCGACACCATGCTCGCGACGTGGGGCTTGAGCCTGTTCCTGGTCGGGTTGACGACCGCGATCCTCGGCAACACCACCGTCGGCATTTCCGCGCCGCTCGGCAGTTTCCAGATCGGCGCCTATCGTACCAGCGCCTATACGCTGTTCGTCATCGCCGTGGCGGCGGTGGTGCTGGCGGCGATCTTTGCCGTGATGCGCTGGACGCGGCTCGGCCTGATTGCCCGCGGCACCATGCAGAACGCCAACATGGCAGCAGCCCTCGGCGTCAATCCGCCGCGTGTCTATGCCATCACTTTCGGCATCGGCGCCGCACTGTCGGGTCTCGCCGGCGCAGTGCTGGCGCCGGTCTCCGGCGTGTTTCCGACCATCGGCGTCGCCTATGTCGCCAAATCCTTCATCACGGTGATCGGCGGCGGCTCCGCCATCCTCAGCGGCACGGTATCGGCATCCGCATTATTCGGCACGATCAACCAGATCGCCACCTTCCTCACCACGCCGGTGTTCGGGGAAGTCGCGTTACTCGCGGCTGCCATCGTCCTGATCCGCCTGCTGCCGCAAGGCATCACCGGCCGCTTCTTCCGGAGAGGCCTGTGAACGCCCGCACGCTTAACCTTCTCGGCCTCGGCGTCGTCGGCGTGACCGGCATCGCGTTCCTGGTGCTGGTACCGCGTCTGTTCGAACTCGATGTGGTGCTCGAACTCACGGTCTACATGATCATGGCGATCCTGGCGCTCAGCCTCGCGCTGATTTGGGGCTATGGCGGAATTCTCTGCTTCGGGCAATCGGCCTTCTTCGGGCTTGGCGCCTACACCTACGCCATCGCCATGTTCAACATCGGCGAGAGCACGATCCCGCTGCTGCTGGCGGTTATCGTGCCGGCGGCATTCGCGGCGCTGCTCGGCTATTTCATGTTCTACGGCCGCATCAGCGACGTCTATCTCGGCGTCATCACGCTGACGGTGACGTTGATCCTGTTCAACTCCATCAATTCGACCGCAGGTCCCGAATTCCATATTGGCTCGTCCCGGCTCGGCGGCTTCAATGGCATTCCGGGAATCCCACCGCTGAATTTTCCCGGCAAAAAGGGCGCGCCGATCGATCTCGAAGGCATGTTCTATCTTGCAACCGCATCGCTGCTCGCAACCTATTTCGGATTGCGGTTGCTGCTCGCGAGCCGGTTCGGCCGGATCATCGTCGGCATCCGGGAAAACGAACGGCGCGCCGAACTGCTGGGCTATGATCCGCGGGCCTACAAACTCGCGACCTTCACCATCGGCGGCGCGCTGGCCGGGTTTGCCGGCTGTCTGTTCGCCAATTGGGGCAACTTTGTAAGCCCTACGATCTTTGGCCTCGCCCAATCCGCGCAGATCATCATCTGGGTCATCGTCGGCGGACGCGGCACTCTGATCGGCCCGATCGTCGGCTGTATCGGCATTCAATGGCTCACCACCGCGCTCGGCGCCAACCAGCAGAGTAGCGGCTCGGATTGGTGGGCCAAAATCTTTGCCAACGCTCCGTTGATCTTCGGTGTCATCCTGATCGCGTTTGTATTGCTGGTGCCGAAGGGGCTGATGCCGACGCTCGGCGATCTCGGCCAATGGCTGCTCACTTCGCTTGGCATGCGGGCCAAGACGACGCTGCAGCCCAAGCGGGCGGAGGAGGGCTGATGGCCGCGCCGTTGCTTCAGACCCAGGATCTCAGCATGCATTTCGGCGGCGTTCGCGCGGTGCGCCACGTCAATTTCTCGCTGGCCGAAGGGGAGCTGCGCTGCCTGATCGGCCCCAACGGCGCCGGCAAGAGCACCTTCTTCAAGATGCTGACCGGACAACTGGAGCCGACCCATGGCCAGGTGCTGTTCCGCGGCCAGGACATTTCGCACGCGCACGCCCACGATATTGCGCGGCTGGGCATCGGCATCAAGACCCAGGTGCCGAGCGTTTTCGATGGTCTTTCGGTGCGCGAGAACATCTGGCTGGCGGCGAGCCGGATTCATTCCGGCGAGAAAGCCAGACGCGCCGTCGATGAGATGCTGGAGCGGGTAGGACTGACGGATGCCGCCGAGCGCCTGGTCGGCCAGCTCGCCCATGGTCAGCGGCAATGGGTCGAACTAGGGCTGGTGCTGGCCACCGACCCCGAATTGATCCTGCTCGATGAGCCCGCCGCCGGCATGACGCATGAGGAGGTCAACAAAACGGCCGAACTGGTGCGCGAGATCAACCGCACCAGGGCGCTGATCGTCGTCGAGCACGATATGCAATTCGTCCGCATGATCGCCAGGCAGGTCACTGTGTTCAACCAGGGCAGCGTGCTGGTCGAGGACACCGTGGAGAACATCATGCGCAATCCGCAGGTGCGCGACATCTATCTGGGCAAGCAGGCGGCCGCATGATGCTCGATGTACAGGGACTGCGAACGGGGTATGGCCGCATTCCGATCCTCAACGGGGTGAGCTTCTCCGTCAACGAGGGCGAATTCATCGGCGTCCTCGGCCACAACGGCATGGGCAAGACCACGCTGCTGAAAGCGCTGATGGGTTTCTTACCGGCGACCGGCGGTCGCGTGATGTTTGGCCATGACGACGTCACGGCGGTCGAGCCCTACCGGCGCGCGCGGCTCGGGCTCGGCTATGTGCCACAGGGCCGCGAGATCTTCCCCGGCCTCACCGTCTACGAGAATCTGCGCATGGGTTGCAGCACCCAGGACGGCGCGGAGGACGACATCATCGCGGCCGTGCTGGAGGAGTTTCCCCGCCTGAAGACGTTGCTCGATCGCGCCGGCGGCGCGCTGTCGGGCGGTGAACAGCAATTATTGGCGATCGCGCGCTGCCTTTGCGGCGACCCACGCCTGGTCCTGCTCGATGAGCCGACGGAGGGCATTCAGCCTTCCATCATCGACGAAATCGTCGAAACGTTGCAGCGGCTACGGGCCAAGAGCGGGCTCACGATGATCCTGGTCGAACAGAATCTCGATTTCATCGCCGCGCTCTCGCAGCGCATCCTGATCATCCAGAAGGGGACCATTACCAGGGAAGTAGCGCCGGGCGAACTCGGCGATGCAAGCCTGGTTGGAGAATTTGTCGGCATCGCAACGTAAAGCCCGCTTCCAGCGGGCATGATCAGAGGAGACCCAAGCCATGGCAGTCCGGAGACCCACACTCGATCAGCTACGCAGCGTCGCCGAAGATCTCGGCATGCACATGGGTGACGCGGAGCTCAAATCCTACGACGCTCTGATGCAGGCGAACTATGCCGCCTATGACGCGGTCGACGCCATGCCGGACTATGTCCCGGCGGTAAAATATCCGCGCACGCCCGGCTATCGCCCGGAAGGCGAGGAGAACAAATACAACGCCTGGTACGTCAAGACGGAGATCAAGGGCGCCCCCAGCGGCAAGCTCGCCGGCAAGAAGATAGCGCTCAAGGACAACATCTCGCTCGCCGGCGTTCCCATGATGAACGGTGCCTCGACCCTCGAAGGCTATATCCCCGATACCGACGCGACCATCGTCACCCGCATGCTGGACGCCGGGGGCACCATCGTCGGCAAGGTCCATTGCGAATATTTCTGCTTCTCCGGCGGCAGCCACACCTGCGCCGCCGGTCCCGTCCACAATCCGCACAAGATGGGTTACTCCGCCGGCGGCTCGTCGTCGGGCAGCGCCGTCGTGGTGGCGACCGGCGAGGCCGACATGGCGATCGGCGGCGATCAGGGCGGATCGATCCGTATTCCGGCGGCCTTCAGCGGCATCTACGGGATGAAGGCGACCTATGGCCTCGTGCCCTATACGGGCGTGATGCCGATCGAACTCACGATCGACCACACAGGCCCGATGACGAACAATGTTCGCGACAACGCGCTTCTCTTGGAAGTGCTGGCGGGCGCCGATGGACTTGATCCAAGGCAAGGCGCGCTCAAGATCGGGAAATATAGCGACGAACTCGGCGGCGGCGTCAGGGGATTGCGCATCGGCATCGTCAAGGAAGGCTTTGGGCATCCGAGTTCGGAAGCGGACGTCGATGCCAAGGTCAAGGCGGGCGCCGATTTGTTCCGCAAGCTCGGCGCCACTGTCGAGGAAATCTCGGTGCCGATGCATCTCGTGGCACCCGCGATCTGGTTGCCGATCGCCGCCGAAGGCGCCACCGAGTTCATGATGAAGGGCAACGGCATGGGGACCAACTGGCGCGGTCTCTACAACACCACGCTGCTCGATGCTCACTCGGCGTGGCGGCATCGCGCCGACGAATTGTCCGACAGCCTCAAGATCACGATGCTGCTCGGTCAGTATTTCACAAAGCACTATCGCGGTCATTTCTACGCCAAGGCACAGAATTTGAACCGCAAGCTGCGCGCTGCCTATGACGCGGCGATGAGCAATTACGACCTGCTGTTGATGCCGACCTTGCCGATGAAGGCGACGCCGCTGCCGCCGCCGGACGCGCCACGCGAACTCTATATCCAGCGCGCGTTTGAAATGGTTCCCAACACCGCGCCGTTCAACGCCAGCGGACATCCGGCGATGAGCCTTCCCTGCGGCATGAGCAACGGTCTGCCGGTCGGGCTGATGTTGATCGGCAAGTATTTTGACGAGCCGACGATCTATCGTGCCGCCGCCGCGTTCGAAGGAGCGGGCGACTGGAAGAAGATGTAACCGGACCGAGGCGGCCTGCCGGCATGCGAGCAGGCCGCCGCACCAGCAACGGAGGCGACCATGGATTTCGGATTGAAGGGTAAGAGCGCGCTCGTGACCGGCGGCAGCAAGGGCATTGGGCTGGCGATCGCCGAGCTGTTTGCGGCCGAGGGCGCCAACGTCGCGATCTGCGCGCGCAATGCCGACGAGGTCGGTAACGTCGTGAAGAGCCTCTCGGCGAAGGGTGTCAAATCGTGGGGCAGGGCGGTCGATGTCGCCGACCCGGATGCGCTGAAGGGCTGGATCGACGGGGCCGCCGCCGAGCTCGGCGGCATCGATACTATCGTCTGCAACGTCAGCGCGCTGGCGGTTGGCGATACGCCCGAGACCTGGGAGAAATCGTTCCGCACCGACATGATGCATACCGTCAATTCGGTCGCGGCCGCACTGCCTTACCTGGAAAAGTCGAAATCGGCGTCGATCATCATCGTCTCCAGCGTGTCGGGCTTCGAGGTCGATTTCGCCGCCGGTTCGTATGGCGCCTTCAAGGCGGCCTTGATCCACTACGCCAAGGGCCTCAGCAATCAGCTGATCGCCAAGGGCATCCGCGTCAACGCGGTGTCGCCGGGCAACACCTACTTCGAAGGCGGCATCTGGCAGAATATCGAGCGCGGCATGCCCGATCTCTACAAGACGGCGATGTCGCTCAATCCGACCGGACGTATGGGCACACCGCAGGAAGTCGCCGCCGGCGTGGTGTTTCTTGCGAGCCCGGTAGCGACCCGCATCTCCGGCACCAACCTCATCATCGATGGTGCACTCACAAAGGCTGTCTAGCGAGCTGTCGACCGGGGTTCAGGTTGCAGCTCGCTTGGCGGGAAGACGTGGTTGCTGGCGCTCGCTCAAGGTTTCCGCCATGGCAGTTTCAACGCGTGATGCTTTCTGACGCTTGATTGTCGATATGACCTCATTAGAGGTTATTGGCTGAAGCTAGTGTTCCGTCACTGACAAACGATTCACAAATCGGCGCGAACCTGCGAGTCTGCGCCGATGAGGAAAATTGAGCGAATTTCGATCACCGCGGCCGATCGTGAACGATTGGAGCGGCTGGTGCGGGACCGAAACACG
>WNFQ01000856.1_pt1 | contig 22770 bp, 23 predicted proteins | sample 5400171 | NCBI WGS metagenome assembly WNFQ01 (sample SAMN13153356, study PRJNA577476) | soil metagenome | isolation source: 20 cm soil under Madrone tree | place: USA:California | collected 2016-06-14 | reverse complement strand
ATAAACCTGGATGTAGACGCCAAAGAGATATTCAAAAATGAATGCGACAGTATCGACCGTGGCCGAAATTCGCAGCAGTCCGGCGGCAGGAACGAGACCGCTCCACTCCGGTAATCGCCAGAATACAATCGGTTTGAACAGCGACGCCAGCGCGCTGAGCAGCAGAACCAAATAGATAAAATAACCCCCGACACGATAGCGTTTCCGCAAGGCTCGGAGCAACGCGCCGTGGAGTCCACGCCAGTTAACGATCATAAGGACAGCTGCCACGACCGAGAGCGGATAAGTGGTAGTCGCGTTATCGAAAATTCCCGCAACCCCTTCCAGCGCAGGCAACGGCGTTTCCCTCCATATCTCGACAAATCGGGGCCAATGCCAGCTCGGCAATGAAGTGACCTGGTTTAGATCGAGATCGGCGGAATTTCGTATCGGCGTGAAGGTGGCGAACTGGAAAACGAAGTAGCCGAATCCAAGGAAGGCAAAGGTGAGCCAGATTCGCTTAAAGCGCGCGACACATCGAAAGCCATCCCCCAGTGCCTGCCGCACCGGGTTAAAAAACATCACCAGCACATATCCGCCGCAGAGCCCGAGGACCGGATACACTCGGGGGAGACTCGACAGCATGCGGCAGAAACTATTTCCTAACGAATCAATCCCCAGTGCTGATTGGATTGAATGGCCAGTTTGAATGGCCAGTTGAATGGCCAGTAGACAAGCAAGCCGCGCCCGACCAGGTTTTCCTCTGGCACCGGTCCCCAATAACGGCTGTCGTAGCTGTTGTAGCTGTTGTCGCCCAGAGCAAAGTAACCATCCTGCGGCACAGTAAACGAACGATTCGGCTCTGATAGATAATCATGGCCAAGGGCATAGCCGCGATAGGGAGGCTTGGCCGTCATTATTCGCGCGAAACCAAAACCTTCCGCGATTTTGCCGTTGATAAAGAGAAGAGGCGGGTCGATCCGCAACTCGTCTCCGGGCAGGCCGGCAAGCCGTTTAATATAGAAAGGCGATCCAGTTTCCGGGTCCTCCCGAATCCCGAAGATATGATTTGTCCGGAAAACGAAAACGTCGCCCCGATGCGGCTTAACGAAGTTATAACTGAATTTATCGACAAAGACCTGATCGCCCGTGTCCACTGCGCCCTTGGCAATGATGTCGCCGCGACGATAAGCGTGGCCGGGGAAAACGTTGAAATCATGACTGAGAGTCTCCGGCGGCGCGTAGACGAGAAAATTTTGCTGCTGGCAGATCAGTCGTGAAAAGGTGAAGAAAAAGAGAACTTTTTTCTGCTCGATTTGAAGGACCTGATCATCCTCGCGTGAGACAACGTTGATATAATTGCGGCCTAAAACGATAAACTCGCCAATCTGCCGCAGAATGTTTGGCGCTGGTTCCGTGCTCGGACGACCGATGATCCCATTTAAAGTCGGTTGCATCGAGCCGGTCGGAATTTTGAAGGGCTGAAGAAAATACGAACGGATGCCGACCGCCACCACAATCGCCACCAGGATCACCTCGCAATTTTCGCGCCAGTGCGATTCCCAGGTTACCGGTGTCAGCCTGTGCAACGTTTTATCCAGCGCTTCGGCTGTGCTGTGTATCCTCTCGCGATCATGTTGATGCAAGGCATGGCGGAGGTTCTCGATTCCGGCGACGATTTCGTCGCGATCCAAGGCGCTGAGAAGATCGCGCTTGTAGCGCAGGTACTTGCGAGCGTGCCGCAAGAGTAATCTGCTGTGCTTAACGTGACGGGGCGTGAACATAAGCTAAAACGGACAATTACATTTAGTTTGCGGGCTTCCGAGCCGAATCGATGGACCTCTTGTGAATGACGAAGCTCGAATGACCACGAGCTCCAGTGGGACGTCGCTTGGGGCTCGAATTAATCATTCGGATTTCGTCATTCAACTTCATTGCGCCTTTAATACCTCGATAAACGCTTCCTGCGGGATGTTGATCTTCCCGATGCTTTTCATTCGTTTTTTTCCCTCTTTCTGCTTCTCAAGGAGTTTCCGCTTGCGCGTGATATCGCCGCCGTAGCATTTCGCGGTTACGTTTTTTCGTAATGCCGAAACACTCTCGCGCGCAATAATTTTCCCGCCGATTGCCGCCTGAATCGCCACCTGGTAAAGCTGACGCGGAATCACTTCCTTTAACTTCGCCGCTAATTGCCGTCCCCTCGCCTCCGCTCGCTCTTTGTGGACAATCATCGAAAAGGCATCGACCGGTTCGCCGTTCACGAGCAGATCGAGCTTCACCAGTTTCGCCGGCCGATAGCCGGCGTGCTCGTAGTCCATCGAACCATAGCCGCGCGTAATGCTTTTGATCTTGTCATTAAAATCGACAAGAATTTCGTTGAGCGGCAGTTCGCAATGCAACATCACGCGGCGCATATCGAGCGACTCCGTATGTTCCATCTGGCCGCGCTTTTCGAGAATTAATTGGAGGATGTCGCCGATATTTTCGTTCGGGCAAAGGACGTACGCCTTTACAATCGGCTCCCGAATTTCCTTGATCATGCTTGGATTGGGCAAGCGGGCAGGGTTGTCGATTAACAGCCTCTCGCCACCGGTCGTGACCACTTCGTAGACGACGCTCGGGCTCGTGGCGATGATGTCCATATTGTACTCGCGCCGGAGCCGTTCCTGGATGATTTCCATGTGAAGCAAGCCCAGGAACCCGCAGCGAAATCCAAATCCGAGCGCGACGGAACTTTCCGGTTGATACACGAACGCTGAGTCGTTCAAGCGCAGCTTTCCGATGGCCGTCTTTAAATGTTCGAAGTCACCCGTGTTGATCGGATAGATGCCACTGAACACCATGGGATGAATTTCCTGAAAACCCGGCAGCGGCTGGCGCGCCGGATGACGCTGGTCTGTGATGGTGTCGCCGATCTTCATGTCGGCGGTTGTTTTGATGTTGGCGATGAAATAACCGACGTCACCGGGATTCAGCTTCGCCTGGACGAGCATTTTCGGCGTGAACACGCCGACTTCCTTGATTTCGTAGCGCGCATTATTGCTCATCAATGTGATCGGGTGATTAACTTCTATCGTTCCGGAGACAACGCGCACGTAACCCACCACGCCGCGATAAACATCGAAGACGGAGTCAAACACCAGAGCGCGCAATGTCTTATCCGTGGGTTTTTGCGGCGACGGAATCCGCTTCACGATTGCCTCAAGAATTTCCTCGATGCCGATCCCCATCTTCGCGCTCGCCTCAATTGCTTCCTCCGAAGGGATCGCGAGGATTTCTTCGAGTTGTCGATGGACGGAGGTCACATCCGCATTTGGCAGGTCGATTTTGTTAATGATCGGGACAATGGTGAGCCCTTGCTTGTGTGCGAGATGCACGTTCGCCACCGTTTGGGCCTCCACCCCCTGCGCCGCATCGACAACCAACAGGGCGCCCTCGCATGCAGCGAGACTGCGCGAAACTTCATAGCAAAAATCCACGTGCCCCGGCGTGTCGAGCAGGTTCAGCCGATACGTCTCGCCTGACTTGCTCGTGTAGCGCATCGTCACTGGATGCGCCTTGATCGTGATCCCTCGCTCGCGCTCCAAGTCCATTGAATCCAGAAGCTGATCCTGCCTATCGCGCTCGTGGATCGTGCCCGTGCGCTCCAGCAAACGATCCGAGAGCGTCGTTTTGCCGTGATCGATGTGCGCGATAATGCAAAAATTGCGAGTCAACTCAATCGCCATGGAAGCGCCACTATGCGAGTGCGCGGCTGGTGGGTCAATTGACCCAGCGCGTAACGACCAGATAATCGGTCAATCAGTGTTTACGAGGCGCTGACTTGCGCTAAGATCGACAGTATGCCGAAGCTAGTTATCAGCGGGACTGCGCACGAACTCGTCGAAGACCTGATCACGATCGGGCGCGCCCCGGATAACACGATCGTTATTGACGATCCATCGGTCTCGAGTCGTCACGCGCACTTGCAATTGATCGGCGAGGCTTATCGGTTGAAAGATCTTGGTTCAACCAATGGTACACGCGTCAACGGTACCCCGGTCGCAGAAGCAGCGCTGCGTTTTGACGATCGAATTCGGTTCGGAGCAGCCGAAGCACGCTACGAAGCGGATACAACCGGGTCGCACCCTTTGCCTCAGCTCGAGGAGGTCGAAGCCACGCCCGCGGAATTAAGCGCAGTACCGCCCGATTTCGCCAACGCATCTCCCTTCCCGCGTCAGAAGGGTCAAAAGGACCCGATTCGCACTGCAATTCTCGCCGGCTCGGCGATTGCCCTGCTCGTCTTTCTCGGTAGCATGATCGCGGTAATCATGATGCACGCGCCCAGTCTCTAGGCTTTCATTCCGAACGGAGCGAAGCGCAGTCGAGGAATTTCTCATTGTTAAAGAAACCGCTGCACTTAATTGCACGCTTCCGGAAGAGCAGTAAGAGATGTCTCGACTTCGCTCGACATGACCGATATGCAAAAGCGTCTGCTTCTTTTCGACATCGATGGCACGTTGATCCATTCAGGCGGCGCTGGTGTGCGCGCGCTCAAATCCGCGTTCAAGGAGCGCTTCGGTGTTGCCGATGACCTGCACGGCATCGAAATCGCGGGGATGACCGATTCGGGCATCGTCGTGAGCATACTGAAGAAGAATGACATTCCCGCGACGAATGAAAACATCGGCGCGTTTCTGGACAGCTACGTTCATTTTCTTTCGCTCGAACTGCCCCGACGCAAAGGCAAATTGCTTCCCGGAGTGCTCGATTTGCTCGAGAAACTCAAGTCGCGGCCGCATCTCGTTCTCGGGCTTCTCACCGGAAATGTCTCGCGCGGCGCACGATTGAAGCTCGAACACCATGGCGTCTGGCACTTTTTTGAGTTCGGCGCGTTTGCCGACGACGATCAGGACCGCAACCGGCTTGGATCATTCGCGCGCGCGCGCGCAAAGGAAAAGCACGGCCGGGAATTCTCCCCATCCCAGATCGACGTGATCGGCGACACCCCGCGCGATATTGCCTGCGGCAAGGCCATTGGCGCACGCACGATCGCCGTCGCAACCGGCACATGGAGTCGCGAAGAGCTTGCGAAACATCAGCCCGATTTCTTGATCGATGATCTTTCAGATGTGGAAGGCCTCATCCATACACTCGGATGGTAATCGATTGACGATTGAATGATTGAATGAAAAAATCCGCTTCTCCTGCCGTGCCAATGCCGTCCAAAGACCGCCCCAATGTGCTCCCGCTCGAAGGCGAAATCGATCTGCACGTTTCACCCAGCCTCACCGCCGCTCTCAACAGAATGATCGACAAAAAACCGAAACAGTTAGTTGTCGATCTTTCCCGCGTCGCCTACATCGACAGCGCGGGACTCGCGGCATTGATAGAAGGAATGCAGAAGGTTGAAGCTTACGGTGGCCAGTTTGCACTGGCTGACTTGCAGGAAACAGTGCGTTCGATTTTCGAGATCGCGCGGCTTGATCAGGTATTTCGGATCTTTCCAGACGTAGATGCGGCGTTGGCCGCAGCCTGAACCAGAATCTCCAGCACGTGGGCGACATTCATTGAAATATCGAACTGCGCTGCGCGCTGACTGTTTGTCGATCTTGTGGCGGCACGCCGCTCCGCATCCGACCAAAATTGAATGGCGTCGCGCAACCCCATCAGGTCATTCGCGGAATCCGCAATCGAGCCGTGCACCCCATGCTCAATAATTTCATTAAACCCATTGTCACGAGTCGTGATCACCGGAAGTCCGCAAGCAAGCGCTTCGAGGCAGGCATTGGAAAACGGATCGTAAATCGTAGGTAAGATGAAAATGTCCGCCGCTGCGTAAATGCGCACCAGATCGTCGACCTCTCCCAGGAACTTCACGCGCTTTGATTTGTAGTACCGCTGATTTCCCCGGCCGGCGACGAGCAAATGCATTTTTCGATTGCGACAGAGCGCCATCGCCGCGATTGCGAACCGCAAGCCTTTGCGTTCCCAGCCTGAGCCGGCGAACAGCAGCGCGATTTGGTCCGGCTTCATTTTTAATTCATCGCGGGCTTTCTCCCGAAGCTCCGTATCGAAGCGAAATTGCTGAATCGGAACGCCGTTGCGGACGATGTCGATCTTGTCCGCGGGGTAGCCGTAATGATCGACGATTTGATCCTTGACCATGTGAGAATTGACGATCACGCGGCCGGCGCCGCGATTTGCAAGGAGAGCTTCTTCGAGCTGCAAAATATCGCGATGCTTGCGATTGAAGCCTCGAACAAATCGTTCCAGCGGAAGTTCAAACTTCCTTTTGCAAGCCAGCCAGGCGCGATGGACACCGTCACCAGCGCGATACACATCGCAATTCCAGACTCGCTCAAGTGCCAGCAGGACATCACAATGGAGCTGCGGTCGTATTTGTTCCAAGCCGTTGGCAAACCCGATTGGCGACCCGGACTGCAAGCGACGGACTGCCCCAAAAGGCCACTCATTTTGCGGCCATTCGTGTGTGGTAATGAGTTGCGCGTCCTGTCCGGCTTCGGTAACTCCGCGGGCGAGCCGCTTTAGGTACGCTTCCGCGCCGCCACTCGGCGAATACCCGCGTCGAACAAACCCTATGCTGAGTCTTTTTGTCATGGCTGGGAAAGCTCTAAATGCATCTTGTCATTTCGATCGGAGCCGACACTTTACTTGCTCCACGTTCGCCAGAATAGTGGTAAGCCGATGCCAGGTAAAACTTTGAACGCTCCTGCGCCGGTAGGCCTCGCCTCAGCCGCGATACGTACTTTTCCCAGGCATTTGCTCTACTCGATCTTCGCGCGCATCGGTGGTTCCGGTCTGGATACCGATGCATTTGAAACGTTGCGCGCGTCGTATCGAGCTGGATTTCTCGGAAAGGCAATCGCCTACGACAATCGACAGAAGGAAATTCCCGCCTCGCTAATCCGTTCTTTGCGCTGGCATCCGGTGCGCCTGATCTCGTTCTTGGAACGGCCTTATTATTATGGCGCGAAGAAAAAATATCTTGATTGGATCGCAGCCCGGCACCTGGAAACCGGGCGCTACGACTTGTTTCACAGCTGGTCAGGGGACTGTTTACGCTCGCTTCGAGTAGCGAAAAAACGCCGCATCCCTTCGATCGTCGAGATTCCGACCTGGCACCGCGATGGCAGGAAGGCAAGAGTGAGCCGGCCGGACACCAGTGAATCGGCAAGCAGCGTTTCGGCGCTGCAAAAATGGAAGGCCGGATTGCTGCTCGATCGCAAGCGCTTCATCGAAGAGTATCACCTTGCCGATCTGCTGGTCGTGTTATCGGAGACAGCAGCGGACACCTTTCGCGCACAAGGCTTCCCGGAGGAAAAACTATTTTACCTGCCGCGGGGCGCGGATGTGGAGCGCTTCAAGCCCGGGCAGCGGCCGGCAAAATTCCGGGCGATTTTTACCGGCGCATTGATCAAGCGGAAGGGCATTCACCATCTGCTCGAGGCATGGCATCGCCTCAATCTGCCGGAGGCCGAATTATGGCTTGTCGGTTCCGTGCATGATGAAGCGAAACCGTTCCTCGAGCAATTCTGGCGCGATAACATCCGGGTTGTAGGATTCGTGCCTGACCCGGAGAATTATCTCAGCCAAAGCACAGTTCATATTTTTCCGTCACAATGGGAGGGCAGCGCCAAAGTCACCTACGAGGCGGCTGCCTGCGGTTTGCCACAAATCACTACACGCGAAGCAGGCGATCTGGTGCGCGATGGCGTGGAGGGAATCATCGTGCAACCGGGAGATGTCGATGCGATCGCGGCGGCGATCGCACATCTGCATACCCATCCTGAAATAGTCGACCAGATGGGCAGCGCAGCAAGACGCCGCGTGGTTGAGAATTTCACCTGGGACCATTTCCGAACGCGATTGCTGGACGCTTACGAACTCACCATGCAGATTCAAGGAAGGGCGATTTCCTAGTGGCCCCGCGCCGCCTCGACGACGGCTCCTTGCTAAGCAGTGAACATTCTCCTCCTCCAGCTCAAACGGATTGGTGACTTGATCCTGACCACGCCAGCCATCACCGCGCTGCGCGCAAATTTCCCTGATGCCCGGTTAACTCTTGTGGTTTCAAATAAATGCGCCGCGCTAGTGCCAGCCATTTGGGATGTCGGCCAGATTTGGACTGCCCGGCGCAATCCGCGCGACCTCGCTTTGTTTTTTAACGTCGCCCGCGAGAAATTTGATTACTGCATTGATTTCACGCGCACCGATCGCTCCGCATTTCTCACCTTCTTATCGCACGCAGGAGTACGCGCCGTGTCTGCCCGGGTGCTTGATCAGTCCAGGAACCGGGCTCGCGTTTACACCGATTTTATAGATGTCCGCATGCGAGACATGCACACGGTTGATTATCATCTCGCTCTCCTCCAACCCCTCAGGCTTCGCTTCGCTTCCAGCTCGGTTCGTCTGGCGTTGCCAGAAACCGCTCGCGCGAAAGCAGACCAACTCCGGCAGGAGGCGAAGATCGACAAGCCGTTTGTTATTTTCCATACTGGTTCGGCCCGGAGGGAAAAATTTTGGGATCCGGCACGATGGGCGAAGGTGATTGAACAGACCGGCTTCAATCATGATGTCGATCTTGTGCTAAGCAGTGGAACTTCGCCTTTTGAACAAGCACATGTCGCTGCAATCAAGAGACAAACGCAGCAGCGCGTCGCCGATTTTTCTGGAAAAACGGATTTGCTTACCCTGGCCGCACTAATCGCACAGGCGCGTCTTCTTGTGACGGTTGATTCCGCTCCGATGCATCTCGCCGCTGCCATGCAAACACCGCAAGTAGTCCTCTTTGGACCAACCAATCCATTTCACTGGCGCCCGCGGGAAGGGTCAGCACTGATCTTGCACGGAGATTCGGGCGTGCCGTTGACAAAGTTTTCGCCTGTCCGGCCGCGTCTTCCCATGAGCCAAATCTCGACGGATGCGGTGATTGGTGCTATGGATTCGCTGCTAGCGCCTCATGCGGCGGCGCAACCTTCATGAGCAAAGGAAAAACCGGTAAGAAAAAGCCATCATTCTGGCAAACATTGCGGGCAGCCGTGGGTCCGTACCGGCGGCTCTACAGTTACGTCATGCCCTACAAGTGGCGTTTTGTGCTTGGTCTCTCGTTTGGTTTCGCCTTCGGCATAGTCACTTCGCTCATCCCCCTGGCCATGCTACAGGTCTCCAACTTCATTTTCCATGGAGCGGTGAACCCACGCACTCTCCTGGCCCATCACGAGATGTTGAATCTGGGTCCGAAGATTAACTCGATTGTCTGGATTTGCCTCGCTATCCCGCTCGTCATGACGGCGCGCAGTCTTTGCTCCTACGGAAACGCTTACTACATGCAATGGGTGAGCAACAAAGTCGTGACCGATATCCGGACCCAACTCTTCAGCAAGATTCTGCGGCACTCGATGGAATTCTTTAACAAAATGCGGGCTGGATTTCTGATGTCGCGCATTACCAATGACACCCGCGGCATGCAGACGGCGCTGACCACGGTGAGCAGCGATCTTTTTAAACAGCCAATCACGATTGTGAGCGGAATTACCGTTCTCCTCTTGATCGATTGGAAGTTTACCGTTGTGACGCTGGTTCTTTTTCCGATTTGTCTCGCGCCCATCCGCATTTATGGCCGGCGCGCACGCAAGGCAGTGCAGCATCAGTTGGAAGACATGGGGCAAATGGTTGTGACCATGCAGGAAACATTCGCCGGCATCCGGGTCATCAAATCGTTCGGCCGGGAAGAGCATCAGGAGAAATCGTTCCGCCGGAGCAATCAGCTTCAATTCTCCAACATGATGCGGATGATCAAATCAATGGAAGCAACCGGACCTTTAGTGGAAACGATCGCCGCGGTGGGCGTGGGCATGGCGTTGCTTTACGTTTATGCCGTCAATCTGAGCGCCGGACGGTTCTTTGGATTGATCTCGGGCATTTTCATCCTCTACGACCCGATCAAGACACTCAGCAAAATCCACATTGTGATGCAACAGTCGGTCTCCGCCACGAAGGAGATTTTCAACATCCTGGACTCGGAGCCGAGCGTGCAGGACGCCCGCGAAGCCATTGAATTGCCTTACTCGGAAGGCCGCATCGATTTCGAAGATGTCACTTTCCGCTATGCCACTGGCTCGTCCGATGCGGTCAAAAATCTCAATCTTCGGATCGAACCGGGGAAGAATTACGCGCTGGTTGGAGCGAGCGGCGCGGGCAAATCAACCGTTCTCTCGCTCATTTTGCGCTTGTACGATCCGATCTCGGGCCGCGTCCGAATCGATGGCCGCGATTTGCGCACGCTCACGCAACAATCTTTGCGAAAACAGATTGGTCTTGTCACCCAGGACACATTTTTGTTTCACGACACCATCTTCAAAAATATCCAGTTTGGACGGCTCGACGCCACTCCGGAAGAGGTTTACGCCGTCGCACGCACTGCGTTCGCGCATGACTTCATCATGGCGCAGCCGCAGGGATACGAAACGACAATTGGTGATAAAGGTTGCCTGCTCTCCGGCGGACAGCAGCAGCGGCTAGCCATCGCGCGCGCGCTGCTGAAAAATGCGCCGATTCTCCTCCTCGACGAAGCGACCTCGGCGCTCGATTCAGAATCGGAAAAACAAATTCAGCGCGCACTCGAAGTGCTCTCCGCCGGACGCACCGTGATCGCCATCGCGCACCGGCTCTCCACTATCTTGTCGGCCGACCAAATCGTAGTGATGGACCGCGGCCATATCAAAGAGATCGGCACGCACGGCGAATTGCTTCAGAAATCTGGGTATTATCGACGGCTTTACGACATCCAGTTCCATCGGCATCAGGAAGAACCCGAGCCGAGCGTTCTGCTAGAGTCGCTGACTTGAGTCGATACTTTCACTTTTCGCGCGCTCCAAATTAGCCCTCTCGGAAATGCCGTTTAATATCGACCTCCACACGCATTCGTTTTTTTCTGGCGACGGTGTTTCCAGTCCCGAAGATTTGATCGCCGCAGCGCGTGCCAAGGGCTTGCACGGGATTGCGATCACCGATCACAACACGTGTGATGCTGTCAATTATCTCCTCGAGAAAGGCTTGATGCGGCTCGACGGTTTACCGGTCGATAATTTTCTCGTCCTCCCAGGAGTCGAGGTGACGACCTCGGAGGGTCATCTGCTCTGTATCGGCGCCGAGTTGCCCTATTTGAAAGGGAAACCGGCGCGCGAGGTCTGTGACATGATTCATGAACGCGGCGGTCTCGCCATTCCTCCGCACCCCTACGATTTGTTTCGCGCCGGGATTCGTTTGTCAACGTTGGAGACGCTGCCGATTGATGCCATCGAGGTTTTCAACGCTGCGACCACGCTGCGCCGCTACAATCGTTACGCGTTCAAGTATGCGCAGATTCGCGGGTTACCCATGACCGCTGCCAGCGATGCGCATCATGCGGCAACCGTTGGAACTGCGTACACGATTCTGAACACCGATGACTTTTCCGTGAAAGGAATTCTCGCGCAGATTGTTAAGAGCAACGAACTCACCCAGAAATACCTGACCCCGCGCGATAGCCTTCGCAAGACCTGGAACAATTGGCTGCGACTCCGTCGCCGCAAAAAGATCCCAGAGTTAGCCGCAAAAGACCGCAACCGCGGAAACGGAGGCTCATCCGACACCTGAATCCTGACTTCTGACTCCTGCCAATGTCCGCCTATCTGATTGTCGATCTTGAGATTGTCGATCGTGTCGGTTTCGAGGAATACAAGAAGCGCGTGGTCCCGATCGTCGAAAACTATGACGGCAAATACATCGTCGCCGGAGGGCGAATCGAAACGCTGGAGGGCTATTGGAACCCGAAACGCATTGTCATGATCGAATTCCCATCGATGCAGCGCGTTAAAGAATGGTTCAGCTGCGAAGAATATCGTGAGCCGTCCAAAATTCGCCATCGCACCGCGAAAACAGAAATGATTTTGGTTGACGGTGTCTGATGACTCCGCCCACGTTCATTTCTGACCTCTGACTTCTCTCTGACCTATGCCCGCGTACGTGATCGTCGAAATCGACATTGTCGATCCTGTCGGCTATGAAGAATATAAGAAGCTCGCCGACGCGACGGTGAAAAAATATAGCGGCGAATACATCGTGCGTGGCGGCAAGGCTGAGACACTGGAAGGCGATTGGGACCCAAAGCGCATCGTTGTGCTTGAATTCGAATCGACGGACCGCGCCAAAGAATGGCTCAATTGCGAGGAATACCGCGAGCCGCGCAAAATGCGCCACCGCACCGCCAGAACGAACATGATCCTTGTCGAAGGCGTTTAATTGTAGCGACGCTTCCGGATGCCCTCCAGTGCGTTCTTGACGCTCCACATGGCGTCCATAATCTGAAATCCGCGCTCCGATCGCACGGCGCGCGAATCTAGCGTGAATATTCTAGCGGCTTTTTATCGCTCGTCGGTTGGGAAGAAAATGATCGTTGCCATCACTGGGATCATTCTGATCCTCTTTGTTGTCGGACATCTGTTGGGCAATCTCCAGATTTTCATCGGCCCGGACTGGATTAACGGTTACTCGCAACACTTGCGCGACCTTGGCCCGCTGTTGTGGCTGATCCGCATTTTCCTGCTCGTCACGGTTATCATTCACACTTACGTGACCATCCAATTGGCGATTGAAAACCGGCGTGCCCGGCCTGAGCCATACCTCGACAGGGAATATGTAAAAGCCACGTTCGCCTCGCGACACATGGTCATGAGCGGATTGATCGTGCTGGCGTTTATTATTTACCATCTGGCGCACTTCACCGTACGTGTAACTGATCCACGGTTCGCCTTGCTCAAGGCGGACCCGCTCGGCCATTACGATGTCTACTCGATGATGGTTTACGGTTTCCAAAATTATCTTGTGTCGGGGTTCTACGTGCTCGGTCTGTTTTTGCTCGCGCTCCACTTGAGCCACGGATCATCCAGCTTTTTTCAGTCGCTGGGATTGAATGACAAAAAGCTCACCCCACGTCTTGCATTTGGCGGCCGGATCTTTGCCTGGCTCATGTTCATTGGCTATACATCCATCCCGGTTGCCATTCTGCTCGGACTCATCAAACCGGCACAGCAATTATGATTGGGACGCTGGACGCCAAAATTCCGCACGGACCGCTCGACCAAAAATGGCGGAGCCATCGCGATCACTCGCGATTGGTGAGTCCGAACAATCGGCGAAAGTTCGAGATCATCGTTGTGGGAAGCGGTCTCGCGGGTGGCTCGGCTGCGGCGACGCTCGGCGAACTAGGTTATCGAGTAAAATGCTTTTGCTTTCAGGATTCGCCGAGACGAGCGCACTCGATTGCCGCCCAGGGCGGCATCAATGCGGCGAAAAATTACCAGAACGACGGCGACAGCGTTTACCGCTTGTTCCATGATACTATCAAAGGTGGCGATTTCCGTTCGCGCGAAGCGAACGTATATCGTCTCGCTGAAGTCAGTAATCAGATCATCGACCAATGCGTCGAACAAGGTGTGCCGTTCGCACGCGAGTACGGTGGGCTGCTCGCCAACCGCTCTTTCGGTGGAGCACAAGTATCACGAACGTTTTACGCGCGCGGACAGACCGGCCAGCAGCTTTTGCTTGGCTGTTATCAGGCGCTCTGTCGTCAAATCACCGCCGGCACCGTGCAGATGTTTCCGCAAACGGAGATGCTCGACCTGGTGATTGTGGATGGAAATGCCAAGGGAATCATTACGCGCAGCCTGCGCTCCGGAAAGATCGACAAGCACGCGGGCGACGCCGTCGTGCTCGCGACCGGCGGTTACGGAAATGTTTTTTATCTGTCGACAAACGCGCGTGGTTGCAATGTCACCGCCACCTATCGCGCTTACAAAAAGGGCGCGCTCTTCGCGAATCCGTCCTTCACACAAATTCATCCCACATGCATCCCCGTTAGTGGCGAGCATCAATCGAAATTGACTCTCATGTCGGAGTCGCTGCGCAACGACGGGCGCGTCTGGGTTCCAAAGCGCAAAGAAGATCGCGAAAAGCCGCCTGGCGAAATCCCCGAAGCAGACCGCGATTACTATCTCGAGCGAAAATATCCGAGCTACGGCAATCTTGCTCCGCGCGATATTTCATCGCGAGCGGCCAAGGAAGTTTGCGACGAAGGCCGCGGTGTCGGCCCAGGCGGGCGCGGTGTCTATCTCGATTTCGCGGATGCAATCAAGCGCCTGGGCGAAGATACGATCCGGGAACGATACGGCAATTTGTTCGAAGTTTACGAGAAGATCACGGGCGAAAATGCCTACAAAGTACCAATGCGAATTTACCCCGCGGTGCATTACACGATGGGTGGGCTGTGGGTGGATTACAATTTGATGAGCAACGTGCCAGGTCTGTTCGTGATCGGTGAAGCGAACTTCTCCGATCACGGGGCCAATCGGCTCGGGGCCAGCGCGCTCATGCAGGGTTTGGCCGACGGCTATTTCATTTTGCCCTACACATTGCCGAACTATCTCGCCAGCCAGATGGGAAAACGGCCGCCAGCGGATTCTCCTGAATTCCAGCAGGCGGAGAGCGATGTCCGGACGCGGATCCGGAAGTTACTCGATGTCGATGGAAAACGTTCACTCGATTCCATCCACCGTGAGCTCGGTCTTCTTCTTTGGGACAAATGTGGAATGTCCCGGCACGCCAAAGGACTGCGCGAGGCGCTCGTGAAAATTCGGGAGTTGCGCGAAGAATTTTGGCGCAATGTCCGTGTGCTCGGCAAAGACGAGGATTTTAACCAGTCGCTCGAACGCGCGGGTCGCGTCGCCGATTTTCTGGAATTCGCGGAGCTGATGTGCATCGACGCTCTCGAGCGCAACGAATCGTGCGGCGGGCATTTTCGCGAAGAACACCAAACGCCCGAAGGCGAGGCGCTGCGCGACGACGAAAACCAAGCCGCAGTGTTTGCGTGGGAATTTCAAGGCGATGGAGAATCGCCAACACTGCATCGTGAACCGTTACATTTCGAAACCGTCCATCTAACGCAGCGTAGTTATAAGTAATCTGTCATTCCGAGCGAAGTCGAGGGATCTCTCATTTCTCTTATTAATGAATTTTAAACTCAAGATTTGGCGCCAGAAGGATCGGCAATCCCGCGGCAAGCTCTTCGATTATGAGGTGCGCGACATTTCGCCGAACACGTCGTTTCTCGAAATGCTCGACATCCTGAACGAAAATTTGCTTGGGCGCGGCGAGGAACCGATTGCGTTCGACTCCGATTGTCGCGAAGGCATTTGCGGCATTTGTTCGCTGACGATCAATGGCGAGGCCCACGGCCCCGATCATCCCGGCGCGGTCTGCGAGCTTTACATGAGAAAATTTCGTGATGGCGAAACTATCGTGGTCGAGCCGTTTCGGGTGAGATCATTCCCTCTCGTCAAGGATCTGGTGATCGATCGAAGCGCACTGGATCGCATTGTGCAGGCCGGGGGATTCATCTCTGCCCGGGCAGGCTCGGCGCCAGAAGCGAACTCGACCCCAATTCCGAAACACGATGCCGATCTGGCAATGGAAGCTGCGGCCTGCATCGGCTGTGGCGCGTGCGCAGCCGCCTGTCCGAATGGGTCGGCCATGCTGTTCACTGCGGCAAACGTCTCACACCTGTCGCTGCTGCCTCAGGGAAAACCTGAACGCGTCACACGCGCTTTGAAAATGGTGCAAATCATGGATGCGGAAGGCTTCGGTAATTGCACCAACACTTACGAATGCGAAGCGGTTTGTCCCGCCGAGATCAGCGCCAGTTTTATCGCAAAATTGAATCGCGAATACGCGCACGCTATACTGCAACGCGGCACCGGCGAATAATTCCGCGTCTGTTCGCGTATTAGACCGTCTCGCAAGCGCAGGTCCACAGCTCTGGGTCGAGCTCCGCTTTCGCGCGCTTCGCAACAACATCGATATCTGCATTCGGGCGCATGACCGTGAAAACCGTTGAACCGGAACCGGACATCAGCGCGGCGCCGACTTCCGGTTGCTTGAGCAACCACATTTTTAATTGCGCGAGGAAGACAAATTTTTCGAAGACCGGGCGCTCGAGATCGTTCACAAAAGATTGGCCGGCGAATTCCTGGGTTGCGTACCAGACTCTCGGAATTTCTCGCGAATCCTGCCAGCGCGAGTAAGCCCATGCTGTTGAAACCGCAAAAGCCGGTTTCAATAACAAGATGGACAACCCGCCCAAGGCGGGCTGCAACTTCATCGGCGTGACCTGTTCGCCGCGTCCTTTGCATATCGCGGCTGATTCGAAAATGAAAAATGGAGCGTCTGATCCGATTGTCTCGCCCATTTTCGCAAGCGCTTCACGCGGCAATTTCGTTTCAAACAATTCGTTCAGCGCGAGCAGAGCCGAAGCCGCGTCGCTGCTTCCACCACCCAAACCCGCGCCGTGCGGAATCTTCTTTTTGAGGCCGATTGAAACCCCCTGCGTTAACTTGGTCGTCTCAAAAAACAGATTCGCGGCACGAACAACGAGATTATCGTTCCCCTTCGGCACCGACGGATCATCGCAGTGAAACTCAATTCCGCTGCTGCTGACGCGCTTGTCGAGCGTCATTTCGTCGCAAAGGGTTATCGGCGTGATGAGCGTCTCGATTTCGTGGAAGCCGTCTTCGCGGCGACTCAGAATCTTCAGCGAAAGATTAATCTTCGCAGGCGCGAAAACTTGCATAGCTTGCAATTTGTTCTGTCATTCCAAGCGAAGTCGAGGAATCTCTTACCGTTGGTTGGAAATATTGAGAGATGTCTCCAGCCTTCGCGTAAAGCTACGGCTTGGCAGGCGACTCCGCTCGACATGACAGATTGGACGTAGGAATGACAAAGGTATCCGATAAAATCATCGTCGCGCTTGACGTGGCGACAAAGGAAAGGGCGCTCGATCTCGTTGAGCAACTGCACGACCAAATTTCGTTTTTCAAAATCGGCTTGCAACTTTACACAGCCGAAGGTCCGGAAATCGTGCGCGCGGTTTTGTCCACCGGCGCCAAAGTCTGGCTCGATATCAAGCTGCACGATATTCCAAACACAGTCGCAAGAGCAGTCGAATCCGCGAACCGTCTTGGCGCGCACATGCTCACCATTCATTTGAGCGGTGGGAGCGAAATGATCTGCGCCGCGACTGCGGCTCGCGCAAATAACATGACGATCCTGGGTGTGACTGTTTTAACGAGCGCGACGGCAGAAACGCTGCGCGAGATCGGGCTTGCCGACAAAGTGGAGAATCAGGTTTTGCGCCTGGCCAAATTAGGTGTCGAAGCAGGAATCGATGGAATAGTGTCCAGTCCGCATGAGATCAAAACACTTCGCCGTGAATTCGGCGACAAAATCAAAATCGCGGTTCAGGGAATTCGCCCGAACTGGGCGGAGCCGGGCGATCAAAAACGATTCATGACGCCGCGGCAGGCAATTGCAGCGGGCGCAGATTATATCGGTATCGGTCGACCAATCACGACGCATCCAAATCCACGCGAAGCCGTCGCAAAAATTTTGGACGAGCTTCGCACCTGATTGTCATGTCGAGCGGAGTCGAGACATCTCTCGATATTTTCAACTCCAAACGAAGTCAGAGATTCCTCGACTTCGCTCGGAATGACGGGCATGAAGATACAACGTCACGCCTGTTCTCTTCACTACATATCTATCACGACAACTCGCCACACTCGGCGGCGATGAACATGGCCATCGACGAAGCACTGCTCGAGCATGCTACGGTCGCGTCGATCCGGTTCTACAGATGGCACTCCCCTGCTCTTTCATTTGGGTATTTTGGAAGATTTGCCGATGTCGGTCGTTATGCTGCGGAGCGCGATTTAGTTCGTCGATGGACCGGCGGTGGAACAGTCTTTCACGGAAACGACCTGACATATTCCATTGTAATTCCCGCGAATGATGCAGCCTTTGCCGAATCGTCGATGTCGATCTATGAGAAGATTCATCGCGCTTTACGCGAAGCTTTGATCGGGATGGGTGGGCACGCGCAACTTGCGACTCCGAATTCGGCGGTCACAGACCGGCGCTACAGCGAGGGCGCGTGTTTTGCTAATCCGGTGCGCGCGGATGTGATGGTGAACGGATGCAAAGTCGCAGGCGCGGCACAACGCCGAACCCGCGCGGGTTTGCTGCATCAGGGCAGCATACAAGGCGTCAACTTCGGTAATGGGCTTCCAGAGCGATTTGCAAAGGAGTTGTCGAAGAATTGCGGCGAAAAGAAGATCGGCAACGAACTCTTGGATCGGGCAAGAGAAATTGCTGAGAAAAAGTACGCCACCCAAGATTGGTTGCAGCGGCGATAAATTGTAGGGCGGCTGTGTCAGCCGCCATTTCATTCGGCGTTTCACAAAATGGAGCCGGCGGGAGCCGAGCGACATAGACGGGAAGGTCAACAGACTGAGTCAAGCGGGAGCGAACGAGTCAAACGCCCTACAATAAATTTGTCTATCCTCATGATGTTGTTTTGACAACACGCAATGCGCCTCTCTATTCTGCGCTTGTGGACGTCTTTGCACGCTCAGGCGCGGGCTCGACTCGCATTACCGCAGCCGCTCTTTCTCCGGGTCTGCTGGCTCAAGTAGCGCAGCTGGTCCAACCGCATCTCGAAGAGGTCGAAAGAAGGATCGTCCAGCAAGTGGCAGCTTTCGATCCCGAGATTGAAGGTTATGTGACATATGCCATTGGTGGACGCGGGAAGCGTTTACGCCCGCTCCTTGCTCTCCTGGCCGGCGGCGCGACCGGCAAAATTAACTCGGGACATGTCGATCTTGCTGTGATCGTGGAACTGATTCACATCGCCACTCTCGTTCATGACGACATTATGGACGAGGCAGAACGCCGTCGGGGCCAGCCCACGATGAACGCGCGCTGGGGCAATTCGCTTAGCGTTCTTTTGGGCGATTGCCTCTTCGCGCACGCTCTGAATCTGTCCACAAATTTTGAAAATACGGATATCAGTCGTGCGATTGCGCTAGCGGCCCGTGAAATCTGTTCGGGAGAAATGATTCAAACCCAGCGCCGTTTTGATCTGAAACTCCAGGTCGAAGATTATTTGCGGATCGTAGAGAAGAAAACCGGATCTCTTTTTGCCGCCGCGGCGGAATTGGCCGCGCTCATCAGCGAGGCCGATGCGAGCGTGATCGAAACATTCAAGAATTTCGGAGTTCAAGTCGGGACTGCTTATCAGATTTACGATGATTGCCTCGATCTCGCCGGCAACGAGCGCGTCACCGGCAAAACGCTGGGCACAGACCTGCGCAAGGGTAAGTTCACGCTTCCGGTTCTGATTTTCCTGCGCTCGGCGTCCGAGTTTGAACGGGAACGTTGTTGCCAGCTCGTGCTCGAGGAACGCATGGAAGAGATGACCGAGCTTCTGAGGATCGGCGCGACAAACGGTGCGCTCAATGAATCTATCACGGCTGGCAGCGACTTAATTCGCGAAGCGCAAGCGACCCTGGATGGAATCGCGCTAAATTCATACGCAGATGCACTCTTCGCTCTTGGCGATGCATTGCGTGAAATGTTCGATCAACTTCGCGTCTGATGTCGCGATACTAAGGGCGCTCCGACATTAAATGCCGCAGCTTAAAATCCGTGAGATGCCGCAGGAAGAGCGGCCGCGCGAGAAACTTGCCGCTCACGGCGCGTCAGCCCTCACCGATCCAGAGTTAATCGCAATCTTGCTGCGGACCGGAGTTCCGGGAGCAAATGCGATTGAGGTCGCACGAAAGTTGCTAAACGATTACGGCTCGCTTGGGGAATTGAGCCGATGCACGGTTGACGAGCTATCCAGGATGCGCGGCGTCGGTTTTGCCAAAGCCGTGCAACTCGTCGCTGCTTTCGGGCTCGGTCAGCGCCTCGCGCGAGAAACGTTATCCAAGCAAAAAATCGATTCGCCCGAACTGGTGAACGAACTGGTCGGTCCAGAGATGCGCCGGCTGCGCAAAGAATCGCTCCGGGTGATTTTGCTCGATACCCGTTATCATTTGATTCGAGTCGAGGAGGTCTCGATTGGAAGCGTGAACGAAAGTATCGCGCATCCGCGCGACGTGTTTCGGCCCGCACTCGTCTCTTCGGCCTATGCCGTGATTGTCGTGCACAATCATCCTTCCGGCGACGCGTCACCGAGCCAGACGGACCACAGTCTGACGAGACGTTTGGCCGAAGCCGCGGAACTGTTGCAAATCAAATTGCTCGACCACATCATCATCGGCGGGCCTTCGGAAGGGAACCCCGGCTATTTCAGTTTCAAAGAAGCAGGCGTGTTGTGAGAGCGGGATACATGTACCGCCTCTCCCCTTGCTCAAGGGAAGAGGATGAAGGTCAGGGGTTCGAATCGACTCGTCCCGGATCAACCCTCACCCTCCCCCTCTCCCTTCGAAAAGGAGAGGTAACCCACTACACGCACCGTCACTCACAAATCCCGGCGAAAATATGAGTGACGCGAAGATTCATCCCACGGCGATTGTCGATCCAGATGCCCAAATCGGCGTCGACGCCGAGATCGGCCCGTTTTCGGTGATTGGACCACAGGCAGTGATTGGTCAGAAAACGATCGTGCAGTCACATGTGGTGATCGAAGGACAGGTAACGATTGGCAGCGGCAACTTCATCGGACACGGCGCGATCATTGGTGCGCCACCGCAGGATCTTTCGTTCTCGCCGGAACGAAAAACGATGGTGGAAATCGGCAACGACAACCTCATCCGCGAATACTGCACGATCCATCGCGGCAGCCCGGAGGGCAGTGTCACCAGAATCGGCGACAAAAATTTTCTGATGGGTGGAGCGCACGTTGGCCACAATTGCCTCATCGGAAACAACGTCGTGATCGCCAACAATTGTTTGTTAGCTGGTCACGTTTGCGTGGACGATGGGGCGTTTCTCGGCGTTTCTCGGCGGTGGATCGACATTTCATCAGCACATGCACGTCGGACGCCTGGTGATGGTGCAGGGTAGTTCCGCCTTTGGGAAGGATCTGCCGCCGTTCGTTATCGCCGCCGAGCGCAATTCGGTTTTTGGAATCAACGTCATCGGTTTGAAGCGGGCCGGTTTTAGCGTGCAAGATCGCGATGAAATCAAAACCGCATTCAAACTGCTTTACACGAGTGGATTGAATATTTCACAGGCGCTGGAGAAAGGGGCGGCGCTTAATCTTGGCGCACCCGCTCGCGAGTTTCTCGATTTCGTCGTAAACGCGAAAAAGCGCGGGATCTGTCCGCTCAAACGCGGCGCAGACAAGCTGTAGCCGCTTCGCTAAGCGCCGCGCTGATGTGTTTGCAACCCGCCGCCACGCGCGTCTCACAGAGACGCGGCTACAGCAGTCCAAGCAATGCAAGCATGCGGCCGGTTTTGCCTTTTTCGGCGCGATAGGAGTAGTAACGGTCCAAATCGCAAGCAGTGCATATGCTTGAGTCGTGAATTTCTTTCACGCCGAGCGTGCGACATTGCCGGGCAATTTCGGCCGCGAAATCGACTTCGTAATGTGGCGGACGAATACAAGGGCTGAGTTGCACGATCACGCTCGCGGGATCAGACCCGAAGTGATCAATCATTTGTGTAATCGCGTTGCGGACCACGCCCAGCCCGGTGCCTTTGCGTCCGGAATGCACGAGACCGATGGCGGGTGTTTTTGGATCGACAATGTAAATAGCGCAGCAGTCGGCAACGTAGATTCCCAGCGCGACACCGTGTTGATTCGTGATGATGCCATCGCGGCCGGGAAATTCTTTGTCAGTTTTTAATGGCCTATCTACAACTGCGATTTTGTTTCCGTGAACTTGTTGCGCGGTGGCTAGCGGCCAATCGCCGACTCCAATTGCCTTGCGGATCTCGCGATGCGCGGAATCGAGGCGCTTTAATACCTCCGGTTTATCATTCGAAACATCGATGCCGGGAATTCTTTGCGTAAAAACGTGGCGACAAATTTCGACCGTGCTGAGCGCGGGAAATTGCTCGAATGGAAGCTGCATCGCTTAAACCTGAAATCCCAAATCCCAAAAAAATCCAAATCACCAAATCTCAGAAAAGAGTCAATGCGAGTTTTGAACTGGGATTTGAGAATTATTGGGATTTGGAACTTGGGACTTGGGATTTACTTCGAATACGAAGTCCGGGATCTTCCAGCCGAAGTTCGCACCTCGGTATCGTCAGCGCGTTTTGGTTTTCCTTCTGCGTCGACGCCGCTGCCGGTATAATAGGTCTTCGTTTTTGTGGCGCGGGGCGTCAGGTTGGCGAACGATTCGGTGTAGGTACTCTGCGCACCTGTGGCCCGGTCAAACTCCGCAAGCGACGAATTGTATCCGAAAAGCGCCTGCAACTGCGTTGTTTGCGCCGTGAGCAACTGGACCTGGGCGTTGAGGACATCCAACTGCACCCCTGCGCCAGCGTCCAGACGCGCCTTGGCCAAACGCAGCGCTTCGTCAGCTAGCTCCACGTTTTTTTCCTGGCTCTTAATCAGCTCCTGGTTCTGCAACAAATTTGAGTAGGCCTGTTGTATCTCCAGTTCCACCTGCCGGACATCATCTTCGTAAGTGAACCTGGCTTCCGAAAGGAGGGCACGCTGTTGTATGACCTGGCCAGCGATCGCGCCGCTGTCCCAGATCGGGACGCTGCCCTGCACCGTTGCGATCCAACCTTTGGAAATATCGTGCCAACTGGAATTCGTGGGCGAGCTGATCCATTCGCCGCCCCCCGTTGCGGTAATGGTTGGGAGCCACTGACCAGCTGCCGCGCGCACTTGCTGAAGCTGGTTTAAGACATTTGCCCGCGCCTGCTTGAGAAATGGGCGCCGTTCTTTTCCCAACT
>WNFQ01000694.1_pt1 | contig 22773 bp, 13 predicted proteins | sample 5400171 | NCBI WGS metagenome assembly WNFQ01 (sample SAMN13153356, study PRJNA577476) | soil metagenome | isolation source: 20 cm soil under Madrone tree | place: USA:California | collected 2016-06-14 | reverse complement strand
TGCAACCCGCCAGCTTGGGAATAATCCCCGATCTTTCCGTTGTCCAATTCCGAACGATTAACCATCAACGAAAGTTCCCTTCGTCCTCGCCGCGGGAGTGGCCATCTTGTGAGAGATATTACCCAGGGTCGTATCCTCCAAGGCTGGCGTGCCGCTGTGATACTTTCTTTGTCTTGGTTGGCGGATAGCTAATCCCGCCAAAGAAGTCGCCAAACATGCCGCCATTGTACTGTTGGAAGCTACATAAAACGATGATATAAAATGACTTGAAATGAATGATGAGTCCGCCAAATATACCGCCAAAAAAGCTGCCAAAATGCCGGTCATTTCGCGGGCAGAGGATCGCGGGGAATCGATTGCCGAGATGGAGCCTCTGCTGATTGGTGAAACCAGCCGGTTTCGTGGCCCTTTGACAGACCTCGCCGTCGAACTCGTGCAGAAATCAGCGAGGTTTCGCGGTAGTCTGCCCGAGAGTTTGCTGACCTCGCTTGCCGACCTTGTGCGGGCGATGAACTGCTATTACAGCAACCTCATCGAAGGGCACTACACGCACCCTATTGATATCGAACGGGCGCAGAAAAACGACTACAGCAAGGATGTCGGCAAGCGCAATTTGCAACTCGAAGCGAAAGCACACATCGAGGTCCAGAAATGGATCGATGAAGGCGGCCTAAACGGGGGCGCTGTCACAGTTGAGGGGATTTGTGAAATCCAACGCCGATTCTGTGAACTGCTGCCTGAGGATTTGCTTTGGATTGAAATCCCGGAGACAAAGGAACGCGTGCGCGTTGTCCCCGGCGAACTACGTATGTGGGATGTGAAAGTCGGTCGCCATGTTCCCATCAGTCCCGGCGCTGTGCCTCGATTCCTAAAGCGTTTTTCGGAAGTTTACGAGCGTTTGGGTAAGACAGATTCGATTCTGGCTGCCGCCCCCGCGCATCACCGCCTCGTCTGGATTCACCCGTTCTTGGATGGCAACGGGCGTGTAGCGCGTCTTATGTCGCACGCAACATTCCTGGAGGCGCTGGATACTGGCGCTATTTGGTCAGTGGCGCGTGGCCTTGCACGGAACGAGGTTGGCAACTACAAAGAACATCTTGCTGCCAGTGACGCGCCCCGGCGCAATGATCTTGACGGTCGCGGGAATCTGAGCGAAGAAGCACTCGCGGCGTTTACGGAATTCTTTTTGAAGGTCTGCATCGATCAGGTCAGCTTTATGGAGAAGTTGATGCAGCCACAAGAATTGCGCGGACGGATTCTCTCGTGGGCAGACGAGGAAATCAAACTCAAAAATCTACCACCAAATTCAGGGCGCGTACTCGAAGCCCTTCTCTATCGTGGTGGAGAGATGCCCCGTGGTGAAGTAGACATCGCAACTGGAATGCCGGAGCGTACCGCGCAGCGCATCGTCTCAGCATTAATCGATAAAGGTGTACTCACCTCTGGCGGTCCTAGAGCGCCGCTGCATCTCGTTTTCCCGGCTGCGCTCGCGCCGCGCTGGATGCCGGGATTATATCCGCCTCTTTCGTCGTTACCATCATCGGCGATATGATCGAGATCCTGCTGGATAGGGCGGACCTCGACAGCTACGTTGAGAAGAAAAAGGTGCGAAGTTAAATCGAACCGAGGAATCTGCCGGGACTCTTCTCTTCCCGCGTACCAGATGTCTCCTGTGCTGATAAGAAAGTTGTAGCACTTTGCGCACAGCGCAACAGGACCCGATGCGCAGGCAAACAGGCGGTAGAGGATGTTTCGCGCTATGTACCCGGCGTGTACCTCAATGCGGGGATTCTGCCCATTCTGACGTTTCTGCCGTCTTGATAAATCAGCAACTTAAGTCTTATGAATGGAGCTTACGGGTTCGAATCCCACCCGCGCCTCCAAGCCCGTTGTTTATGAGGTTTTCCGCGAACCTCCAGGTCCGCTTCGGCGCGAAAAGGGGAGGTCTTGCAGACCTCCCCCATTCGTCAGATCTATCTTTTTGGCTGAATTTTCGATTTTCGGCTGCTATTGCTGCCAGCCCCCGCCAAGAGCCTTGTAAAGTTGCACAAGGCTCTGGTACTCGTTGCCGCGGTCCTGCGCCAGGGTCAGTTGGGCGCTGAACAGAGAGCGCTGATTGTCGAGGACTTCTAGATAAGTAGCGATGCCGCCGCCGTAGCGCTTGAGTGATGTGCTAACAGAATCGCTGAGATCTTGGACCGTGGTTTCCTGCGCTACGCGGACTTGGTGATATTTCTCATAGCCGATCAGGGCATCGGAGACGTCTTTAAACGCCGACTTGATGGCGTAGTTGTAGGCGATCAGTTCCTGTCGGTGCTGGGACTGGGCCTCCCGAAGATTCCCGCGTAGTCGGCCGCCCTCGAAAATAGGTTGAGTAATTTGCCCGGCGACGCCCCAGGTTCCTATATTGGTGTCTAGCAAAGACGTGAACACAGTGCTCCGTCCGGCAGCGCCGCCACCGGTCCCGGTGAGCGTAATCTGCGGAAAGAAGGCGGCTTTGGCGACTCCGATCTCGGCATTGGCGGCAATCAGGTTTTGCTCGGCCTGGAGAATATCCGGACGCCGCGCGAGCAACGAGGAAGTTAGCCCGGCGGGTACTTCAGGAGGTATCGGTTGCTCGACCAGCGGGCGTCCACGCGCCACCCCGTGTGGGTAATCGCCTAAAAGAATACTGAGCGCATCCTCTTCCAGTCCGATCTGTCTCTCCAAGTCGGGAATCTGCGCGTTCGCGGTGTCGAGCACCTGTTGAGCTTGCAGCACGTCGAGCTTCGTGGCGACGCCGTGCTCCAGCCGGTGCTTGGTCAGTTTGACGGCATCTTCCTGGGTCTTGACCGTGTCGCGTGCGATCTGGAGTTGTAGATCAAGTGCGAGCAGCGCAAAGTAGTCGCTCGCCACGTCGCTCACCAGCGTCAGAATCTCGGTCTTCTGAGCGTACTCCGTAGATAACAACTGGGCGCGCGCCGCCTCGGTGGCGCGTCGCAGTTGGCCAAAAAGATCCAACTGAAAGGTCGCATCGGCGGCATACGTCGCATATTTTGTTTTAAAGGGGAAGCCGCTAAAGGCTCGTTCATCCGTCCCATAGCCCGTTAGGCTCACCTGCGGGAGCTGGTTTGAGTGCGTCACCATAAGTTGAGCGCGCGCATAAGTAATCCTTTCGGTGGCCGTTTGCAGGTCATAGTTCTGCTTGAGAGTGGTTCGGATCAAGTCCTGCAGGACGGGGTCTTGGAAGACCTGCCACCACGGAAGGTCGGCATAGGAAGCTGCCTGAGCCTGCTGATTCTCGCTCGGACCATGGTAGGCGGTGGGGACCTGGACGACGGGCTTATGGTAATTAGGCCCGACCTTGCACCCGGTTAGTAAAGTCGCGGCCAGCGCCGTCACGAGGAATAGTCGCTTCATAGGCCGATCCTGCCGCTGTCCTCTCCAGTGAATCAGTCGATGTTTCATCTCAGTCGCCCGGCGCGGGAGCAGGTGTTCCTGGCGCTCCAGCGAGGCCGTGCTCCTTGCCTGCGCCTGACCATCTCTCCACCAGATAGAAGATCGCCGGAATCAGGAAAATGCCGAAGACGGTGGCAGCGAGCATGCCGCCGATGACCACCGTGCCGATGATCTGACGCGCAACCGACCCGCTACCCGAGGCGACCCACAGCGGAACGTTGCCAAAAATGAACGCGAAGGAGGTCATTAGAATTGGGCGCAGCCGGAGACGGGCGCCGGCAAGGGTGGCGTCAATCAGCGGCCGGCCTTTCTCATACTCGGCCTTGGCGAACTCCACGATCAGAATGGCGTTCTTTGCCGTCAAACCGATGAGCATCACCAGCCCGATTTCTGAGTACACATCGCTCTCGATCTGTACCATGTAGGCCGGAAAGAACCACCCTGCGACCGTGCGCCGCAGCCACAGGATGGCGAACGCGCCGAATACCGCTACGGGCGTACTGAGCAGTACGCTGAACGGCAGCGACCAACTCTCGTACAGCGCCGCAAGAATCAAGAAGACGAACAGGAGTGAGAACGCGAAGATCACCGATACCGGCACGCCTTGCTGCGCCTTTTTTTCCTGGAAGGACATTCCCTGGTAGTCGTAGCCCATTTCTGCTGGCATCGTCTGAGCGAAAGTTTCTTCGAGCGCCTTCATCGCCTGCGCGGAGCTGTAGCCGGGGGCCGGGTTGCCAAAGATTTGCGCGCCGCGATATTCGTTAAAGCGCATGGTGAACTCGGGGCCGGAAGACGGAACAATCCTCGTCAGGGCAGAGAGGGGCACGTTGTCGCCATTGGTGTTCCGTACGTAGAATCGCCCTACATTTTCGGCTCTCGTGCGGTAGTCGCCTTCGGCCTCGACGTACACCTGCCACTGGCGGCCGAAACGGTTAAAGTAGTTCACAAAATACCCGCCCATAAACACTTGAATGGTTCTATAGACGTCACTGATCGAAACGCTTTGCTTAAGTACCTTGTCGCGATCGACGTGGACGAATTGCTGCGGCACGCTGGGAAGGAGCGTGGTGGCCGCAAAACCTATCTCGGGACGCTTATGAAGCGCGGCCAGGAATGTATTCAAGTTGGTGGCGAGGAACTGGACGTCTTTTCCTGAGCGATCCTCTAGCACGAAAGTAAATCCGCCAGCGTTACCGACTCCCGGGATCGAGGGCGGGGAGAAATCGAAAGCTATTCCTTCCGGGAGCTGGCTTAACTCTTGGTTGAGACGGGCTTCAATCTCCCGGTACTGTTCTTCTCTCTTCTTGCGGTCATCCCAAGGTTTCAATGTGACAAAGAAAAAGGCGTTGTAACTGGTTCGGACGAAGCTGAGCAGGCTGAAACCGATGACACTGGTGGTGTACTCCACACCCGGTGTTTTGGCCAGTACCTGTTCGATTTTCTTTACGGCCTCGTCCGTCCGTTGTAGTGACGCAGCGTCTGGAAGTTGGAGGTTGATGAAGATATAGCCTTGATCTTCATCGGGCAGGAAACTCGAGGGCACCCGGCTACTGATGAAACCGGCGGCTGCGCCGAACGCGGCCAATATCAAGAGTGCAAAGGCACTCTTGCGAACCAATGCTCCGCAGAGGCTAACGTAGCCATTGGTGGCGCGCTCGAAAACGCGGTTGAACCAATCAAAGAACCGTCTCAGCGGGCCTTTACTCTCCTGTCTTGGCCGGAGCAAGAGGGCGGCAAGCGCCGGGCTAAGGGTGAGCGCATTGAAAGCCGAGAGGATCACCGATACCGCAATGGTCACGGCGAACTGCTGATAAAGGCGCCCGGTAATTCCTGGGATAAAGGCCGTCGGTATAAACACAGCTGAGAGCACCAGGGCGATACCGACGACCGGGCCGGAGATCTCTTCCATGGCGCGCAAGGCCGCGTCCTTGGGCGTCAGCCCCTCCTCGATGTGACGTTCGACTGCTTCCACGACAACGATGGCATCGTCCACAACCAAGCCGACGGCAAGGACGAGCCCAAGAAGGGAAAGAGTGTTAATAGAGAATCCAAAAAGAGGGAAGAACAGAAACGTGCCAACCAGCGCGACCGGCACGGCAACCATCGGAATCAAGGTCGCGCGCCAGCCTTGCAAAAAGATGTAGACGACGATGATCACCAGCACGATGGCGATCAACAGGGTTAAGACGATCTCCTTCATTCCCGCGATGACCGCCTTAGTCGTGTCAAGCGCTACGACGTAGTCCACGTCTTGCGGGAAGCGCTGCTTCATCCCGGTCATCAGCTTGTTCACTCCCGCAGCCGCATCAACAGCGTTGGAACCGGGCAACTGGTATACCGCGATGATTGCGGAGGGTTTCCCGTTCAAACGGCTGAGAGTGCTGTAATCCTGAGCACCCAGTTCCACGCGAGCCACGTCTCTGACGCGCACAATACCGCCGTCCGAAGTCTCGCGAAGAACCACCTGCTCGAAGTCCTGGGGCGAAAGCAATCGACCCTGGGCGCGGACCGCGTATGTGTATTCCTGGCCCTTGGGCACGGGCTCGCCGCCGATCTGGCCCGCAGGGTTCACGGTGTTCTGCGCCTGAATGGTGTTAATGATGTCAGTAACCGTAATTCCCAGCTTGGCTAGTTGATCGGGCTTGACCCAGAGGCGCATGGCGTACTGGCCGGCGCCGAAAATCTGTACATTGCCGATTCCCGGCGCGCGTGTGACCGGGTCGTGAAGATTGATGTAGGCGTAGTTGGCCAGAAACTGCGCGTCGTAGGTGCCGTGCGGCGAATACAAGCTGATTAACATCAGTGGCGATGTAACGGACTTTTGAACGGTAACTCCGTAGTTCGTCACGTCGGCGGGAAGCTGAGAGGCCGCTTGTGTTTCGCGCATCTGGGCGAGAATCAGATCCGTGTTCGGGTCTGTCTTCACGTCGAAGTCGATGATCATCGTCGTTTGCCCGTTGGCCGTGGCATTCAACGAATACATATAGTTCATGTTATCCACGCCACTCATCTGCTGTTCGATGGGGGTGGCCACGGACTGCTCGAGTGTCTCCGCGTCTGCGCCGACATAGGTCGCCTGTATCTGCACTTCCGGCGGAGCGATGTTTGGGAACTGGGCGACCGGCAGGCTGGTGATGGTGACCGCGCCGATGATGACCGTAAGAATTGCAATCACCATCGCCACGATGGGGCGATTGATGAAGAACTTAGACATCTGGCTTATTTCCCCTTCATCTCGGCGGCGCTTGCGGCATATGGCTTGGGATTGACCTGCGCTCCTGGACGGACTTTCTGCACGCCCTCGGCGACCACGCGTTCACCGGGTTTCAGCCCGCTTTCGATAATCCACATGCTGCCGGCGCGCTCTGCAACCTTTACGGTCACGATGCTTACCTTGTTGTCGCTGTCTACTACCGCGACCTGGTAATTGCCCTGAAGTTCGGAGACTGCGCGCTGGGGAACAAGCAATGCGCCCTCTCTGATGGTGGTCGCGGCACGAATCCGGGCATACTGTCCGGGGCGCAGAATATTTCCAGGATTGTCAAAAAGTCCGGCGATGCGGATTGCACCGGTATTCTGATTCACCGCGCGGTCTGCGAAGGATACTTTTCCCTTTTTGGCGTAGATCGTGCCGTCGGCTAGGATTAGCTCAAGAGGCAAGCGCCTCTCCTCAGCTTGCCGACTGGCTTCCGTCGGGTACTGCCTATTGAAGGCAAGGTATTCCTGTTCGCTAACCGTGAAAAAAACCTTGATGGGATCAACCGTCGAAACCGTGGTCACGGCTGAGCTGCTCGTGTTGACTAGGGCGCCGACCTGCAGCTGGGCCTGCCCAGCAATGCCGTCGATGGGGGCAATGAGCCGAGTAAAATCGAGGTTGATCTGAGCACTTTCGACCGCCGCCTCCGCTGCCCGAATCGCGGCTTTGGAATTCAGCACAGTAGCCTTCGCCGCGACGTTCGTTTGGACAGCATTGTCAAGATCTTGTTGGGAGGCAGCCTGCTCCTCGGCCAGCGGCGCGTATTTGTTCACGTTGAGCTGGGCTTGGAGTTGGGTGGCTTCCGCATTGGCGAGCTGCGCTTGAGCCTGCATCAACTGTGCCTTCGCCTGATCAAGCGCTGCCTGAAAGGGCCGTGGGTCGATCTGAAAGAGTAACTGGCCTTTTTTAACGTAGGAGCCTTCCGCGTAGGCTTGCTTTAGAAGATAGCCGGTGACCTGTGCCCTGACGTCCGCATTCACCAGTCCGTCGAGCGTGCCGATCCATTCTCCGTAGATCGGAACGTCCTTTTGCTCAACCTGAACGACCTGCACGTCAACCGCGCCTGGCTTCCCGGCCTGCGCATTCTTTTCTCCGCACCCAATACAGAACAGCGAAACGCCTAATACGAGCAGTGCCGCCAGGAGCGCGGCAGGCATTGGGAGTTGGAAGTGTGCCGATGTCCTGCGCGAAGCCATCGCGAGCCTCTCTGTTTAGAGCTGGTTTTAAAACCCTTTTCAGACCATTTAGAATCAATAAGTTAGACTGGTCAGAAAAGGGGTTTTTTGAAATTGCTTCTAGTTAATTCTCTTTCTCTAGTGAGCCGCGCTTCTTTCGGTGCACGCACCCTGCCCTTTTACGGCGAGGGCTAAGAGGCCACGCAAAACACTGATAACGAGGAGCATACAAGTGAGAGAAGGGCTTACCTACCCCGTAGAGTCCGGGTGCGCATGTCCAAATCTTGACAGGGTGTCCGTCGCTTGGACTTCGGGTGTAGCGCGGCTCCTGCTCCTCAAAAGACAAAGTCATTAGCAGCCTTCTCCGAAGCAACCCTTCTCTTTCCAACGATTTCGCCTCTGTCAAGAGCGAAGCGAACATTCCAATTGCCTGAAAAGGAATCAGAAGTTCCTGGATACTGAATTGAAACGAGCAAGTTGCTAGTGTATGGTATGCGCAATATTGCAAGGCGGTCTCGTTCATGCAGTGTCCTCAGTGCGGATTGTCGAATCCTTCGGGTACCAGCCTGTGTGGTCAGTGCAGCACTCCTCTGCCCTTGAATGACCCGACGATCAAAGATTCCAGCCGTGACTCCAATACCAGTCGTGACGCGGATCAGACTCTCGCCACGGGAGCGCAGGGCTTTTCCGATCCTTCCGAAGACGTGGTCGTTTCGCAACCGGCTCCCGCGCAATTGAGTCCCGGGACAGTCCTCTCGTCTCGTTACGAAATCATTCGCTTGCTCGGGCAAGGTGGCATGGGAGCCGTGTACCAGGCCCGCGATCGTGAGCTGGAGCGCCAAGTCGCCTTGAAAGTGATTCGCGCCGATATGGTGGCCAGTCCGGAAATCCTGAAGCGCTTCAAGCAAGAGTTGATCCTGGCCCGCCAGATTACCCACAAAAACGTCATCCGCATTTTCGATTTAGGCGAAGCCGATGGGATCAAGTTCATTACGATGGAATACATCGAAGGCGAGGATCTGCAGAGCATTCTTCGCCGCAAGAAAAAGCTCGAGCCGGCCGAGGCAGCCAACATCATTGCTCAGGTCAGCAGGGCACTGGAAGCTGCCCATGCCGAAGGCGTAATTCATCGCGACCTCAAGCCCCAAAACATCATGTTGGACAAGAGCGGCAGAGCTTACGTCATGGACTTTGGGATTGCGCGCTCCGAAATGGCTTCTGGCGTGACACAGGCGGGCGTCTTGATCGGTACACCCGACTATATGTCACCCGAACAAGCCAAGGGGCTTCCCCTCGATGCGCGCTCGGATCTCTTCACCGTCGGCATCATCTTTTACGAAATCCTCAGTGGCCGGATTCCCTTCGAATCCGACACCACCATGGGAAAGCTATGGAAGCGCACGAGCGAACCGGCTCGGCCTCTCGGCGAACTCGACCAGACGATTCCGCAGGCCCTTTGTGACATCGTTCGGAAATGTCTCGAAATCGATCCCCAAAAGCGGTTTGCCAGCGCAATGGAACTGCTGCAGCAGATTGAGATTTGGCAAGGGCCGTCTGCCGGGACGCGGCTAGGTGTTCAGCGGCCGGCCGGTTTGCCCGCCTATGCGAAATGGGTAGGAGCGGGGCTCGCTCTCGTTCTGGTGACATCTGGATATTTCATTCGCGGGAAAATCGGAACGCATCCGCTGGCTCCTCATACTCCCGTCACATTGTTGATCGCAGATTTTGACAATAAGACGGGCGATTCCGTCTTCGACGGGACCCTCGAGCCGATGCTCGGAGTAGCCGTCGAAGGGGCATCGTTTATCAGCTTGTATAACCGTGGGCAAGCCCGCAAAGTCGGCGCCCAGCTGCAGCCCGGAGCTTCCTTGCTGGACGACCGGCTGGGCCGCCTAGTGGCCATGCGAGAAGGCGTGAGCGTCGTCGTGGGTGGCTCTGTGACACGCGACGGAACAATGTACCGAGTGTCCGTCAAGGCCCTAGATGCTGTAACTGGAAAGACAATCGCAAGCGACGCGGCCAAGGCTGAGAAGAAAGATATCCTGCTTCAAATGGGGACGCTTGCAGCCGGCATTCGCAAAGCCCTGGGTGACGCGACCCCGGAATCGGTGCAGCTGACGGCCGCAGAAACTTTCAGCACAAGTTCACTGGAGGCTGCGCACGAATACGCCCTCGCTCAGGAATTGCTGTGGGCGGGGAAATGGGAGAATTCCATCACCCATTATTTGCGCGCCACCCAGCATGACCCCAATTTGGGGCGCGCCTATGCGGGGTTGGGAATGACATACCGCAATCTGGGCCGCGGGCAGGAGGCCGAAAAGTATTACCAATTGGCGATGCAGCACATCGATGCCATGAGCGAACGCGAGAGATACCGTACACGTGGCGGATACTACCTGAGCGTCAAGCATGAGCCGGCCAAGGCGGTGGAGCAGTACCTTGCACTTCTCAGGCAGTATCCCTTCGATGAGGGAGCCCACACAAATCTCGCGCTCGCCTATTTCTATCTCAGAGACATGTCTAAAGCACTGGAACAAGGGCGGCGCGACATCGAATTGGCGCCCACCGGAATCATTCAGCGGGCCAATGTTGCACTGTATTCGCTATATGCCGGCGATTTCGCCGGTGCAGTGGATGAGGCCCGGGAAGTACTGAAACTGGATCCCAGTTATTTGAACGCTTACGGTGCGATCGCTGTAGGACAGCTTGGCCAGGGGCACTTGGCAGAGGCGACCCAAACCTATCGCCAAATGGAAACAATGGGCGCCAGAGGCGCCTCTATGGCCGCTACGGGTCTAGCTGATCTCGCTCTTTATGAGGGGAAGGTTGCGGAAGCTATTCCCATCCTTGAAAATGGAATTGCTGCTGATCTTAATAATAAGAATGCCGAAGCCGCCGCGGCCAAGCTCAATGTTCTCGCTCATGCTGATCTGCTTGCCCACCGTCTACCCCAAGCTCTGGCTGCGGCCGATCGGGCGGTCGGCTTGGATAATGAAGAAAGCGTCCTCTTTGCCGCCGGCCAGGTTTATGCAGAAGCCGAGCAGCCGGCCAAGGCAATGGCGATGGCTTCTCGGTTGCGTCAGAACGTGGCCGCGGAACCACAGTCCTACGCAAAATTACTTGAAGCCGAAGTGGAGTTGAGACGAGGCAACGCTGCGCAGTCCGTCAGCCTCGCCAACGAAGCGCAGAGGCTCACGGACAGTTGGCTGGCGCGGTTCGATTCGGGCAGAGCTTACCTGGAAGCAGGCTCATTCACAGAGGCCCACGATGATTTGGAAGCATGTTTGAAGCGCCGCGGCGAGGCCACCGCAGTCTTTCTCGATGATGTGCCGACCTATCGACTCTTCCCGCCGGTGTACTATTACCTCGGCCGCGCCCAAGAGGGGCTAAAGTCCCCCGCCGCCGCAGAATCCTACAGGACCTTCATCGCGATAATGGAAAAAGCCGACGAGGGCCCGCTAGTTGCCGACGCTCGCCGCCGCCTTGTTTCGCGCTAGCCGGCCTCTTGGTGTGGGCCCAAGGCCGCTCACTGCATCCTCGGAGAGCTGCTGGGGCCCCCGCGCCGCCTCGTATTGTTCCGCGATTGGCGGCGAATATCTCAAGTCACTGGCAGCGCTTTAGGGTGTTACTGCTATTGTCATCTGCGGTAAAGCAGTGTTTGTGATGGTGGGAAAGGTATCACCAGCAGACGTAGAATCCCATGCCGCCCCAATTTGGAACCTCCCGGTAGGCTCCGTATATGGAAAGGACGCGACCACGAAAACCGTGCCACTCCCCCCGCCCGGCGACGGAGCTGTTTGCACATAGAACCCCACTCGATACGTTGCGCCGGAAGCAAGCGTCGCGACGATCGGGATCGTGATAGTCAGTTGGCTGCCCGCGTTAACTGTGACGTTGCCTGACGCTACAAGCGCCCCTGAACTACCATCGTAGATCCGCGCTCCTACGAGGGCCGATGTGGCCGACGAACCGACGATGTTAAGGCCGCTGAGTGGATGTGACGCTCAAAGGGCCATGCGTTAAAACAGTGACGTCGGCAGCCCGCGTTTCATTGAAGCTCTGCCCAGCCATAAGAGCTCCCGCAGTCTCCGGCGTCAGGTTGACTAAGGTTGGCGGGGAGCTGACGAGCGTCAACACCACCCCATTTCTGCGGAAGATACTTAGGGGAGGAGTAGTATCCTCAGTTTCGACGGCCGTGCTAAATATGGTGCACTGAGGGTCAGAGCCGCAGGTAACGGCGTAGTACGGTAGGCTGGGTCCGCTTACTAAGCTCATCGTGAAGGCGACGAGACTGCCAGGAGTAACGGCCGGCGATGGGAAATTGAAGGTAGTTAGGACAGCCGTTCCTACATCGCCAGACAATGTGACGGTAGCCGTGCTGCTTCCAATCGCGGCTCCATTGTACGCGCCGCTGAGCGCGGTCAGAGTAATCGTGTAGTCTCCGGCCGTGGCGGCGGAAAAAGCCAAAGTGGCTTGTGTCAGTACGGTACCCGGGTAGCTTGGAAGATAGAATCCTCGGGAGATGAAATCGCCACCGCCAGAAATTGTGGTGCCGCTTGCGATAGTGAGAGTGAACGCTTGGCTGACCTGCTGCGCTGGGCCACCGGCGTCCTTCACCCGAAGCGTAACGGGTGGTGAGCTGCTGGCCGCCGTGGGGATACCGGATATCTGGCCCGTGTTTTGATTAAGGACAAGCCCATTCGGTAGACCGCTCGGTGAGCTCCATGAATAAGGTGGCGTGCCACCCACTGCCTGCACTAATGCGGCATACTCAAAGCCGACAGTTCCTACGGGCAGAGATGTCGTCGCTATGTAAAGAGGCTGCACGAGAGTAATGGAGAGCTGCCGCGTCGCTGTATTCGCTGCGGAGTCCGTGACTTGTACCGTAAATGCGGAGGTCGCCGGGAAGCTGCAGTTGCACCCGGGCGTGCCGGAGATCAGTCCAGTCGTGGAATTCAGGACCAAGTTGAAAGGCAGCGTACTGCCCGGGGGGATGGTCCATGTGTATTTTCCCGTCCCGCCGACAGCCTGGAGGGTGCCGTTGTAAGGCGTGCCGGCGACACCATTAGGCAACGGATTCGCCCCTCCCGGCAGGGTATTGGTGATAACAATTGGGCTTCCGGGCGCACTCACTGGCGGCTGCGTACTGCCTGCTTGCGCGTCCACTGTGTTGACTGCCTGCGAGACGGTCACCGGCACAAGCGATGCAAGCACCTGGTTGATCACGTCCTGGGTTGGCGGGGACGCGCTGCCTTTTGGCCCAGTGATGCGTAGCGTGATCTGAGCTGACCCACCGGGAGCCAGCGCAAACGTGGCATCGCCGAGTGCTGCGTTTCCACCGGCCGGGTTACCGCCTGCCGGATTACCGCCTGCTGGATTACCGCCTGCTGGATTGCCTCCGGCGGGATTTCCCCCGGCCGGGTTGCCAAGGTTTCCAGCGGAGGTGAACGACGGATTGGGGATGCTGGCGATCAGCTCCTTGCTGAATTGAGTGGTGAGTTGGCAGCTATTTGAGGCACTGAGATCGATCGTCGGAGTCGGATAGAGCTTGCTGATTAGCAGCTGCAGATTCACGCAGTTTGTCCCTGAACCGTCCGCTGCGCAGAGCGGAATCGTACCAGTCGGAAATAGCTGCACAATGTAGGTCGCGCTCGTATTGCCCAGATTCGTGACTGACCAACTCTGGTCCGCTACTGCGGTGTTTCCCCCAGCCGGATTCCCCCCAGCCGGATTTCCTCCGGCCGGATTCTGTAGGGTTCCATTTCCTCCAGCCGGATTTCCTCCGGCGGGGTTCAACAGCTTTGTAATTAGAGTTGGGTCGGCAATGGTGATGTTTCCGCCGGCAGGGTTCCCACCGGCGGGATTCCCCCCAGCCGGATTTCCTCCCGCAGGATTGAGCAAGCCGGTGTTGTTAATGGTGTTATCTGGCGAGGCTTGGCTCATCAACGGGTTGTAAAACTCAGCAGTCAGGATGGAGCCGCTGCCGAAGATGGCATTGTCGGGGCTGATCAGAGTTGGATTGGAAGGGTCACTATTCAGTACCACTGATCCTTGCAGCGGTGTCGCCGTCGAACTTGGGGGCAACATTTCCGCAACGTCGACAACCACGCTCACATTGCTCGTAATAGCGCTGGTTGCCTTCACAAACACGGGGAACGCGATGCTGGAAAACGCCGGGATGGGCACGAGACTTACACTCGTTATCAGGCTGAACTGCTTGAACGAGGCAGTGACTGGCGCATTTGCAGGCGTGACCGTCGTGTTCATCTGAAACGTGCGCTCCGCTCCGGTTGCGTTCTTCACCAGTACTGTGAACGCCCGCTGGATACCAGGAGTTGTGCCGCTGGTGCTCAGCAGCGGCTTAGCGGTTTGTAGCGATGAAACAACCAAGCCCTGGGTAATTTGGGCGGTGTAAATGTCCTGATTACGCATGCCTGCGGTGTTTCCATTTACGCATATTGGAACGGTCTTAGTGGGATCGAACTTGCTCGTTCCGCCGCCAGGGTTGGACGCCGAAAATGGCGGCGTGTATTTTGTCCAATCCCCGTCCAAAGGCGGTCGTACATTGCGGTTATCCGCCCAAACGGCATGGAATACCGGGCTCGTCGCCGGGTTTGTGTTGAACTTCCAGGCCTTTGCCATGGGGTCGAATACCATCGTGGGAGCTCCCGCCACCTCAATGTAATCGCCCATAAAAGCATTCGTGCCCTGCACAAACAGCGGCAGGTTGGGGGGATTGAACTGAAGTTGCTGGATGGCCGGTTGGGTGCCTGCCGAAATGATCTGATCCGGATCAGCGAGGACATTGCTGGGAGGAATTCCAAAGGTGTAGCGCGAAATTCGAAACGGCGTGAAGCCCGGCACATCCAGAGTGCCCGTTGGCAGGGGCGAGGCTTGAGCCGCTTCTACGTCGATGGTGTGGCGCCGAGTGACTATCGTTCCATCGTAGATATACGGGTTAAATACGTCGCCGAATAGCAATGGGTTGAGCAACTCGGCCACGGCATCGCGCACTTCAGAATACTGAGCGCCAAGGTTGCACGGGAAATCAGTCCCGTACTTGCAGTTGGTTGGGTCCCCCTTGGCTGTGAACACCCCGACCGTATGGTCTTCCCGGAGATCGTAATAGGCCAGCATGAGCTTGCCAGCATTGAAACTTAACGAGGGCATGACCTGATGGCCGCGACCCGAAACCGTCTGCAAGGGCATTCCGTAGTCGTCGTACAGGGAACCATCGTCGATCGCTGCGACAGAAGCTGATGGCCAATTCACGCCATCCTGCGACACGTTCATCATGATTCGCGCGTCACCACTCTGCTGACGCTGCGTCCAAGCCAGGTACACGCGTCCACTACCGTCCACGGTCAACGTAGCGTAATCGTTGGTTCTAAAAGAAAGATTGGTCGCCGACTGGTCGAAGGGGCAGCCCGGCTGCGTGGGATCTCCGGTGGGTGGGGGAGCGCACGAAAGCATAGCAGAAGCAGGAGGAAGAAATTTAACTGCCGCGACCGCGGGGCTAAATGAGTTGCCGCCGTCCGTTGATTTGCGGATCAAGATAGCGTCTGGTTGACCGTTACTGGCGAACCGCCGCCAAGCTACATAGATCGTGCCGCTATTGGGATCGATGGCGATAATACTTCCTTGGTTTTTTTGGTTGGCCCCGCTTAAATTTATCGGCGCGCTCCACGTGTACCCGCAATTCGATGAACTCTTAAACAGTATGGCCGTGGGGACCATAGGTAGCTCGTTATCATCCGCATCACCATCCGGCGTGTACAGGGCGGTATAGGCAACGTAGATCTTTCCTGCAGGTATGGTTTCTATGGCCACCGTGCCGTTTTCGGGAATGAAGATGGGGCAAGTAGCCCTGCTCCGAGGAATATCGACCGCTAACGACGGTTTATCGAGGAAAATATCATCGGTACCAAACGCGATCGGGAAAATGCCGGTGTATCGAACCGGATCGCGCGGAACCACATTGGTCATTACGCCGACTTCGCTGGTCGGATCACCGTTTTCCTTGTTATTGCGATCGATGAAACGGGCAAGAAAGACTTCACTCAGGCCGCCGGGTCCGCGATTGAACGCAAGTCCGGTGTAATAGAGGAGTCCATTGGAGCCGGCGCGCACCATAGGGTCGGAAGCCGCCTGAAAACCGTGTATTGGCGACACCAAGCCCGCAAGAGAACTATCCAGCGGGTATCCAGGCAGAAGCGTACTCCTCCATGTCTGGCCGCTGTCGAAGGATTTAAAAACTCCCAACCACGCATCTCCCTGCTCCTTGATTCCCAAAAGTCCCGGCAAGTCCACGCTGCGATAATCATTCGCGCCTGCCAGCAGATGTGAAGCATTGCGGGTCGAGACGGCGATGGAAGGCTCATTTTGCCGCTGCAGGAAGGCATCGCCTGTGGTCCAGTCTGCGCCCGAAACCATGTTGACGTTTGGCCCCGGGGTTGGTCCCTGCGCGTAGGCCATGAGAGGAATGATTACAGTGAGCAGGAGCGCCAAGTTCAGGCGTACGGATAATGCTTTCGTGAATGGAGCCAGTGCTCCCCGCATAGTCAGGGCATGCACCGAATTTTGTGGTCTCACAGAGACCTCCTTGGGTATTCCGGAGGCATACCGCCCAGTGAGACCCAGCTACGGCGGGGAAACGAAGAGAGGTGATGCTGGTCGCACCGCTAACAAATACGCGAGTTTGCGTGACAGTCTGCTGCGGGAGCCGGCAGTTGTCAAGTTAAAAGTCGTCTAATGTCGTCTAAGTGGGTCCTGTCATTCTGTGCCCCGTTAATCTCCTGACGGAGCTTGACAAGGTCCGATATGCGATTGATCACCAACTTCTGCATATACAAAAAGAGTTGATTCAGCTCCTAGTTTCAAATTGAACCATTTCTCCGGTTTCGTTCCATCACGGGTATTCTGCCCCGAAGCTCAGCCAAAGCCCCTCAGCCGAACTCGATTCTTATCAATCACCTAGCTTGATGGACGCATTTGAACGTGGACACCCGCGTGCCCTTGTTCTCCGGGGGATTCTCGTGTTTCGCCTTCCCTACAAGAATCGAAATCCGCCCACCGCACCGGGGCTGCGGTTGCGGGCCATCTTGCGCCTGGTCGCGGCACTGTCTCTCCTATTGACCTCACTGCCCCTTTCGGCCCAAAACTCCACCGCCCCCGAATATCTTGCAAAGGCCAATTATCTGGCGAATTTTCCCAGCTTTGTGGATTGGCCTCCCGAGGTATTGCCGTCTGGGAATGCACCGTTGCTGATTTGCGTTTTCGGGGAGTTTTCCTTTGGTACTTCCCTGGCGGAAATGACCCGGGGCACGACGGTCCATGATCGGCGTCTTGAAATTCGCTGGATACACAAGCCACAGGAATTGTCCTCGTGCCACATTCTGTTCGTTAGCCGCTCGTTGGACTGGGTGATGCCCGAGCTGGATGGACCGGGCGTTTGCCGCGAAGTCCGGAAAAGGATAGAGCAATCGTATGTCTACATGGTGTTGCTCACATCCAAAGAGTCTAAACAAGACGTCGTCGCGGGACTCGAATCCGGGGCCGATGATTACCTGACCAAGCCTTTTGACCCCGAAGAGCTGAAAGCGCGCCTGCGCACCGGGCTGCGCATTCTCGATCTCGAAGACCGTCTGGTCGAGGCGCGCGAGAAGATGCGATTCCAGGCCACTCATGACGGGCTGACAACTCTCTGGAATAGCGGCGTAATTGTGGATCTGCTGGGGCGCGAACTTGCCCGTTCCTGGCGCGAGCATGTCTCCACTTCAATTCTGATGTGCGATCTGGATCACTTCAAGAGTGTGAACGATACCTACGGCCACCTCGCCGGTGATGAGGTCTTGAAGGAAACAGCGAAGCGGCTGCTCGCTTCCGTGCGATCGTATGATTTCGTTCGCCGCTACGGCGGTGAGGAGTTTCTCTTGGTCCTGAACAACTGCAATCCGGCCTACACACTTGCCCGCGCGGAGGAGATTCGCAAAGCCATCGCCCAAAAGCCGGTGCCATCGTCCAGCGGTCCGGTTCCCATAACGATGAGCCTCGGGTTATTGATGAGCCATGAGTGGGGCTACCGGCCGGCACAAGAACTTCTTCAGGAAGCCGACGCGGCGCTCTACGCGGCCAAGGCGGCCGGTCGCAACTGCGTGAGAGTCGCAAGGCCGAAAATCTCCTCTGCCGATTCGGATTCGCAACCCCCAGAGCACATCCGGCTGCGGCGCTGATCCACACGCAGCACCCCCTCCCGGAGAATTTTCCTGCTTCGCAAATTCTAAATGGCCTTCGTACCTGTTTTCGCCTGTACCATCATTTGCCGCATCGCCGCCGTGGATCCGGGCGCGCGCTTCTCCCGCCAGGTTTCCAGCCGCTTGCACGTTTCTTCGATGTTCTGGAAAAGATGCGGATTCTTGAAAGCGCCCCGCCACGTGGGAACGATCGATCGCATGCGGTCCCACACCACCCAAATCTCGCCGTTACTTTCGAAAAATAATTCGTCGTTGATCAGCCCGCGGTTGACGACGCTGGCCACCATGTCCCAGTAGCTGATCACCATGCGGATGTAAGTGTTTTCCTCGCTGCCCTGCGGATACCTTTGCATCATCTCTTCCGGAGATGCCGGATGAAAGTTTTCGACGAACCAGGCGCGCGCGTGACGTAGGCGCTCTTCGCGCCTCAAGTCGTACAAGCGCAGCATCAAGTTCACCTCGTCGTAGGTAATCTGGGCCATTGCCGATCCTCCCTGCTCTAACTCGCCGCGTCTGCCTGGCCTGCTTCCTGCGAAGAATGAGCAACGCCTGCCAGCTCGATGCGGTGCACGCTCGATGTAGGTATACCCTGCTTTTGAAATTCGACCTGGATGCGCCGCCGCAGCTCGCGCGCGACTTCATCCTGCCGGGTCGGCGCCGTCCGCACCTGCAACCGTATCGTCGATGAACTGCGGTCGAAGCTCTGCACCCCAAGAATCCGCGGCCCATCGACCAGCGCTTGTGACCAGGCTGGATCCCCCCGCAAAGCGGCCGCGGCGGTCTCCAACGCCTGCAACGTTTTCTCGATCGGGCTTTCCGGCGCCAGCGAGACGTCCACGAACGCCTGTGACCAGTCGCGGCTGAGGTTGCTGACCGTGCGGATCTCGCCATTCGCGATGGTTACCAGCGCGCCCCGCGCATCGCGGATTACCGTGCGCCGCAGGGTCAGGTGTTCCACTCGGCCGATATACTCGGCGAATTGGATAGTGTCGCCAACGACGTATTGGTCTTCGAGCACGATATAGAAGCCCGTTATCACATCTCGAACGAGCGTCTGCGCTCCAAATCCGATGGCGAGGCTGGCGAGCCCCGCAAGAGTTACCGCCGGTAGGATGTTGATTTTGAAAACGCTCAGGGCCGTCAGCAGAGCCACCACCCAGACAACCCTGCTCCCGGCGCCATAGAGAACTCCCGCCAGGGTGCGCGTCTGCTGCTCGCGGAGCTGCGCCGGTCGGTTCTGTGCCGAGGCATGGTTGATGACCAAATTGGTCACCGCGCGGAGCAACCGGTTCAGCACCAGTGCGACGGCGAAAATCCCAATAAGACGAAGTGCGTGCGGAAGCGCCAAATCTAACCAGTAATTGAAGGAACTAGGCATGATTTTTGTGAGAGGGGGAGTATAACATTGGAAGAGGTTCGGGGAAGTGTCGCACCGTGCGGCGGGGGACTGCGCGGGCGCAAGGGGGTTTTTCTGGCCATGGAATCGAGACGCAGATTTCTAACGACCATTATTGCAGCAGGGGTGCCTGCCGGGATCCTCGCACTCACACCCGGAGCGCAGGCTCGCACCCAGCGCCCGCAAAACCCCCAACAACAGAAGGAAGACGATTCGCACGTGTCCAAGCTCGATCCCAAAGTGACCAAACTGATCCTGGAAGCGAACCAAAAGGAAATTAAGAAAAATATCGAGAAGCTTTACGACCTGGCCAGTGAACTGAAGGCCGAAGTGGAAAAGACGGATTCGGTCCTGGTGCTCTCGATCGCCATGCTGCGAAAGACGGACGAAATCGAAAAACTGGCCAAGGAGATCAGGTCTCGCGCGAAGGGATGAACCCGCCCGCGAACTTTTCCGCCGGGAATGCGCCCTAGCGCCCGCGAATCATACCGGATAGAATACTAATGTTCACGGAAGTTCCCGCGTATTTGCGCCCTCAGAAAAATTGAGGAGCGACCACTGCGCGCCAGTAGCTCAGATGGATAGAGCATTAGCCTCCGGAGCTAAGGGTCGGGGGTTCGAATCCCTCCTGGCGCGCCATAATTTTCAGGGTCCAGCCCGGACACATAGATTACAGAATATATCGGCTACATAGGTAACAACCTCGGGCCGAACGGGTTGTCGAGCGGTTCGAGCACTCGAGTCTCCAGATCGAAGTACCCCAGATCATAATCCATAAAGCTTACCAGCCAGATGTCATCGTGAACTTCTTTGATGCCGACCGCCTGGCCGGCAAAGACCGTGCTGAAGTTAATCTTTTTGCGGCCCAACCACATGGACGCCTCCGACACCAACGTTTCTCGCGTCCTCGGGGGTTCGCTCCGTGCCGCCCTTCTTCTCATCTTCAAATCGCCACGAACATGTCCGGTTTGCGCGCCCGTGAGGAAGGCACGCGCATCTTAGCGATATGTAGGAGGAACAATGGCACGAAGAGTTCCGCAGCATTTTCCGGTGGCTCTCTTGAACTGGCGGCGAGCACGATGGACAGCGTCCTTCATCGCAATAACGATTATTGTTGATCCTGCACAATCTCAGCAAACCAAGCCCGCCGAACCTAATGTCGCAGCCGCCAACCGGGCTGTCCAATCGCAGTTGCCGTTTAGCGATCGACAGGACTTCGAGGACGCCACGCGGGGATTCATCGCGACAACACCCGACCCGGGGAATCCAGATCGCTGGGCATTTCTTGAGCACGAGGCCCCGCCGACCGTAAATCCAAGTCTTTGGCGTCAGGCGCAACTCAACGCCACAAACGGATTGTTTAAGGTCACTGACGGCGTTTTTCAGGTCCGCGGTTTCTCGCAGGCGAATATGACGATCGTGGAGGGTATGACCGGTCTCATCGTCATCGACACACTCACTACGCCCGGAGCAGCGCGCGAAGCTCTCGACCTCTATTTTGCGCATCGTCCACGCAAGGCGGTCGTGGCTGTAATCTACTCCCACAGTCACCCCGACCACTATGGCGGCGTGAGTGGCGTGGTCTCGCAAGCCGAGGTGGCTGCCGGAAAAACGAAGCTCATTGCGCCAGCGGGCTTCCTGGAAGCCGTCGTCGGAGAAGCCGTTATCGGCGGAAACGCAAAGGCACGGCGCGGGCAATATCAGTTTGGAATGCCGCTGCCAATTGGAGAACGGGGGAACGTCGATGAAGGCCTTGGCAAGAACGACTCTCGGGGAGCGAGCGGGTTCGGACCGATTATCGCACCAACCGATACCATTCAGCAGCCGATGGAGACCCGCACTATCGATGGAGTAGCTCTCATATTTCAACTTGCTCTGGACTCGGAAGCGCCTTCCGAGATGCTGATTTACTTGCCACAGTCACATGTCCTGGATGTAGCAGAGGATGCGGCTCACACGCTGCACAATCTGCTCCCGTTTCGCGGCACCGTAGTGCGCGACGCGAATCGTTGGTCGCAATATCTCAATGCCGCGCTCGAGCAATTCGGTGCGGACGCGCAGGTGCTAATCTCCCAACATAACTGGCCGGTGTGGGGTAACGAACGGGTGCGAGCGCGATTGGCTAATCAGCGTGACCTCTACAAATATGTACATGACCAGACGATCCGAATGATGAATCAGGGGCTGGGGCCTACCGAGATTGCTGAGGGCCTTACGATGCCACCTGGGCTTGAGAACGACTGGTCCGCGCGCGAATATTACGGCACGATCTCGCATAATTCAAAGGCCGTATATCAGCGCTATGTCGGCTGGTACGACGGAAATCCTGCGACTCTCAATCGTCTGCCGCGCGTCGAAGAGGCCAAAAAATATCTCGAGTACATGGGCGGATCGGCTGCGGTGATCGCGCGGGCGCGCGGGGACTTCAAAGCGGGCCGTTACCGCTGGGTCGCTCAGGTAATGGACCAGGTCGTCTTCGCCGAGCCCTCCAATAAGGAGGCGCGCAGTCTCGCCGCGGACGCGTTCGAGCAACTGGGATACCTTGCCGAATCGGCAATATGGCGAAATGCCTACCTGCTCGGAGCACAGGAATTGCGCAGCGGCGTCCGCGGTGGAGCACGGTCCGTCCCCGGCGTCAGCCCAGAAATCTTGCACGCGACGCCGATTGCCCTAGTCTTCGATTATCTCGGCACGCGCGTAGACGGGCCTCGAGCCGGAACAGCGAACATCGTAATCAACTGGCAATTCACCGATACACGCGAGTCGCTTGCGTCTACTCTTGAGCATGGCGCACTGACCTCGATCACTGGCAAGACCGCCCCCAATGCCGTGACTACGGTGACGACAACGCGAACTGTGTTGGAAAGCCTCATTCTAGGACAGCGAACACTCGCGGACGCATTGGAGCACCGCGAAATCACGACGATCGGAGACGCGAAGGCAGTATCCGATTTGTTCGCGCTGCTGACCGGCTTCGATCCCGGATTTCCGGTCGTCGAGCCTGCACGTTGACCGTCAGCGTGCCAGCTTAGCAAACGACGGTCTTACTGTTTCGCGCTTCCCATTGCCCCCCCAGTTCGCCTTTCAACATCGAACTGCGGAGCACGGTCCTCCACACTGCCTCTACATACGCATCGCTTAGCGAACCTGTGCCCGTAAGTAGTCGATAGTAGAGTCCTCCATACAGCGCATCGAGCAGCACGTCTGGATCGGTGGCCGCCGGCAGTTCACCGGCGAGTATCCCTGCTTTTATGA
>WNFQ01000692.1_pt1 | contig 22787 bp, 20 predicted proteins | sample 5400171 | NCBI WGS metagenome assembly WNFQ01 (sample SAMN13153356, study PRJNA577476) | soil metagenome | isolation source: 20 cm soil under Madrone tree | place: USA:California | collected 2016-06-14 | reverse complement strand
TCTCCTGCGCAAGCGCGGGATTCGCCTTGCCGGTGAACACGGCAATCGTCAACGATTCGAACTCATTACCTTGCGACATGGGCCTTAGCTCAAATTGGCTGGGGTGGAAGGATTATTCGGCCCTGCGGGCCTCACCCCTCCGGGGCCGCCCTTCGGGCGTTATCCTTCCTCCACTAACTCATCCTCTAGGACCATTTTCCGCCGACCAATTGCTCCCACCGAAAAAACTTGGCTGGGGTGGAAGGATTCGAACCTCCGTATGGCGGGATCAAAACCCGCTGCCTTACCGCTTGGCGACACCCCAACTTGAAATCCACGATCAGCGAACTCGCGAAAAGTCGGTTCTCAGCCGATCGCTAATCTTTCAAGCAAGGGCGAGTCGTTCACTCCGCGAGCCAGAAAAGCATCGAACGCCGGCGGCACCTTCCCTAAAATTTCGCGGCCACGATCAATCGTCTCAACCGCCAAAAAAACACAGGCCCCAGTTCCCGTCAGTCGCGCCGGCCCGAAGTCCGACAGCCAATCGAGCGCGCGTGCCACCTCGGGATATCGGCGCCGCACGACGCCCAAGCTGTCGTTTCGCCCACCAGACGCCAGGAAGCCGTGAATTGTGATGGGCGCAGAATTCCTTGTCAAATCAGGATCGCGAAACACGTCCGCCGTAGGCACGCCAACATTAGGCTTCAAAATCAGATAGTTGGTCTCAACGGGCGCCTGCGGCGGATACAACGCCGTCAGGCGCTCGCCGATTCCCTCCGCCCAAGCCGCCCGGCCGCGGACGAACACGGGCACATCCGCCCCCAGCTTGAGTCCAAGTGCCGCCAGATCGTTCACGGACCAGTGCAATTTCCACAAGTGATTGAGCGCCACCAAGCACGTCGCCGCATCGGAACTCCCGCCACCCAGCCCGCCGCCCATGGGGATGCGCTTGAGCACGCCGAGGTCTGCGCCCAAGGGGGAGCCGGCAGCGGTTTGCAGCGCCCGGGCCGCGCGCACGCAAAGATCGGCATCCTCGGCGACGCCGGCGATCTCGACCTGGCGGCGAATCCTGCCATCGGCGCGAACCTCGATCGTGATCTCATCGCAGAGATCGACGAACTGAAAACAGGTCTGCAGTTCGTGGTAACCGTCGGGGCGCCGGCCCACGATATGTAAAAACAAATTGAGCTTGGCCGGCGCCGGCCAGGGTGTCGAGCGCGCCGCTACCCCGGCAGCCCCCCGCGTTGCGCTCATCGCTGCGGCTCCCAGCGATCGACGACGATGCGCACGCGCACGCCCTCACGGCTGAGCACCAGGAGCGCCGGCAGTAAATCTCCATTCACGGACATGTAGCGATCGTAATCGATATTCCAATCATCTTGAGTCAATTGCGACGCACGGTCCTGATCGTTGCGCTTGAGGTCGAAGGCGGCACCCGGGTCAGGCACTCCGAGCAACCAGAACCGGAGGTGATCGATGGGCAGCTCGACACCGAGGCGCTCCTGCAGCTGCGACACCACCGCGTCGCTCGGCGGCGCACCGTTCAATGAAAGCCCGTCGGGCGTGCGCTTGAGCACCACCGACCCGACGCCGAACGGTCCCGACAAATGCACCTCCGCATCATCGCCGCTCTGCCGCCAATTCAAGCTGGCCTGCCAGCCTTGCGTACCTGCCGCCACTGCGGCGCGCCCGTCGAGCCGCCAGGAACCCAAGCCCTGCAGATCGGCGACCCGCTGATCCCATCCCACCGCCGCCCCCAGGGGCGGCGCCGGCGCGCGCCGGGTCGTGACGCAAGCGGCCAGCACCGTGGAACACAACAAGATCAAGAGTACGCGGCGCACGCGGTCTCAATTCATCACGGGCAATGGCCGGCGCACCGGCGGCGCCGGCTGCGTTGCGTGGAATCGCTGCCGCGTCGCCTTGAGCAGGCGATTGCCGCCATCGGCGGCGCTCGCTTCGGACCAGATGCGTTCGGCATCGTCCTGCCGGCCCAGCTGCCACAGCACTTCGCCGAGATGCGCCGCGATGTCGCCGCCGCGATCGTCCGCGTAGGCAGCCCTCAAATAGGACTCGGCTTCCACGCTGTGACCCTGGCGAAACAGCACCCAGCCCAAGCTGTCGAGAATCGCGGCATTTTTCGGGGCGGCGGCGTAGGCGCGTTCGATGAGTCCGCGCGCCCGCGCGAGGTTTCGTGAGTGATCGGCCATCGTGTAGCCCAGCGCATTCAACGCCGCCGGATCGTCCGGGCGTGCGTTCGCCAGGTCGGTCAATTCATGCAGGGCGTCGGGAATTCGCCCCTGCTCCTCGTAGATCGACGCCACCGCATAGCGCAGTTCGACACTGTCCGGGTACTCCTTGACGCCCCCCTCGAGCAAGGCAATCGCCCGCCGTGCATCGCCTGAATCAGCGTAATTGCGCGCGCGTGCGGCCAGAATCTCCGGCGCGCGCTGCGGTTCATCTTCGATCAGCCGATCGAGCAATTCCTCGGCCACCGCCGCGGCGCCGTGCGTTTGCAGTATCGTGGTCGCTCGCAGCAGCGCGGGCAGCGCATTCTCGCCGTTCTGCACCTGCGCATAGAGGCGCAAGGCGTGCTCCGGATCGCCGTGGCGATCGGCAATCAGCCCCAGGTAGTAGAACGCATCGTCGAGGTACTTGTCCGACCGGAGCAACTGCGCAAACCGTGTCGTCGCATCGTCGAGATGTCCTTCCTGAAACTCGATGAGCCCGAGCAGCCGCAGTGCCACGGGCGCGTATTCGGGGTCGCGCGCCAGAATTTCCAGTTGCTGTATGGCCGCCGAATCGCGCTGCGCCGTCATCAGCAACAGGGCGTAGTCGAGGCGATTGGCGGGCTTGTCTTCGTGCTGGACTTTCTCCTGTGCCTGCGCGAGCGGCCGGTCGGCGTCGCCCGCCATGATCCGCGCCCGCGCCAGAGTCTGCAGAGACCCGCGGCGCGCGCCCTCATCGTTTGCATTTCCGCTCGCCGCGGGAAGCGCCAGCGCCGCCGTGAAACTGCGTACCGCCGCCGCCGGATCGTCCGCACGCAGAGCGGTGGACCCCTGCACCCGCAGAGCCGCGGCCGAGGAAGGGAACGAGGACACCAAGCGATCCGCGAGCTGGCGCGCGCCGAAGACATTGTCATTGCCGGAGAGATAGCCTTCCAGCGCGGCGAATTCCGCCTCCGTGCCGATCGGCGAGTTCGAGAGCACGATGCGATAGTGCGCGGCGGCTTGATCGATCTTGTGCAGCGCAAGCGCCGCCCGCCCTGCCGCGCGTTGCGCTTCCAGCGACTTGGGATCGGCTTGGATCCAGCGCGCAGCAACTGTTTCGGCCAAGGACGGCTGCAGGCAGTCGGACACAACCTGCGTCGCCCGCTCGAGCAAGGCGACGTCGGTTTCCGTCGCCGCGGCGGCCGCATACTGGAGCGCCGCGATATGCGGCTGATGCCGGGCGAGCGCTATCTCGGCCGTGACGGTATAAAATGCCTGCGGGGCGGTCGCGGCGTCGGATTTGGGATGCATGCCGGCGCAGGCGGCGCAGGCCGCGAGCCCAAGCCCCATCGAAGCCCCAGACAGGCTCCTGGCACAGATTGAAATCGAGAACACGCCCGCACTATAGCGAAATGACCACCCCGATGCCGCGGATTCTAAGCTTGCTCTAACGGCACCTCTTCCACCAGAATCAGATAGTTACAGCCGCAAAAGCGCTTCAATGGCATTCAGCATCCTCGGCATCAATCACAGGACCGCACCGGTCGCGCTGCGCGAAAAGGTGGCGTTCAGCGAGCAGCGGTTGCTGGCTGCCTTGCGTACGTTGCGGCAGGAAACCGGGGTCGCGGAGGTGGTCATTCTTTCCACCTGCAATCGAACCGAGGTCTACTGGGCGGGATCTGCGACCGGCGCCGAGCTGACTCAGTGGCTCGAACGGCACCACGGCAATAGTCTCGACCTCTCCTCCAGCCTGTACGTTCATCAGGAGCGGCAGGCCGTGGAACACGCCTTCAGCGTCGCCTCGGGTCTCGACTCCATGGTACTCGGCGAGGCGCAGATCTTAGGTCAGCTGAAAGATGCGTACCGCGTGGCGCAGGAAGCCGGAAGTACGGGGCCCGCGCTCAACAAGCTGTTCCAGGCGGCCTTTTCCGCGGCGAAGCGCGTGCGCTCGAAGACCCGCATCGGCGAGAACGCAGTGTCCATCGCTTCCGCAACGGTGAGTTTGGCGCGACGGGTGTATTCGAACTTGAGCGCTCATACCGCCCTCATGGTCGGCGCCGGCGAGATGAATGCCCTCACGGCGCGCCATTTCATGAGCGCCGGGGTCAAACGCATGGTAATCGCCAACCGTACCCTCGGGAGGGCGCAAACCTTGGCGGCGGAGCTCAAGGCCTATGCCGTGGGGCTCGAGGACCTCGACAAGGAACTGGCTCAGGCCGACATCGTCATCACGTGCACCGCGAGCACCGTGCCGCTCATCACCAAGACCGCGGCGCAAGCGGCCATACGCGCGCGGCGCCGGCGGCCGATTTTCATGGTGGATCTGGCAGTGCCGCGCGATATCGATCCGGACGTGGCCGACCTCGAGGACGTGTACTTGTTCTCCATCGACGATCTGCAGCAGCTCATAGACGAAAATCGGCAGCAGCGCGCGGTGGCGGCCGGCGGTGCCCGGCTGCTGATCGACGAGGAAGTCGCGCGATTTCTCACCGAATCGCGCGCCCACGACGCAGGCCCCGCCATCCGCGCCCTGCGCCGGCAGGGGGATGGGATTCGCCTGCAGAGCGTGGAACAGGCGCACCGCCTGCTGGCCGCGGGCAGATCCGCCGATGAGGTCATCGACTTTCTCGCCAGCACCCTGACGAATCGGCTGCTGCACGCGCCGACGCAGGCCCTGCGCCAGGCGGCGGAATTGGCGGATTCCGCCCTCGCCGAGGCCGTTACCCGCCTGCTGATCGAAGAACGCGACCGGCATTAGGAGCCTCTGACCAATGATCGCCGTCGCCGCAGCAGGCGCATCATTAGTCAGACAGGCTCCCAGGTCCCGGGGCCGCTATAATCCGCGCGCATGAAAGACTCCATCCGGCGCAAGCTCGAAAAGTTGGACGAGCGACATGAGGAAATCAGCCGCCTCCTCTCGGACGCGGGCGTGATTGCGCGCCAAAATCAATTCCGTGAACTCTCGATGGAATATTCGAGATTGGGGCCGCTCGTCGACCGCTATCGGCGGTTCATCGCGCTCGAGCGCGACTTCGGCTTCGCCCGCGAGCTCGCGTCGGGCGAGGACGCGGAAACCAGGGCCATGGGGGAGGAGGAGCTCGCCGATCTCGCGCCCCGCATCGCGGCCGGGGAACTCGAGCTGCAGCGCCTGCTGGTGCCGAAGGATCCGAATGACGACAGCAACATCTTCCTGGAAGTCCGCGCCGGCACCGGCGGCGACGAGGCCGCCATCTTTGCCGGCGACTTGTTCCGCATGTACACGCGTTATGCCGAATCCAGAGGCTGGGGTGTCGAGGTCTTGAGCGAAAGCCCCGGCGAGCACGGCGGCTACAAGGAGATCATCAGCCGCATCATCGGCCGCGGCGCATATTCGCTGCTCAAATTCGAATCCGGAACGCATCGCGTTCAGCGGGTGCCTGCCACCGAGGCGCAGGGACGCATTCATACTTCGGCCTGCACGGTGGCCATCCTGCCGGAGTTGGAAGAGGTCGAGGCGATCGAATTGAATCCGGCGGATCTGCGCATCGATACGTTTCGGTCCTCGGGCGCCGGCGGCCAGCACGTCAATAAAACCGACTCGGCCATTCGCATCACCCACCTGCCCACCGGCCTCGTGGTCGAATGCCAGGACGAGCGTTCGCAGCACAAGAACCGTTCCCGGGCGATGTCCTTGTTGAAGGCCCGGCTGCTGGCCGCCGAGCGGGAGAAGCAGCAGAGCCAGCAAGCCCAATCGCGTAAATTGCAGGTGGGCTCGGGCGATCGTTCCGAACGGATCCGCACCTACAACTTCCCGCAGGGCCGGGTTACCGACCATCGCATCAATCTCACGCTGTACAAGCTCGACGATGTCATGAACGGCAATCTCGACGAATTGACTCGTGCGTTGAATCAGGAGCACCAGGCCGAAGAGCTGGCGCACCAAGTCGAATGACGCCCGCGACACGTCGAACCGCCCCAACGCCGGTCGAGGCACCGCTCAGCACCGGCGAGCCGCAGCTCGGCAGCGGCGCGGCCCCGCCAAGCACCGTCGCCCAGCTCTTGCGGAGCGGCGCTCGCGCGCTCGAGAATCACAGCGACTCGCCGCGGCTCGACGCGGAACTGCTGCTCGGCAAAGTCCTCGGGCTGCCGCGCGCCGGATTGATCGCGCGCGGCGACGACCCTGTCGAGGGCGGACGCGCGGGACTCTACGAGAGCCTCATCGAACGACGCCTGGGGGGCACGCCCGTCGCCTATCTGACGGGTACCCGGGAATTCTGGTCGTTGGGGCTCCGCGTCACGCCGGCCGTGCTCGTTCCTCGCCCGGAAACCGAACTGCTGGTTGAACTGGCCCTGCAGCGCATCCCTCGGCATGGAAACGGCCCATCGGCGCATCGTGCATGCGCCGTTCTCGATCTGGGCACCGGCAGCGGTGCGATCGCCCTGGCCATCGCCTCGGAAAGACCGGAGGCACGGGTCACGGGCGTCGATATCTCACCACCGGCGCTCGAGATTGCCGTTCAGAACTCGCGCGACCTCGGGCTCGCACAGGTCGATTGGCGCCTGGGATCCTGGTTCGCGCCCGTTCACGGCGAGCGATTCGATGTCATCGTCGCCAATCCACCCTATGTCGCCGCGGATGATCCGGCACTCGAACACTTGCGGGCGGAGCCCGCGATCGCGCTCTGCGACGGACCCACGGGGCTGGACGCCTTGTCCGCGATCGTCGGTACCGCCGCGCCGCATCTCCACACCCACGGCTGGCTGATACTGGAGCATGGCAGCAATCAAGCGCCGGACGTTGCACGATTGCTGGAGCGCCACGGCTTCACCCAAGTCAGCTCGCATCTGGATTTTTCCGGCAAACCCCGCGTCACGCTGGGAGCCCTCCACTCACCACATCAGGAAACGACATGATCCGCTTCGAAACCACGCTGGGCGATTTCACCATCGAGCTGTTTGAGAAAGATGCGCCTTTATCGGTCGCCAACTTTCTGCGCTACATCGACGACGGATTCTTCGACGGCACGATCTTCCATAGGATCGTTCCCAGCTTCGTCATCCAAGGCGGCGGCTTCACCGAGGACATGACCCAGAAGCGCACGCAGCCGCCGGTCAAGAACGAGGCGGACAACGGCCTGAAGAACGAGCGCGGCACGCTCTCCATGGCGCGCACCAACGACATCAACAGCGCAACCTCCCAATTCTTCGTCAATTTGAAAGACAACGATTTTCTCGATCACTCGCGCGGTAACTTCGGCTATGCCGTCTTTGCACGTGTCGCCGAAGGCATGGACGTGATCGACAAGATCGCCGCGGTGGAGACCGGCCGGCGCCGCGGTTTCGACGATGTTCCGGTCGAGGCCGTCATCATGAAGAGCGTACGGCGCATGCCCGCTTAACGCCCGCGTGGCGCAGAAGAGATCATTCGCAGGTCGGCTGCTACGGGCGATCGTGTGGCTGATCGCGGCGTGTATCGCAGTGAGCGTCATTGCGGTGGCATCGTTGCGTTGGCTCAATCCGCCCGTCAGTGCCTTCATCGCCGAGGCGCAGGCCGCGGCCTGGTCGACCCGCGACGCCCGCTACGTATACCGCCACAACTGGGTCGATCTGGATCGGATCTCGCCCAATCTGCCGCTCGCCGTCGTGGCGTCGGAAGATCAGAAATTTCCCGAGCATTGGGGATTCGATGTCCCGGCCATCGAAAAGGCCTACGCCCTCAATCAGCATAGCCACAGGGTGCGCGGCGCCAGCACCATCAGCCAGCAAGTCGCCAAGAATCTCTTCCTGTGGTCCGGACGCAGCTATTTGCGCAAGGGACTCGAGGCCTACCTCACGGTCTTGATCGAGGCCTTATGGCCGAAGCGGCGCATATTGGAAGTGTATTTGAATATCGCGGAATTCGGCTATGGAACCTACGGCGCCGAGGCCGCCGCGCAGCGATTCTTCCACGAACCCGCAAGCCGGCTCAGCCGCGGTGATGCCGCCGCGCTCGCCGCCGTATTACCGAACCCAGAGCACTATTCAGCGGCAGCGCCGTCGAGGTACGTTCAGCAGCGGCGCGAATGGATCCTGGGTCAGATGCAGGCGCTGGGCGGCCCGGAAATGCTGGATGAAATCGATGCCTACCGGAGCCTGCATCGCTGAGACGCAATATGTCCTCGAGAATGGCCGGTATTTCGAATATCGCGCGATTCTGAATGCGCGCGACGCCGGCGCGATGCTCGTCGAGGCGGCCGATGATCGCCGCTACGCCGCTGCCGATGTCCTTGAAGGAATCCAGCACGATTCCGGCATTGTGTTCTTCCACCCAATCGGTGTTGTAGCGCTCCTGCAGCATGGTCCATGCATTGCGCACCACGATGACGGGCAGGCGCTGCTGAATGGCTTCGCTGATGCTGCCGGGACCCGGCTTGCCGATGAAGAAGTCGGAGAGCTGCATGAAATAGCGGATTTGCGAGGAAAAGCCGATGACGGCCCGGGGCGCTGCTGAATCCATCGCCCGCAATTCATCCACCAGCGCGGAATTGTGGCCGCAGACGAGAATGAGCTGCGTATCATCGAGGCGCTTCGCGATTCGGCGCATCGCCTTCGATCCATGGCCGCCGAACATGACGATACCCGTCGGCCGATCCGGATCGAGCTGCAGCTTGCGCCTCTCGGCGCGCCGGTCGATGTTCAACGGCCGGTAGAAATCAGGGCGAATGATCATTCCCGAGGTCTCATGGATGCTCGCCTCGTCGTAACCGGCGGCTCGGGCCTGCTCGACCGCCTTGTCAGTCCCGCAAATCAAGTGCTGCGCCTGGTGCGGCTCGATCCAGAAATGCGGCGGCGAATCGGCGAAGTCCGTCAAGATGGTCACATAGGGTACGTTCGGCCGCGCTGCCATCAGAGCCTGATACATGGCGCGATTGAAATTCGGCACCAGCGATACCACCATGTCGGGCCTGGCCTTGTGCCAATGACGCTGCAACTGGGCGGTCAAGGATTTATGGCTCAGGCGAATGAGCGCCTGCAGAATTTTCAGCTCCTGGCCCAGTCCCAAGGTCCAGCCGCGAGCCAGGCGGGCATTGTAATATTGCTCGGGCTTCATGCCCGTGGTCTTGCCGAACACATCGCGCGGATCGAGTACTTCGAACAGATTGACGAGCCGCACGGCCCAAGGCAGTGCCAGTTCGCGGATCATCGTATCGAGCGCCACGGCCGCGGAGCGATGTCCTCCCCCCGCGTTGAAATACACTAGGTCGATGGATTTCATTGTCAGCTTCATTGTGCGTACGCAGAATGACAGAACGATGAATTTGATCCTGCCGCCCTTCAATCTCCCCTTGCCGAGGCCTATATGAGAATTTTGCGCGCCTTCCGACACCCTTGGCCGCTGGCCACGAGCCTGTTGCTGGCCACGAGCCTGTTGCTGGCCGCGGGTCTGTTGCCGGCCACGGTCCCGCCGACGGCCGGCGCGGCGCATGCTTCCGGCGTGCTCCGAGCGCCGAGCCCTCCGGAATCCGCCGGAGGCAATCCGACGCATCTTGGTCATGGCCGCTTCAAGGACTTTCTGGTGTACAGGCCCTCCGGCTCACCCGCCGGTTTCGTGCTGCTGCTCTCCGGCGACGAGGGCTGGAACTCGACCGCCGACGCCATGGCGCGGCAACTCGCGCAGCAGGGCGCGATGGTTGCCGGCGTCGATTGGGCCAGATTCAAGGCAAACCTCGAGGCCGATGGCGCGCAATGCGTGTTTCCCGACGGCGATCTGGAAAATCTGAGCCATTTCGTGCAGGCCTACTTCCACACCGCCACCTATCTGTCCCCGATCTTGGTTGGAGTCTCCTCCGGCGCCAGCATGGCGTACGCCATGCTGGCCCAAGCACCGCGCAATACCTTCGCAGCGGCGTTGACCCTGGGTTTCTGCCCCGGTCTCGATATGGAGAAACCGCTGTGCAAGGGCTCCGGGCTCGACAGCATTCGCGGCCGCAGTCACGGCGTGGAATTTCCGCCGATCAAGAACCTCGGCAATCCCTGGGTGAACTTGCAGGGCGCGAACGACCGGGTTTGCCCGGCGGAGACGACGCGGGACTTCATCTCTGGGATTCGGGGAGCGGCGGGCGTGACGCTGCCCAAGGTCGGCCATGATTTCGCTTCACCGCCTGACTGGCTGCCGCCATTCACCGCCGCTTACGACAAACTGGCCACCCAAAATCCCACCACGCGTGTGGCACCCCCGCCTGCGGGCTTGAGCGATCTACCGATCGTGGAAGTCCCCGCGCAGCCGGGCGTGGGGCAGCCCGGCCCGGCCGCGACCGATACCTTCGCCATCCTCATGTCCGGCGACGGCGGCTGGGCGGGACTCGACCAGGACGTCGCCGCCGCGCTCAGCGCGAAGGGCATACCGGTGGTCGGACTGGATTCGCTGCGCTATTACTGGACCGCGCGAACACCGGACGGACTCGCGGCGGATGCCGACCGCATGATTCGCTACTATCTCGCGCACTTCGGCAAGCGGCGAGTACTACTGATCGGTTATTCGCAGGGCGCCGACGTGCTGCCGTTCGCGGTCAACCGGCTGTCCGCTACGTCGCGCGCGCACGTCGCACTGGCTGCGGTCATGGGAATGTCCGAGCACGCACTGTTTGAATTTCACCTGACCAGCTGGATCTCGGACAGCGACGCGGGACCGGCGACACTGCCGGAGATCAGCCGGATTTCCGGCGTCCCGGTGCTGTGCATCTACGGCGCCGGCGAGACCGATTCGTTGTGCCCGAAATTGGATCCCACGAAATTCAACGTCGTGAAGCTCAAGGGCGGCCACCATTTCGACGGCGACTATGCAAACCTGGCGCGGCAAATCCTCGCGGCGGCGAATCGATGATTCGCCGCCGTTGACCATGCCTCTCGGCGCCATCGACCCTTGCTGATGGAATCTGTCGGGCTGGGTGATCGAAGCTCAATCGGCCTTGATGCCCTCTACCTGAATGCGCAGCAGCACATCCTGCTTGAAACCCATCTGCTGGCCGTAGTTCACACCGAATTCCGCGCGATTGAAGCTGCCGCTCGCGTCGGCGCCGCACACGTGCTTCTTGATTATGGGGTTCTCGATGCACTTGAACGAATTGATGGTGAGCGTCACCGGCTTCGTCACACCGTGGAGCGTCAGCTGGCCGCTGATCGTCTTGGGAGATCCATTCGCGAAATCCGCAAACTGGCCCTTGTATTCGGCCGTGGGATACTTTGCCGCGTCCAGCATCTCGGGGCCCGATGCCTCTGCATTGAGCTTGTCGTGCGCGAAATCGATGCTCGCGGTATCGATGACGACGTCAACGGTCCCGGCTTTTGCCGCGGCATCCAGCTGAATACTGCCGGTCGTTCTCTTGAATGTCCCACGCCAGGTGGAGACCCCACCGAAATGATCGACCTCGAAGCTCGGATGCGTATGGTCCGGATCAATGGTGTAGGAAGTCGGCGCGCCGAGCGCGGAAACGCTGACCAGCGCCAGGATGGATGCGAGCTGCAATTTCATCGATGAACTCCGAAGTGATGGGCGGCCAAGGTTACACAATTCCCATTCGCATCGGTAGATGGATGGATTGGCGCAATCTGGGCCGACATTGGGAGCAATCCAATTCGGGCGGAAGGCATCGAACGCGCGCCCTGGCGTCGGCAAGGGCGCGCGTGGCCGGCGGATTTCGCGCACCGCTATTCAGCGGTCGATGGATCGATAATGGTCGTCACACGTGAAATCTTGTTGGCAGGGAATCCTCCCAACTCGGCGTGCCTCCTCACCAGTGATTCGTCGGCGGCATGGTAAACACAGTAGATTCTGTCGGCGGTTACGTAGCTGTGGACCCACTGCACGCTGGGTCCCAGGCTGCCGAGCACCCCGCATGACTTTAGCGAGATGCTCTTGAGCTCGGCCGGGCTCAATTTGCCCGCGCCGGGAATATCCCGTTCAATGACGAATTTCGGCATGTTGTCTCCTTGGCTGATTTGTTTGTTTGGACGGCGCAGGGGTAGTCTCGCGCAAGGCGCCGCTCGTGTCTTGATTCGAATTTGCGGCACTGCGCCAGGCGCTCTGCGTAGCCGACAGCGAGAAGCTGAAAGTGCCCGCCATCATCACGGCGGACTATGCCTACTTCAGATTGCGGGACGAGGGATATACGCCCCAGGACATCGGGCGATGGGCCGATACGATTCGCGACAAAACATCCGGGTGCAGCGACGTGTTTGTGTACTTCAAGCACGAGGAGGCAGGAAAGGGGCCCGAGTTTGCCCGCACCCTGCTGGATGCCTTAGGCGTGAAGTGAGGAGCTATTTCGCGGCGCCTTCGGGTACTGGCGCCGACCCGGGCGGTGCCGGCGCCGATCCGGGGAGAACGAAAATCGCGCGTGCTTCGCCGGTCTTCTTGAAAATCCCCAACGATCCGCCCACTCCCACGCCGACGGCTGAGTTGCTCGAATAAGAGGTGGAGCCGCTGCCGCCCCCGAGCGATCCCGTCTGACGATCGGACATGCCTTGCAAGATGATCCCGTTGGCGCCGAGTTTGGCGGCCTGTTCCTTCAGGCGTTGGATGACCTTGTCGACGGAACCTTGTCCCCCGGTGCCGAACATACTGTTGGCCGAAGCGTTCAGGATTGCGATTTCTTCGAACGTCGGCGGCGGCTGCAGGTAGACCTTCACGTCCGACGGTAGGATGGGCGGGCGAGCCGTGCCTACCAAGATGTGCGATGACGGTGCGCAGGCCGCGAGCCCCAAGACGAGGATCGATGCGAGGGTAATGACGCGGATCATGGTTGGTCGTCCATATTTGGCAGCACGCCCCGGGACTTTTACTCGGGATCCCATGCTCCCATTCTATCAATTGCAAGCGGGCCTGGCTCCTAGGCCGCATCCGCGGCGTCGCCGGCCTCCGGGTCATAGCCCAGATTCGGCGCGAGCCAGCGCTCCGCTTCGGCAATGGTCCACCCCTTGCGCTGCGCGTAGCTCGCCACTTGATCGCGGTCGATCTGGCCCACCCCGAAATAATGAGCCTGAGGGTGCGAGAAATAAAACCCGCTGACGGCGGCCGTCGGAAACATCGCGAAGGATTCGGTCAAGCGGATGCCCGCGTTCCGTTCCGGATCGAGCAGCTGCCAGAGGGTCCCTTTCTCCGTGTGCTCGGGACAGGCTGGATATCCCGGGGCTGGACGAATCCCTTGGTACTCCTCACTGATCAGGGCGGCGCCATCGAGTTGTTCGTGGGGGGCATAGCCCCAGAGGTCGCGCCGCACCCGCTCATGCATCCTCTCGGCCAATGCCTCCGCCAGTCGATCGGCCAGGGCCTTGAGCATGATGCTGCTGTAGTCATCGTGCGCGGCTTCGAAACGAGCCACGTGTTCATCGATGCCCACGCCTGCGGTCACCGCGAATGCTCCCAGGTAATCGGCGCGGCCAGAGCTCAAGGGCGCGACGAAATCCGCCAGGCAGGACTGTTCCTGATTCTGCGGCTTGGATTTTTGCTGCCGTAGATGATGCAGCCGAACCCTGACGGTGTGGCGGGTGTCGTCGGTGAACACCACGATGTCATCATCGCCGCTGCTGTTGGCCGGGAAGAATCCCACCACGGCCCGGGCCCGCAGCCACTTTTCCTCCACCAATCGTTTCAGCATGCGCGTCGCATCGGCATACAGGTTCGACGCTGCTTCGCCGATCACCGGATCCCTCAAGATGTCGGGAAACTTACCCGCAAATTCCCATGCATTGAAGAACGGCATCCAATCGATATACGGCAGCAACTCATCGAGCGGATAGTCGTCGAAAGAGCGTACTCCCAGGAAATTGGGCGCGGGCGGCGTATAGGCGGACCAGTCGATTTTGAGCTTCTTCGCCCGTGCCTGCGGCAACGATAGCTGAGGCGCTTTGGCACTCTTGTTGCGATGCTGCTCTCGGCGCCGCTCATGCTCCGCCTTGATGCCGGAAATATAGACGTCGCGTGTGCTCTTGGTCACCAGCTGCTGGCATACGCCGACCGCGCGCGACGCGTCCTTCACGTAGACCACGGCACCTTCGTAGTACGGATCGATCTTCACCGCCGTGTGGGCGGGAGACGTCGTGGCGCCGCCGATCAATAGCGGTTGCGTGTAGCCGAGGCGCTGCATTTCCTTCGCAACGTGCACCATTTCATCGAGCGACGGCGTAATCAATCCGGACAATCCGATGAGATTGGCGCCCTCGCGGGTCGCAGCCTCCAGAATTTTCTCGCAGGAGGCCATCACCCCCAGGTTCACGACTTCAAAGTTATTGCACTGCAAAACCACGCCGACGATGTTCTTGCCGATGTCGTGGACGTCGCCTTTGACGGTGGCGATCACCACCTTGCCGTTGGAGCGGCTCGTGCCGTCCTTCTCCTTCTCGATGTAGGGAATCAAGACGGAGACCGCCTTCTTCATGACCCGCGCCGACTTGACGACCTGCGGCAGGAACATCTTGCCGGCGCCGAACAGGTCGCCGACCACGTTCATCCCGTCCATCAACGGCCCTTCGATCACGTCGAGAGGCCGCGTGGCAGCGAGCCGCGCCTCTTCGGTGTCTTCGAGGACGAACTCATCGAGTCCCTTGACCAGCGCGTGCTGCAGGCGCTGTTCCACCGGGAGCTTGCGCCACTCGAGATCATCGCCGCGTTTAGGCAAGCCCGCGCCGCCCTTGAACGCTTGAGCGATTTCCAGCAGCCGTTCCGTGGCATCGGCCCGCCGCGCCAGAATGACGTCCTCGCAGCGCTCGCGGAGGTCGGCGGGTATGTCCTCGTAAATCGCGAGCTGGCCGGCGTTGACGATACCCATGGTCAACCCGGCCCGAATCGCGTGGTACAGAAATACCGAGTGCATGGCTTCGCGCACGGGGTCGTTGCCGCGAAACGAAAACGACACATTGCTGACGCCGCCGCTGACATGCACCGCGGGCATGCGTTGCTTGATGGCGGCTGTGGCTTCGATGAAATCGAGACCGTAACGATTGTGTTCCTCGATTCCGGTCGCCACGGCGAAGATGTTGGGATCGAAGATGATGTCCTCGGGCGCGAATCCGATGCGTTCCGTCAAGAGGCCGTAGGCACGTTCGCAGATCGCCACTTTACGATCGATCGTGTCGGCTTGACCCTGCTCGTCGAAGGCCATGACGACCACGGCGGCGCCATAGCTCATCACCTTGAGTGCATGCGCCAGAAATGCTTCCTCGCCCTCTTTCAGGCTGATCGAATTGACGATCGCCTTCCCCTGCACGCATTTGAGACCCGCTTCGATCACCGACCATTTGGACGAATCGATCATGACGGGTACGCGCGCAATATCCGGTTCACCGGCAATGAGGCTCAAGAACTTCGTCATGGCCGCGGGAGAATCGAGCATGCCCTCGTCCATGTTCACGTCGATGATCTGCGCGCCGTTGGCCACCTGTTGCCTCGCGAGGTCGACCGCCGACGCATAGTCGCCCGCCTCGATGAGCTTGCGGAACTTGGCCGAGCCCGTCACGTTGGTGCGCTCACCGACATTGATGAACAAGCTGTTCGCGTCGATTTGAAGCGGTTCGAGGCCGCTCAAACGGCAGGCCTGCTCGATGCTCGGCAACACGCGCGGCGGCCGGCCTGCGACGGCGCGAACCACGGCGCGAATGTGTTCCGGGGTGGTGCCGCAACAGCCGCCCACCATATTGACGAACCCGCTGGCCGCGAATTCGCCCAGGATCTCGGCGGTCTGCTGCGGAGTTTCTTCGTATTCGCCGAATGCATTCGGCAACCCGGCATTCGGGTAGGCGCACACGTAGGTATCCGCGATTCTCGCCATCTCCTCGATATACGGGCGCAATTGCTTGCCGCCGAGCGCGCAATTGAGACCGACGACGGCGGGCCGCGCGTGACGGATGGAATTCCAGAATGCCTCGGTGGTCTGGCCCGACAGGGTCCTGCCCGACGCATCGCTGATCGTGCCCGACACGATGATGGGAAGATCCGCCCCGAGTCCGTCCAGGACCGAGCGCACCGCGTATAGCGCCGCCTTCGCATTCAGGGTATCGAACACCGTCTCGATCAGAATGACATCGACACCGCCCTCGATGAGGGCGCGGGTAGCCTCCGTGTAGGCGGCAACCAGTTCATCGAAGCTGATATTGCGAAACCCCGGATCGTTGACATCGGGGGACAACGACGCGGTGCGGCTGGTCGGACCCAGCGCCCCGGCGACGAACCGCGGCTTCCCGGTTTCGGCGCCGACCTCGTCCGCAACCCGGCGCGCCAGACGCGCCGACGCCTGGTTGAGTTCGCCGACCAATGACTGCATTCCATAGTCCGCTTGCGACACGGCATTGGTATTGAACGTATTGGTGGAAATCAGATCCGCGCCCGCGAGCATATACTCGCGGTGGATGCCCGCGATGACGGCGGGCTGCGTGATCGACAACAGGTCATTGTTGCCGCGCAAGTCGCTGCTCCATGCCGCAAATCGCTCGCCCCGGAATTGTTCCTCGCTCAAGGCGTGCCGCTGAATCATCGTGCCCATGGCACCGTCGAGAATCACCAGGCGCTCGGACAGGAGATCCATGAACGCCCTGGCGCGGGCCACTTGCTGTTCCAGCGGCATGTCAGGCCACCCGCGCTTCGGCCGACCGGGGCCGGAGGCCCAGGGCGTGGCAAATGGCGTAGGTCAGTTCCGCGCGATTCAAGGTGTAGAAATGAAATTCCTCGACGGCGTGTTCGCGCAGGCGCTGCACCTGTTCGATCGCCACATTCGCGGCAATCATGCGCCGGGTCTCCGGATCGTCATCCAATCCGTCAAAGCGCTGCCGCAACCACGCGGGCACGGAAGCCCCGCAGCGGTCGGCGAAGCGCAGCAATTGCGGAAAGCGGGTGATCGGCAAAATACCCGGTACGAGGCGCACGCGAATGCCGGCCGCCGTGCACCGGTCGCGATACCGCAGAAATACATCGGTATCGAAGAAAAACTGCGTGATCGCGCGGGTGGCGCCCGCGTCCACTTTGCGCTTCAGGTTCTCCAGATCCGCCTCGACGGTGCCGGATTCTGGGTGGCCTTCCGGGTACGCCGCCACCGACAGATCGAATTTCCCCACTCCCGCGAGTCCCGCGACCAGATCGGACGCGTAGGCAAAACCATCGGCGTAGGGACGATAGCGTCCATCCGGCGAGAGTTGGGACGCAGGTGCGTCGCCGCGCAACGCGACCAAGTTCCGCACCCCCTGCTGCCAGTAGTCCCGCGCGATGCGCAGCACCTCGGCGCTGGATGCGCCCACGCAAGTCAGATGAGGCGCCACCGTGAGATGGGTTTCGCGCAGAATTCGCAGCACGCAGTCATGTGTTCGGGTGCGGGTCGAGCCGTCCGCGCCGTAGGTCACCGACACGAAATTCGGCTGCAAAGGGGCAAGCCGCTGGACGGACTCCCACAGTTGCCGCCCCATGGCCTCGTCGCCGGGAGGGAAAAATTCGAATGACACGGCCACTGGATTCGACATCGCACGTTCCTGGGGATGCTCTCGACGATAAGCATGCAAGAGCCTAAGCTATGATCCAAGCTCATTATTCTCATACAAAGGATGAATCCGGCTCATGTCATCGACGGCATTGGAGCTTCGACACCTGGAAACCCTACTGGCGCTCGCCGAGTGCGGCAGCCTGTCGAAGGCGGCAGCTCGCCTGTTTCTGACCCAATCCGCGCTGTCACACCAGCTGAAAGCGCTGGAAAGTCACTACGGGGCGGCAGTGGTCGAAAAAAACGTTCGGCCGCTGCGGTTTACGGCCATTGGTCAGCGGCTGCTCACCCTGGCCCGTGCGGTGTTGCCGCAGGTAGCCGAAGCAGGAAGGGACGTTGCCCGCTTGGCCCAGGGTCACGCTGGGTCCCTGCGTGTGGCGGTGCAATGCCACAACTGCTTCGATTGGCTGATGCCGGCCATGGATGCCTATCGGTCTCTGTGGCCGGAAGTCGAGCTCGACATCATTTCCGGCTTCGTCGTCGATCCGCTGCCCCTTCTCGATCGCGGTGAGGCCGAACTCGCCGTCATTCACGATCTTCAGGCACCGCACCCGAACGTGGTTTTCAGCCCCCTGTTTCGCTATGAAAGCGTCGCCCTGATGAGCCCGCGACATCGGTTGGCGGCCAAGCCATGGCTCGAGCCGGCCGATTTCGCGGACGAAACGCTCATCACCTACCCCGTGCCGGACGAAATGCTGGATGTGATGAAGCACTGTTTGACGCCGGCCGCGATCAACCCCAAACGGCGCACGGCCGAGCTGACCGTGGCCATACTGCAGCTGGTGGCCAGCGGCCGCGGCATCGCGGCGCTTCCGTCCTGGACCGTGGGCAACTACATCGAGCGCGGCTATGTGGTGTCGCGCCCCATCGGCCAAAGCGGCCTGCGCTGCGAACTCTATGCCGCCACCACCCGCGCCGGCGCCGACGCCTCGTATATAAAGGAGTTCATCGCCTTGACCCGCACCCAGAGCCTCACCGAATTGACCGGGGTGTCAGCTCTGTAAGGCTGGATCGGATCGGCAAAAGAACAGATGCGCGGGCAGGACGTTGAGAGGCTCGAACTGGTGGCGGACATGGCGGAAGATCCGCCGCAGATCTTGGAGAACACGGGTCGAAAACTGATAGACGAGAAAGCAGCCGTGCGGCTCGAGCACGCTGCAAGTTCTGCGCAAGATCCGCTCGCGCACCGGCGCCGAAATGGTGCTGAAGGGAATGCCGGAAATGACGTAGCTTGCCCTCTCATGGCCGTGCTGCCGTAGGATCTCGGCGACCGATTCGGCGGAAGCTTCGACCACGTGAAGGCGCTCATCCTCGGTCGATGAGCGCAGGAAACTCACGAATTCCGGGTTGATTTCTATGGCGATGAGGCTCGCGTCCGGGCGCATGCGCCGCAGGATCTCCGCGGTGATGCCGCCGACACCCGGACCGTATTCCACGATCACGCGCGCCTGCGCCCAGTCGATCGGCTCGAGCAGCTGTTTGATCAAGAACCGGGAACTCGGAACGATCGAACCGAGCATCCGGGGATGAAGAAAAAAATTGCGGGCGAACAGCAGAGCGTTCCCGCGTCGCATCCTGTGCGCGATGCGCTGCCTGTTCGACACGTCACGTCCCGTCCGGCCCGTGCTGCTCATTTTCAGACCACTCCCGGCATATTGTTCGTTAGTCCTCGGACATGCGGCTCGCGTTCAATGAGCGGTGCACGCCGCGGCGTCAGACGATACCTACATCAAGATCGTAGAGAATGCGAATGGTGGGCAGGTGCCCTCCGCTCCTTATCATGATTGCTCAAAAATAGGACGAAATCATCATCTCCAACGCGCAGGGGAACGACATGACCACCAAACTACCCGCGGTAGTGACCGCCTACCTGGCCGCCGACGAGGCGCAGGACCTGGACAAGCTCTGCCAGTGCTTCACCAACGACGCGCAGGTGCACGAAGAAAGCCGCCAGTACCAAGGCCATGACTCCATACGGTCGTGGAAAGAACGGACCGCGGCCAGGCACACCGTGGAGCCTCTCGGCGTCGCGGTGACCGAGAGGCACGTCAAGCTGCACGCTCGCTTGGCCGGTGACTTTCCCGGCAGCCCCACCGAGCTCCATTACACCTTCGTGCTCACAAACGGCAAGATCCAGTCGCTGGCCATTTACTGACGGGTCCCGGCCGTTCACCGACGGTGCCCGCACCGCGAACGCCGTTCCTCGATGAATTCGCCTACGAGCGCGGCCGCGAAGACGAATAATCCGGACCGTTGCAACACGAGAATACGCTGGTTTCCGGAACGGAACATATCCTACACTGCGGCGTGTCAGGACGGCGGTGGGGCCGGACCATGGGCGAGGAGAGCATGACGAATCCAGCGGGAACGACGACCGAACAATGCGACGTTGCGGTGATCGGCGGCGGCCCCGCCGGCAGTACCGCCGCGGCATTGCTCGCGCGGCGCGGCTACCGGGTGATCGCGCTGGAGAAGGCACGTCACCCCCGTTTTCACATCGGCGAATCGCTGCTGCCGATGAATCTGCCGGTGTTCGAGCGGCTGGGCGTTCTGGACAAGGTGCGCGCACTCGGCGTCTTCAAGCCGGGTGCGGATTTCGAGGCGGACAACGAACGCGGCTACAACACCTATGCCTTCGCCCGCGCGATCGGCAACAGTCCGCCGCACGCATACCAGGTGTGGCGCCAGGACTTCGACAAGATGCTCTACGACCATGCCCGTGACTGCGGCGCGGACGCGCGCGAGGGCCAGGAAGTGGTGGCCGTGAAGCAGATGGGCCCGCGCGATTCGCGGCTCGACGTGCGCGCCGACGACGGCCGCAGTTACTGCATTCAATCGCGTTACCTGGTGGACGCCAGCGGTCGCGACGCTTTCATCTCCACGAAAAGGAAATTGCGGCGCAAGAACGACCGACACCAAAGCGCGGCCATCTTCGGCCACTTCCGCGGCGCCGTGCGGCGCGCGGGCGAGGACGCGGGCAACATCAGCATCTACGGCTTCGAGCATGGCTGGATGTGGATGATTCCCCTGCCTGACGGTGTAATGAGCGTCGGCGCCGTCTGCCGCCCCGATTACCTCAAGCAGCGCAAGGGCCGCACTCTGGAATTCCTGCTCGACACGCTGAGGCGCAACCCGGCGCTCTGGCGACGCGTCGAAGACGCCGCGCTGATCGACGACGAGGTGCGCGTCACCGGCAACTACTCCTATGATTCGGCCCGCATGGGCGGCCCGGGCTGGGTACTGATCGGCGATGCCTTTGCGTTCCTGGACCCGGTGTTCTCCTCGGGCGTGTACCTGGCGATGAGCGGCGCGGAGCAGGCGGCGAACGCGGTGGACGCAGCGTTGCGCGAACCATCCCGCGAGGCGGCGCGGTTGCGCAAGCTGGAAAAGCGTCAGCGCGCCGGCATGGACCGGTTCTCGTTCTTCATCTATCGCTTCAATGGGCCGGTGATGCAGCAGATGTTCCGCCAGCCGCGCAATACCTGGCAGCTGGAGCAGGGCGTGATCTCGATGCTGGCCGGCGACCTGTTCGACACCCCCAAAGTGCTGTGGCGCCTGAAGCTGTTCAAGCTGGTGTATGCGATCACCGGCCTGCGTGGGTGGCGGCGCTGGCGTGCCGAGCACAAGTACCGGCTGGCGCAGGCGCGCACGCAATTCACGGGGGGCAACACGCCGCTGGACAAAGTCTGATCCGGCGTACATTTTCGTTTGCACGGTCTTGCGCCGCACCATCCCATGCCCGGCGCACGGGGCCGGCAAGGACACGGCCGTCGGTTGCTTTTTCATGGTCACGGCCGCAAATTTAGCGAACGCTGCTCGAACAACGACAAGGGGAGTCATCATGCGAATCCATGGCCGGCTGATCCTGAGCCTCGGCGTTGCCGCCATCATGAGCGTCGCCGCGATCGGATCGCATGCGGACGAGACATGCAATTCGCCCTACATGTCGGGGCTGATCAAGGGCCAGGAAGATTACGTGCACGTGTGGACGCTCGGCGTCCCGGGCGTGGGCGATGGATCGGACAAGCTGGTTACGATCGACGTGAATCCCGCCTCGAAGACCTACGGGAAAGTGATTCACAAGATCTCCGTCGGCGGGCGCGGTGAGGCGCATCACATGGGGTTCACGGACGATCGCAAATATCTCTGGGCCGGCGGTCTCGACGACGGCAAAATCTACGTTTTCGATGTGGGCACCAACCCGTCTCATCCCAAGCTGGTCAAGGTAATCAGTGATCTGCCGGCGAAGACCGGCTACGTGGGACCGCACACGTATTACGCACTGCCCGGCCGCATGCTGATCGGCAATCTATCGAACGTCGCGGACAAGGGCGGCGTCACCGGCATGGCGCTCTACAACAACAAGGGCGACTTCGTCGCCAAGTACGACATGCCCACCGCCGCGATCAAAGGCATCGAGGGCGATGGCTATGGCTACGACATTGCGGTGAATCCCGCGAAGAACGCGCTGTTGACCTCGAGCTTCACCGGCTGGGACAACTACATGCGCGATCTCGGTGAGGTAGTGAAGGACCCCGGGGCGATGAAGCATTTCGGCGGCACCATGGTGATGTGGAATTTGAAGACCATGGAGCCGGAGCAGATTCTCGCCGTGCCGGGCGCACCATTGGAGATTCGCTGGGCGCTGCCCGAGGGTCAAAATTGGGCGATCACCGCCGCGGCACTGACCTCGCAGTTGTGGCTGGTCAAGCGCGACGCCCGCGGGTCCTGGGTTGCGAAGGACGTCGCGGCGATCGGCGACCCGGCCAAGATTCCTTTGCCGGTGGATATTTCGATCACGGCCGATGCGAAGGGCTTGTGGGTGAACACCTTCATGGACGGCACCACGCATTACTTCGATCTCACCGACCCCGAACATCCGCGGCAAACCTATGCCAAGCACACCGGCGCCCAGGTGAACATGGTGTCGCAGAGCTGGGACGGGCGGCGCGTCTACATCACCTCGAGCTTGCTCTCGAAATGGGACAAGACGGGCAAGGACAACGAGCAGTTCCTGCGGGCATTCCCTTGGGACGGCCATGCCCTTAGCCCAGCGTTCGAGATCGACTTCACCCAGGAACGGCTCGGCCGTGCCCATCACATGAAGTTCACCGCGAATCCA
>WNFQ01001626.1_pt1 | contig 22789 bp, 25 predicted proteins | sample 5400171 | NCBI WGS metagenome assembly WNFQ01 (sample SAMN13153356, study PRJNA577476) | soil metagenome | isolation source: 20 cm soil under Madrone tree | place: USA:California | collected 2016-06-14 | reverse complement strand
GCCTGGCATTCAAGGAAGAAGTTCATCGGCCACATGGCGCGTTGGGTTTTGGGGTCAAGCATCAGGCATAACTCCAACCAGTTCCGCCAGTCTGCGCCATTGCGTACTGGGGGGCGGCGTCGGTCTGCACGCCAACCGCCGAACATGCGGCGCCGGGCGACCAAATCCCTCAGCGCCCGCTCGGACCAGCTGGGCTCAAGTTGACCGCCATATCTGCCCAGGCGCAGAAGGCGTCGATGTCCTTTTGGGAAAGTCGCGCTTCGGGGTGCAGGAGTCGATACGACCGCGGTGGCATGGCTCTATCGGAAACCGCATCGCAGACCTCCTGTATCTGGTTCGGAGTGGGTTGGTGCCGCTGACTTACGCCCCAGGTCGAGAAATTCACGTGTTCCCGACCCTTCTGCACGTCGTGCTCGATCAGCGAAGATACTATTGGGACGCGACTGTACCAGGGCCATCGTGTCTGGTAGGTATGGCAGTCCCGGCAAGCTCGACTGATAATGGGCAGGAGCTGATCAGGTACGCCTAGGTCTCCGCTGAGGGTTGTCCTCACTTGCGTGCCCGATTTTGGGACCGTCAGAGCCAGCGCTGCGCCCAATGCGGCTATGCTAAGTGCAGCCACGGTCGCTTTCCACTTCACCTCGCACCGCCTATCTTCCGACGATCAACTTCATGCGCATGTCGTCGTGTCCGCGCCCGCACTTTACCGTGCACTCCACCAGGTACTCAGCCGGAATCTCTGGCGCCTTTACCTCGTACTCGTGCGTACCGTCGTACAATCGGAGGTCCCAACCCTGATCGCGCAGGATGCGAATGACTAGGCTGTGGGTCGCGCCGTCCCGCGCCTGTTCCGTGCCCCGCTGAGATGTGATCCGCAGACGCAAAAGCTCCCCAGGCTTTGCCCGGATGACCGGTGACTTCTCATGCAGGACACGGAACGTGTTGTCGCTAGCCGCGATGACTTCAATCACGCGAGGTTCTGGGGTCCCCGCTGCCGCCGTAGTACTTGCGACCACGACCAGCAGCAGGGCCCCCCGAAAAAAGGCTTTCATCTAGTTACTCCGCGCGCTCTCCACCAGGTAGTGCATGACTACTTTGGCATCGCTGGCAGTGAGATTCGCCCGCACCCGCATGTGGGAAACCACCACGCGTGCCTGACGCTGGTTGAGGGCTGGCGGCGTGTTATGACAGCGCGTGCAGTTGGCTTTGTAGACCTCTTCTCCATCGGGTGCTTTGGCGGGTTGCGGAGCTCCAGCCAAGCTTCCCGCCCACATGAGGCTGAGCAAGAAAACGGACAACAGGAAGTATAGGGATGCTTTCATTTCGTCACCTCACGAACCGGTAAGAGATACCGAGAGTCCAGATGTTGTGGTTGTCTTCTGCGCCGAACTGACGGCCATAGGCCACGCCAGCACGCACCGAATCGGTGAGCCAGTAGTTCCATCCGGTGAAGATGCGGTTGGCATCTCCCTCAGGCATTTCCAGGCCGGTGTCCATCGCGACACGCGGACCGAAATACTGTTCCCCGCGCACCACGGCTTGCGAGCGGCGGAGCCACTTTGAAAACCGGCTGCTGGATAGACGGTACGCGGCCTCGACCCAGTAACCGTATCCGGCCGCTTCTGAGATCAGAGCTTCGGAGCGGATATCGAGGGGGACGCTTCGAGCGTTCCACGTGAAATCGACCCCATAGTTGTTAAACCGTTCCGCGCCTAGCCGGCGGTTGAACGAAAAGGCAGCCTCCAATCGCGGCCCTGGGAAGAACAAGCCTGTCCGGAGGCCGGTTTGTCGCTCGGAGCCTGCAAACTGGTTGTTGGCCAGCGCCGAGAAGTATCCCGAGTAAGTCAGCTGGGCCCCTGAACTCAGAGGCAAGGCTCCCCGCAGCATGCCGCCATTGCTGGAGTTGTCCCCCACGCCAAAGATCAGTGGCTCGGCGGGGAGATTGCGTATCCAGCGGGCGTCCAATCTCTCTTTGTAAATGGCGAAGGGAGTCGCGTAACGACCCGCGACCAGGGTCAGATATTTGCCGAGGAAGAGATCGAGTTGTGCGTACTCCACGCCCTTCTCCAGCGTGACAGGCTCGAAGCTGCCACCAGTGTGTACAACCTCCGACTTGGCCTCGAATTCGCTCTCGATTAGGGCATGTCGACCAAGGGGCACCAGGATGATCGGCGCCACCACAGGACCAATTACTGTTTCGTGTGGGTCAAAGCTGGTATTCAGAGCGATGCCACCGGTGATGATCGGGATGGGAGGCACGCCCTTCTCGAGGTTGGGTGATGTTTGATTCGCTGGCCCAGACCCGCCGGATTGGCCTTGCGCCAACATCGACGCGGTTGCCACAAATATGGTCAAAAGCAGATGGAACGCTTTTTGCAGATTCATCGCCAAACGCACCTTCTTTCTATCGCCCTTCACGGCTGACTCCTGGGCGTAGCGGGTCCTCTACCGTTTGGAGACGACAACATTGTCAGGCATTTCGGGGCAGTCCACTTTTTGGGGGGAGGGTCAGGACGGGATGTGCCAACGAGCGAGGCCGGGCCCTACGAGTTGGACTTCCTACCCTGGGACGCTACAAATCTTTGGGGGACTTCGGGGGAAAACAGCTCAGACCAGAGTGAAAATCTGGTCGAATGTTACCGGAAGCTTAGGCTCCAACGTGCAAGCTGTCATCCGGCAGACATATGAGACCTTGTAAAAAGTTATGAGAAATTGGGCTCTCGTGCCGGATTGCTCACATGGATGGTTTCTCTTTGAGCTGCGCATTTGTAGCTGACGCACATACGTCATGCAGGGGATTTTCTTGCTGCTGGCGGCTCGTGATCTGTCGGCGAATCGCGGCGTGGTTGAATATTGCTCACGCCGCCGTCATGGTGGTTATGTCAATCCATCTTCCGCATGAACGCCAAGATCTCATCGTGGCTTCAGCTCTTTTCGGCATCATCGGAGTAGCACCGATCGCGGTAGCTCCAAAGCGTGTATCGACCGGGTAGATTCTTAACTCAACACCCTGGTCCGGGATCAATGCGTAATGGCGTTTTGCGACAATTATGTCAGGGACTACCCGCCGTCACGCGCCGAAGGAGGAACTGAAGCTACAAAGACCGCAAGAAGTTCAGTATAGCTTGCTGATCACCCGGTGCTAAATCGTTGAATCTTCGCACGACCTTGTTCGCTTCCGATCGCCGAGAACTATGTTGCTGAATCGCATTCATCAAGTCCGTTGTTCTCCCATCGTGCAGGAAAAATAGTCTCTGTCCAACTCCCCACAAAGGAGCGGTCCTAAACTCATCTGGACCCGCCATTCCCTGCGAAATCCCATCTGCCAGATTGGTTCCCATATGGTGCAAGGCAAAATCAGAAAAAGGGTGGTAATCAACGTTGCTCATTCCAGTGAACAAAGACAGAGTAGTTGTTAGCGTATCCGAATGACAGAGAACGCACCCAACCTTGTTGAATTGATCCTGCCCGTTGGTTGTATCCGCTGTTGGAGGAACCGGCACAGGCGGAGCAGATAGGCGTATCGCATCCACAAACGCATCCAAATCGGAAATGCCATTGCTCGCCGCAGAGTGCGAATCTTCTGGTGCTGCGTTGAACACACAGCCCTTAACTCCGTTTCTTTCATTCGGCATAATATCGTTAGTGATGCCCATCTCCACGTTGTAGGCTTCCCCAACGAACAAAGCCACTGACTTGTTTTGAGCCTTCCAGCCGAACTTGCTAATCGTTCCGTCGTTCCCACTCAGATTAAAGCGTCCCGCAATTCCGGAGTCTGCGTCTCCACTTCGATTAAACCGTCCTGCAATTCCGAATTCTTTCTTTGTATCCGAATGTGCCGCCAAGTTCGCTTTGAGCACAGCATCTAGGGTATTGTCGACCAACCCCAAGCCAAACAAGGGCGTAGGAATTCGGAAGATGACATTGTGGGCAGCCAACTGAACTACGAAGTTTGGTTGGGCAATGTTGCAACCAACCGCGTCCGTTCTGCCTGTGATATTGAACAAATTGTGAACGCCTCCATCGGGTGTTCCATCTGCATTCCGAATAAACCTTGCTTCTCTCACTGGCCCGTTGACGGTGATAAATGATGGGATGATGTTGGTCGCTCCCATTGCTGATGCGACTGCGATCTGGGGATTCGGTTGAGGAACTTGTGGGCTGTTCGGACCCGGACTTGAACCTAGCATCGCAGGTTGCGAGTGACACGAACCACAACTTGTGGAGTTAAAGCCCGGTCCCAGTCCACCATTTCCAGTTCCGGGCGGTTGATCGGGAACGCCTTCATCTTCTACAAATTGGGCTATTCCATTCGCAAACGCTTCCTGTTCCGCTGCGTTCAGAGTCAGATAGTAACCTGTCACGCCTCCTGCCCCAGTTGGTCCAGGTCGCGGTCCAGGATCATGAGGCGCTTTTTGAGATGCTGCAATTGCAACTCCCGCCAAAACTGTCGCGATTGCTACCACCTTCGTCCAATACGTCATTTCACACCTCCATGCATGGGAACGCACACTTCCGGCGCAAGCCAGACTCACGCGAAGTCGCGCGATGCTGATCTCAGCTCTTTTCAGTAGCGCGCTAAACCTGGACACAGAAGTCGGCGAACAGTCTTGGGGCATTGAGCAACATCGCGCCCCAGCGGCCTGCTGTTCGCGGGAAGGAAGATTGGAGATTCGTTGGGGCAGAACTTACATTTGAATTGGGAGACAGTCAAACACCAGAAGTACATACGACGCCGGCGGGAGTGCATCCAACACGCGTCCAGACGGCCAACCGCGCGGTGTGGCCGGAACCAAGAAGACTGGATTCTCAACTGTTGTAGTCAGTCACCAGCTAGCCGAATGGTTGTGATTAGGGCAGCTTCCTAGAAACCTGTTTCTTGAATCCTTACCACAATGCGGTCACCTTCAGCCCCTTCCCCCACAAGACAAGCAGCTGTGAGATCAGCCACGAAGATCAAGCCACAGTGTTAGGCGAAATATTGACATTTCTGTGACGTACTGGTGATAAACCGCCTGTCCGTCCCAGTTAGGGTGATTCTGCTTATTTGTTTTCCTCACCACGATACGCCCGCTCACTCCTCTGCTCGCTAACCGGGAGGGCGAGGATACATTCAAGACAATGGAGAAAATTAGAGAATGAGCACTGCACAAGCACCCGCTATTGATATGAACAAACTGAACGCCTTCATCGGCCAATTTGTCACCGATCTCGGAGCCACAGTTCACGCCGGGATGGTGGTCATCGGAGAAAAGCTGGGCCTTTACAAGGCGCTTGCTGCACACCCCATGGCTCCGGCAGAACTTGCCGACCGGACGAACACCGATGTGCGCTATCTGCGTGAGTGGCTTTCTTCCCAGGCAGCCGGTGGATATGTTACCTACGACGCAACGACGGGGAAGTTCAGCCTTTCCGAAGAACAAGCTTTTACGCTCGCGAATGAAGACAGCTCCGCGTATCTGCCGGGAGCCTTCGAACTAGCCCTGGGCGCGCTGGCCGCCGTGCCACGAATCACAGAGTCCTTCCGCTCGGGTCTGGGAATGGGCTGGCACGAACACACCGACGATGTCTTTCACGGGTGCGAGAAATTTTTCCGCCCCGCGTATGCCGCCAACCTGGTAAGCACGTGGATTCCTTCACTGCGCGGCGTCAAGCAGAAACTCGAAGCGGGGGCACGAGTGGCGGACGTCGGCTGTGGCAAGGGTGCATCCACCTTGTTGCTGGCGAAAGCGTTCCCCAAATCTCAATTCTTCGGATTCGACTATCACGAGAAGTCGATTGAAGCGGCTCGCGAACATGCCGAACGCGAAGGCATCGCCGACCGCGTCACTTTCGAAGTGGCCAAGGCAAAGGAATTTCCAGGTAAGGACTTCGACTTCGTCGCCGTGTTCGATTGCCTGCATGACATGGGGGATCCCGTCGGTGCAGCAGCACATGTTCTGCAATCGTTGGCCGAGGATGGCACTTGGATGATCGTTGAGCCTTTCGCTAACGATCAGTTGAAGGACAACCTGAATCCGGTAGGTCGAGTCTATTACTCATTCTCCACTCTTCTGTGCACGCCCTGCTCACGGTCCCAGGAAGTTGGACTCTGCCTGGGAGCCCAAGCAGGGGAGTCACGGATTCGAGAAGTAGTTACCTCGGCCGGCTTCAGTCGTTTCCGCCGCGCCGCGGAGACACCCTTTAATATTGTTTATGAAGCGCAGCCTTAGCCTAACCCAGTCTTGACGCGCAAGAGGGGCGTAGTCTAAACGACTCGCCCTCTGCGCCTGCGTAGCCATTCCCTCAGAGCGTCGCCCAGCTTTTCCTTATGAGTCACCGCAAATCCATTAAGGACGCGAACATCACTCGCCGCGACGCTCTGAAGTTCCTGGGGGCGAGCGCGGCGGCTACGCTGATCCCTCGTACATTGTGGGCTTCAGATCAGGTTCAGCGCGCCGATGTGGCGGTTGTCGGCGCTGGCTTTGCCGGCATGATCGCAGCGAAAAATCTTATGCGCGCCGGCAAGAGAGTAGTGGTACTGGAGGCCCAAGATCGTATCGGTGGACGGGTCAAAGCGGGCAGAATTGCTGGGCGGACAGTCGATGTAGGCGCCATGTGGGTGGGACCTACACAGACCCGAGCGCTGGACTTGATCAAGGAATACGGTCTGCACACGATACCTCAGTTCGAAACCGGCAGAAACATAGCAGAACTCGACGGCAAGCGTACCACCGGTGATCGGGAGAGGCTCGGACTCGACGCGAAAACGCTGGCGGAATATGAACGCGTCATCACGGATTTGAACCATCTCACCAACCAAGTGCCATTGGACGCACCGTGGACGATGCCCAAGGCGGAGGTGTTCGATGCCATGAATGCGGAGGAATGGTTTATTGCGAAGACTCGCAGCAAGGCGTTGCGGTCAATTTTTCAGCTGACCACTCGAACGGACTTCACGGCGGATCCGTCCCAGATATCGTTTTTGTACTTCCTGACTTACCTTCGTTCGGGGTGACAATTTCGACGTCTTGAATGGGTTTGAGAATGGCGCGCAAGCTTTTGTAGTGAAGGAAGGTTTCTATCATGTGGCGCAGCGTGTGGCTGAGGAACTTGGGGACGCCATCGTGCAGGAAGCGCCGGTAAGCGCCATCTCCCAAGATTCCACACGAGTGACCGTAACTTCCCATAAGGGTTCGTGGCAGGTCGACTATGTGGTTATGGCGGTACCACTCCCGCTCTGCGAGCGAATCCAGTATCAGCCTCCGTTACCGGCAGAGCGCGATCTTCTCACGCAGCACGCGCCGATGGGCTCGGTGATCAAGTGCTGGGTAGCTTACGAGAAACCGTTTTGGCGGGAGAGGGGGTTAAATGGACTCGTGTGGAGTGAGCGCCCGCCCAGCGACGCATTCTGTGATGGAACTCCCACGGAGGGGCACCCCGGTCTCCTGGTGGGTTTTATTGACGGTCGAAACGCTCTGAAGTGGACCGGACGCCCTATCGAGGAGCGCAAGAAAGCCATCATTGACCAACTCGTCAGTTTTCTTGGATCGGAGGCCGCCCATCCCATCGATTACGAGGACCAGGATTGGCCGGCGGAGCTATGGAGTCGGGGCTGCTTCAGTGTTTCCATGCCACCGGGAGTCATGACTATCTTGGGAAGAGTGATCCGCCAGCCGCACGGGCGAATTCATTGGGCAGGTACGGAAACTTCGACACGATGGATGGGTTACGTGGACGGGGCGATCAGCTCCGGAGAGCGCGCGGCTGCTGAGATCCTCACCAACTACCAACGATCCAAACAGCCTTGATGATTCTCTGGTCATCTTGTCGTCGGCCTTTCAGTCCTGGATGGCCACGCACGGCCAGTAGCCGAGCGAGGTCGGCTGACCGCGCGGTGATACCAATCGCATTCTAAAACTAGAAAAACGGTGAATTCCGATAGGTTTGTTGCTGTAACCAAGGGTTTTCACTCCCTCTAACCCCCCTCTCCCCGCCCGCGACGCCCGCCCCGCACCCCCGCTCCCCGTGCTCCGCGTACGCGAATCGCCCATAGCGCGCAAACCATCATTTGACGCGGGTTAAACGCATGCCATGGCGCTCGTCGCCGCATAAACACTGGCGGAAACACATGTCAGCTCAGTAGGGGTGTACTAGAATTTCTCCCTATCCCATATAACCCCGTCAATGCGAGTGCGGGATAGGAGGTAGAGCGATCTGAAACTGCCCTCATTACCGAATGGTAAACATTTTAGACGCTGGCGCTCGCTGGCTTGGGGGGCGGGGCGCGGGCGGGCATGGGGCGCGTGGGTTGTGAGTGAAATTTGTTCTCAACAGTTACGCTTTGAGAGCGGAAAGTCGTAGAATGATGGTGGTTCGGAGCGGCACCATGAAATACCGAATGGCGATGTGGGCGAGTGCAGGCTTTCTAGTTGCGGGCTTCTGGGCACTTTTTGCCCTCGCAACCTTCCCATCTACAAACGAACGAATGCGGGATGTCTGGACCCTCGTCAGTTTAACCTGCCCCGTTGCGATAGCTGGCAGACATTATCCTATTAGTCTCTATGAAGCTCTCGCGGCGAATGCCATTACGTATGCGCTGGTCGGTCTGATCGTTGAAACCCTACGCCACCAACCGCATCACGCGAAATAATACAAAACAGCCCACTACCGGAACATCAACACTCAATTATTAAGCAGGTGCTTCGAAAGCTGTGAATCCGGGGTCCCCCCTCGACTGCAATTCCGTAGTTCTTCTGGAGGATCACTTGGCCGTTCAGTTCGACCACGATTGTCCCGCGAAAATGTTTGGCAGGAGCCAAGCCCTTTACATAGGAATCGGTCCATTCTCCCAAATCTTGGGACCAGGAGAAGAGCCGCACAAGTGAGGGTACCCAGAAGGAGGAGCAACCATTTTGAACTCATTGCGTATAAGACTCCTTTCCGAAATCCGTCATGGGCACTACGTGAGAGCGCGTTCCTATGTCCTAGCCGCTCTCCAACACTTGGTGAAAAATCATTACGCTCCTTGACTGGGGTTTTGAGTGCTAAGGCCTGTTCTCGTCAATTGACATTCGATCATATAAGGGGATGTCAAGAACATTTTTCTCCCTCCGCCGGAGGCGCGGGTTTTGTTCGTGGCCTCCAACCCGCTCTGACCAGAGAAGACGCTCCTGTGGGTGTCGTGCCGTGGGTTATTCCATCTCAGCAGCAGCATCTTCGTTAGTAGCGACGACGCCAATCCGTTTCGAAACTGAACAAGCCGTGCGGTTGTACGGTGTCAACCATGGATCTATCTGAGGCTCGGGGCCTAGTGCTTTTTCGGGTTATCCGAGGGGGCATAGGGATTTCACAGAGACTGGGTGCCACAGACACCGTGTCGTCTACAGGCCATTGTCATACTCACCCTCGAACCCGAGCGTCTCAAGAACCGACTGGCCACCACCAGAGAGGATCACCGGAGATGGAAGGGCTCTTCACCCGAGACGCTCAAGCGGTTTGTGATTTCAGTTTTTCTGCGTCGAAGTTTTCCCCCTTCTTCCAAAGAGTCAGCGTTATGGCTGCGATCTTGCGCGCCAGCGTGAGACGCGCCATGGTCGGCTTTATGCCTTTGGCCAGCGCCGCTGGGTAGAAATCTTGGAACGGTCCAGGACGCACACTGGCCATGGTGGCCGCGCCTTTGAATAGACCTTTCAGATCATGGTTGTGGTCCTTGTTCAGTCCCCGAATGGAAAGCAGTTTCTTCGAACGTCGTACTTGACCTGCGACCAAGCGATATTCCGCACTGATGTGGGTCTCCAAGGCCAGTCCGCTATAGGCCCATAGTTGTCGCTTGCTGCGGAAACGATGCGGAGTCTGGATCAGGGCCACCGCCAGTGCCGATCGAATCGGCCCTAGATATGGTATCTGGCGCAGCTTCGCGGTGATGGCATGCTTGCGACTTTCCGCTAGCAGTTCCCGCCGCGCTGGCTGACGCAAGTATTGCAACATGTCCAGTTGTTCATAGAGTCGTTCGGCTCGACGCCCACCGACTTCCCGGATCTTTGCCAGCCACTGGGCTCGATGCCGGGTGTAATAGACATCTCTTCCCGCACAAGGAATCGCCCAGCTGCGGTACACCGCTTTCAGTCGGTTCATGACCCGCGACAGGTCTTTGACGATGGTCAGATAACTCCGGGACAGGTCCCGCAGCATCCGCACCCCCGTCTCGCCATGGTAGACCGGCTTGAGTTGGTTGCGCTGATGATAGTTGCGTGCCTTTCCGGACTCGTTGCCCCTGTACTTGTCGATGCTCATCACTGGTGGCCGCGAAAGCGAAGATAGTTGGTGTAATTGACGCCTGGTTACAACACCTATCCCGACTTGGGTCTGATTCACGCGGCACGGACAAGATAGCCTTGTTACGGGAGATTTTAGTGTTTTGACTTCGCGAGCACGAATCGAGTCAACGACCGGCCTACTTGTTTACTCGTCGTCGGTGTCGACAGGTTCTCCGACGATATTGTAATAAACCGCCTTCGGCGGCTTCGGCTTTGCCGGTTGAGCGATCTGCGGTGACGGCGGCGGTTGTGGTGCCGATGGCACAGTCACAGGTGCCGCGGCTTCTTGAGTTGTGGTATCCGCTGCTGGAGTTGCTGGTGAAGGCGCAGGAGGCGTAACGACCGGCGCGGGTGGTGCCTCAACCGATGTAACGCACACGGGTTTCCGTGGAACGCGACCACGCTTCTGTGACCAGGAATTCAGAAGAACGGCCATGATCCCAGCGAAGCAAAGCTCCAGAACCGAGGCGAACAGGCCTTGCACGTTGAAGTCGCCTTTGCCCAAGTACATGGGAGACTGAGAATCTTCGCCCATGGCCCGCGCCATGGCGGGCAGAGCGAGGTTATTGGTGATCGACACCAGGAATCCCCAGATCGCTTCGCCCAAGAGGACGGCTATCACGATCCGGCCTATCCATTTCCTTGAATCGGCGGGAGACGATTCCGGAGCGGACGCGCTCAGAGTTCCATCCACGGCTGGGCTTCCATCGGCGATTGTGACACATCCGAGAGCGATGCGGAAGATGGCACGAGCCAAAGATCCTTTCTAATAGTGCCACAACCCAATGTTTAAAAATCGCGATGGCCCTCATGGACAAGATTATGAGTGTAACTGATTGCGACAGTTACCACCGCGCACCATTTACCAGTCCTTATAATACTCCGTGCCGTCCAGAGCCCTGCCCTGCGACTTGCTGTAGACGTCAAATACGCCGCCTCCGGGTCCTTCTCGCAGACCCCAGTCGGTGGTGCCCGTCATGGGATCGATAGGAATCTTGCGCAGGAAGTCATTGCTGTCCAAATTAGACGGGCGTTGGACTCACCGCTGCTGAAAACATGGAGCATAGCACGGCCTTTTCGGCTTCTTACAAAGCAGGATGGCACTCATAAAATAGCGGTGTTCCGTGGCTGCTGTCCCGATTAACCCTTGCGATCGCGCTGGATTCTAATCTTCTCTGATCCGTTATTCGTGAACGGTGATTCTGCTGTCCAATCTGGTTGCTGCAATTTTCACTCTATGCCAGAGACAGGGCCAGTTGCGGCGGCATGAACTCGAGCTGCGGTGGTGATTGGAACGGAGCGTCGATCCATATCCAGAGGTCGCGGTAGACAAACAACTGTTGGCGGAGCAGGGCAACCAAGTTCGACAGCGACCAGGAGAAGGTAGAGCGCAACTGCAGATACTTGATCAGCAACATGGCAATCAGAGCAGCCCAGATCTGCGTCTTCAGGGCGTGGGCGGAAGTTCCCACGAAGGTCTTCACGCGAAGTGACTGCTTGAGCGCCTTGAAAAAACAATTCGATGGCCCACCTCTCCTTGTAGACGGCTGCAATCGTGGCAGCCGATAACGTCATCTGATTGGTCAGGAATACCAAAAGACGATTTTGTGTTTCATCCCAGAACTCCACCCGTCGGAAGAAGCACTCCTTGCCCTCCCGCCCCTGCTTATAGAAGATGACCTGGTCTCGCCGTACCCCTTTGCGGCGCGGCAGTTCTCGTTCTTCCACCACCCCGTAATCCGCGTTGTCCTTCAGGCGCGTCACAAAATGGACGTGCTGCCGCGTCAGCCTGCGAAACCACTCATAGTCGGTATATCCGCGATCGAACACCAGCATCGTTCCCGGCGTAAATCGCATCTGGCGCGCTACCCGCACCTCGTGCCGTTTGCCTTCGGTGATCACCGCATATTCAGGCAAGTAGCCGTCATGACCCAACAACAGATGCAGCTTCACCGCTCCCTTGGTCTGGCGAAAGCGGGCCCAATCAAACACGCTGGCGCACAGATCAATCACCGTGGCATCCATGCTTAGTCATCAGATGGTGGTGCTTGCTCCGTCATCCTGGATCGCTGCGCACCGTCACCTGGGCCGCTTCCACTAACAAGAATCGCAACAGAGAGTTGCCTTGTTTGGTGATATGGCCCAGCCGTCGTCGACTCCCGCTCGAGTCCTCCGCGGCACCAGTCCCAGATAACTCGCGGATCTGCTTGCCACATCGGAACCGATCCGCTTTTCCGATGATCAGCACAAAAGCCAGTGCCGTCAGCGGTCCTACTCCGGGATGGGTCTGCAGGCGACGTGCTATCAAGGGCGCCCCCGAAGGGGGCGTTCATCTGGATCCCTTTGGTTCGAAACGGATCAATGATGTCCTGGTCCTTCGAGAAACTCTGGCTGGGCAAAGCGAGGATCGCGGCCGCGCGCAAACTGGGGATCCGGCTGTGGATCATGATGCACGACCAGAAGAGTTCTGCCGCCGTGGAAAGTTGCGGCAGAGTGGGGAAGCCCATGCGGGAATGCCTGATCAACAGTGGTCCTGCACAGCAGCGACCCGGTCAACTGAATAGGCTACCCGCCTCCCCGCAGGGAGGGGAGTTTGAATAACACATCATGATCGAAGGTGACCGAAGAGATGTCTGGTGGGCTATGCCACCACAATGATGAAGAAAACGGGCCCGAGCCATGCGGTTGGATATAAATCAGCGCCCACTGCAAAGAAACGAGTGCCGCCCGTCAACGAGAATGCTGGACGGCTGGAATACCCTCCTCAAACCACCACGCTAGGCTCCTAACCACACGGATGACGGATTTCGTCCCAGCCACTGAGAATGTGCTGATTCTGATCATCTTAGCCGACCTGACGATTTGGAGAACAGATTGCCCTTAAGGAGGTGTCCGAGTTGGGAAACGTGGAAAAATCGCAGCTGGGTTCAAAAAGCCTCAAAACGCTGCACTTGGAGGATGCCATGGGATGGACAGACAAACTGCAAGCCGTCGCAAAAAGCGCTCTCAACCAAAATCTTTTGCCTGCACTGGAGGCCGTTCGCGAAAAGGTCGGTCCGGCCGCTCTCGCCGCGGCGAAGGACGACGAGACCCTGACGGAGATCCTAAAGGTTGGCTACCTCGCAATACCCATGCCATTGCAACTGATGGTATCGCGGGACAAGTTCATCCAATTCTGTCTGGCGAATCGCGATGTTCTGCTCACAACGCCCAATTGAGCGGCGTGAATGTGTTCAGTTGGCGTCGGCCTCTCGGACATCCGAATGTTGGCCGACGCTCACTTATTCCACCCTTCATCGAGGCCGAGAGTAAATCAGAAGCCGAGGCAAATGGGCTCGTGCTCAATTTCCGCCCTCGGGTAAGCACTCCGCGCGATCCTGCCGGGCAAAAATCCCTTTCTGAGCTCTGCACCGCTTCTGTGTTCTGCACCGCCCGTCTTTAGTGTGCTGGCGGCGGTTGTCTCTGATGTGGAGCCTTGGATTTGTTCTTTTCCCGGGCCGCGTCTTGTGCGGCCGCCAGATCAAACATCTCGTAGCCGTCGGGGACCTTAAAAAGTGCGGCCGCTTGCGGTCCTTCTTGAATATTCTGCAATTCGGCTGCTCCTCGCTCGCCTTCCCACTTGATGACCGTCTTCAAGTTTCGATCGACCCAGGCATACCCAGTGTCTCCGTCGGTGGCGGCGCCCTTGTATTTCACGGTGGCGCGGTCATTGATGGTCTCGTTCCCGACCTTGGTGCAGGTCCCAGGCTTTTCCAGACTCTTCTCCCACGCGGGACAAGCATTTTCGACGTCGGTGATGTGAAAGAAAGGAATCGACGCGTTTACGTGCGGGGATTTCACATAGGACTTGTTATCGGGAATAATCATCAGAGTGGTGCGACTCGCCAGATCGACGATAGCGACGCTGCTGCGCTGTTGATTCGTGATCTCGAACCGCATCTTGTAGTCGTGCGCATATACCTTCGCCTTCATAGCGTTAGCTGGCTTCAGGCGCACCATCTCGGCGGAGAAATCCTGGGCGAGAACCGGCAAACTTCCGAACGTAAGCAAGGCGACGCCGACAAGGCGGAAAGCGAGTTGGTGAACCACGATGTTCTCCTCAATTGTGATCGGGGAAGTTTCAGGTCGAGGGGCCTGCCTGAGGCAAAGCATAGCAAAAGCAGGGCCGCCGGCAAAGCTCTCAATGGGAGCCGGTGGGAGCCGGGGGTGGGCTTGGCAAAGCCCTGTTCAATCCACTTGGACATGAGAAAGTGAGCGTGGTCGCTGTGGCCGGCGCGGCGGTAAAACTCGTTGGCGGTGACGTTCGTTCGCACGACTTCGAGGTGAATGGACCGGACATCGCTGGCTCGTGCCTCGTTCTCGACAAACTTGAGAGTCTGGCTTCCCCAGCCTTGGCCGCGATGGGACTCCCGGAGATAGAGCTCATCGATAAAGGCGTCGCGACCGAGATACTCGAGGCTATATCCGAAGGTCAGGACGATGTAACCCACCGGTGTTTCCGCGTCACAGATGAGCCAGGCCCGGCCGAACGAGGGCTCGCGCAGAAACGTGACAAGAGCGACTCGAGCCCTGGCTTCGTCGTAGGCGTGGCCGTCATAGGCGTAGTACTCGCGCATCATCGCAAGCCGTAGTTCGGGGTCGGCGTCAGTGGCGATGCGGAAGATGGGCTCCATGATCAAGCACGTTGGTCAGGACGCGTTTTCAATCGCCAGGGCCATGCCCATCCCGCCACTCACGCATAAGGTCGCAACCCCGCGCAGGACTTTTCGCTTCAGCATTTCATGCAGCAGGGTGACGGCGATGCGCGTGCCGGTACAGCCGATGGGATGTCCGAGGGCGATTGCACCTCCGTTGACGTTTAGTTTCTGCGGGTCGAGTTGGAGTTCGCGATCGCAAGCTAGCACCTGCGCGGCGAAGGCCTCGTTTAACTCGACGAGATCAAAGTCGGACAATTTAAGTTTGTGTTTCACTTCCATCTTGCGGAGAGCGGGTACCGGCCCAATTCCCATAATGCGTGGATCGACACCCACCGAGGTCACCGCGAGAATGCGCGCCAGTGGCTTCAGATTGTTCTTCTTCGCGAACGTTTCGCTCGCAACCACAAGTGCGGCTGCGCCGTCGGTAATGCCGGAGGAGTTCCCCGCCGTGATCGTTCCGGTCTTCGAAAACACGGGCGGAAGTTTGGCCAGTTTCTCGATACTCGCGTCCGCGAAGGGGTGCTCGTCGCGTTCGAAAGTCTGTGGTCCTTTCTTGGTTTCCAACCTCACCGGGAATAGTTCTTCCTTGAATCGGCCGGAGGCAAGTGCGATAGCGGCGCGGGTTTGCGAGGTGAGCGCGAACTGGTCCTGCTCGTCCCGCGTGATCCTGTACTGCTCGGCTAGGACCTCGGCCGTCTCGCCCATCACCATCTTCGCTATCGGGCAGAAGAAGCCGTCGCGATACATGCCGTCGATCAATTCCTGATGGCCCAGGCGGTATCCCCAGCGCGCACCATCGAGATAATATGGAAGGCGCGACATGGATTCGGTTCCTCCAGCCAGCACGCAGTCGAGATTGCCCGTCGCGATTCCTTGATAGGCGAGTGCGATCGACTTCAGGCCGGAGCACACCGCTGCGCATGGAAATCTGACGCGCGGGATTGGGTCCACCGCCGGCCTGGCGGGCGTTTCCAAAGATTGTCTCTTCGACCTGCTGGGGTTCTACTCCCGCGCGTTCCATCGCAGCCTTGGCGGCGACCACGCCCATGTCTGGGGCGGACATCGAGGCCAGCGAGCCGCCGAATTTACCGATCGGCGTGCGAACCGCGGAGAGGATGTATACGTCCGTCAAAAGGGTGCCTCCAAACTTTTTAGTCTAGCATTGGACGACGTGGTCGTTAGCCAGGCGGGTTGGGCGCGGAAGCGCTGAGGCAGTACACTGACCATTCCATGAACTACATCTACGGTCTCAACGCGGTTGCCGAAGCCATCAAGGCTCGGGGACGCGCCTTCCAATGGGTGGGACTCGCGAAGGAGCGCCACGACCTGCGGCTACAGCGCATCATCGAAGAGTGCCGCAAACTCGGCGTGCCGGTGCGCTTCCTGCAACGCACGGAACTCGACCGACTGGCGGGCAACGCGGCTCATCAGGGCGTGGTGGCGGTTACCTCGGCGAAGCAATACAGCGGGCTCGCTGATGTGGTCGACGCCAAGCGCGGCGCCTATTCGCTGATCGTCGTTCTTGATGGCGTCGAAGATCCGCACAACCTGGGTGCCATTCTGCGGACGGCCGATGCCGCTGGCGCCGACGGTGTCATCATTCCCGAACGCCGCGCGGCGGCCGTGACTGGCGTCGTGACCAAGACCTCAGCGGGCGCGAGCGAACATCTGCCCATTGCGAAGGTTACGAACATCGCGCGCACGGTCGAAGAATTAAAGGAGCGGAATATCTGGGTAGCCGGTCTCGATGAGCGCGGCTCGCAAACCTACGACACTCTGGACTACAACATGGATTCCGCGATTGTGCTGGGCGCGGAGGGTAAAGGCGTGCACGACCTGGTCCGCAAGAAGTGCGATTTCCTGGTGTCCATCCCGATGCTGGGAAAAGTTTCGTCGCTAAACGTGTCGGTGGCCGCGGGTGTTGTTCTCTACGAGATCGTGCGGCAGAGGCGGAAGAAGGCAACGCAGGAATCGGCATGAAGTTGTTTTGCGTGTTGTGGGTTGTCTGCGCGGCAGGCGCAACCAGTTGCTTTTCCCTTGATCGCGACGCGTTTACTTACACCCAGTACAAACTCGATGTTCGGATCGAGCCCGAGCAGCAACGGCTCGCTGTCCGGGGCACGATCACTCTACGCAATGACTCTACTACCGCCCAAAAAAATGCTGCGCTGCAGATTTCGTCGAGTCTCACCTGGCGTTCGATCCAGGCGGAAGGCAAAGCTCTCCAATTTGTAAGTCAGCCCTACGTGTCTGATATCGACCATACCGGCGAATTGTCAGAGGCGATCGTGGCGCTCCCCAGAGAAATTTCGTCCGGCGGCTCCGTCGAACTGAACATCGGGTACGAGGGTGTGATTCTGCTCGATGCCACTCGCCTTACGCGCATCGGCCTTCCGAAGGATACCGCGGTCCATAGCGACTGGGATCAGATCAGCAAGACATATTCGGCGGTTCGAGGAGTGGGAAATGTCACCTGGTACCCGGTGGCGATGGAGGTGGGGAATTTGTCGGAGGGGCGCAGTTTGTTTGAGGTACTTGGCCGGTGGAAGAAGCGTGAACAAGACGCACAGGTGAAAATCAAAGTGAGCCTGGCAATGGACAATGGTGAAAGCCCTCAAACTCTGCTTTGCGGGAACGGAGGAATTCACAGATACGAGCAAGTGAGTGGGGCGCAGGAGGACTCGGCTGACTGCGACTTTGCGCCGCTCGGTTTGCGTGTGCCCACATTTGCGCTGGCGAACTACCAGATTCTCGACCAGTCAGCCGCGCAGGTTGCATATCGTCCAGAGCACAGGGTGAATGCTGAAAAGTTTGCGCAAGCCGCCGAGGCGGTCGCGCCCTTCGTCACGGAGTGGTTCGGGGCGGTTCGTGGGAAGGCGCAAGTCGCCGAACTCTTTGATCCGGGAGCTTCGCCATACGAAAGCGGGGCAACGCTGCTGACTCCGCTGAACGACACTGACACGAAGTTGTTACAGATCGCGATGGTTCACGAGCTAACGCACGCCGCGTTTTCTTCTCCACGGCCATGGATTTATGAAGGTCTCGCACATTTCGCACAGGGGGCTTACCGCGAGAGACAAGAAAACCGAGCGGCCGCTCTGGATTTCATGGGATTGCATCGTGCGGCAATCGTCGAGGCCGAGAAGGCTATCGCCGCAGAAGCAAAGAGTGCGGCTCCTTCGGACGAATCGCTGATTACGACGACGATTGACGAATTCTTCCGCAGCAAGGCAGCCTATGTCTGGTGGATGTTGCGCGACTTGCTCGGAGAGGAGGGCTTGAAGAAGGTGCTATCGGCTTATCGGGCTGATCAGGATAAAGATCCCACTTACTTGCAGCAGCTCGTGCAAGGCCAGTCGAAACGTGATCTGCAATGGTTCTTCGACGATTGGGTCTGCCACGACCACGGACTTCCCGATTTCCTGGTAGAGTCAGCCTTTCCCCGCCAGGCCTCGCAGGATAACTACCTTGTGACTGTCACCATCAAGAATCTTGGAGCGGCTGGAGCCGAAGTTCCCGTCATCGCGCGTTTCGACGGTGGGGAGACCAGCGAACATGTGGAAGTTCGCGGCAAGAGTAAAGGCGTTGTCCGCATCGCCACTCCCAGACCGCCGACAGAGATCATTGTGAACGACGGCAGCGTACCCGAGAGCGATCTAAATAACAACGCCTTCAAAGTGGAGGCGCCGCACAGGTGAAAAATCCACCACGGAGACACGGAGTCACTGCGGAAGATCTGACCGACTTGGTCTCTTGCGGACTCTGCGGTGTTCCTCTGTGTACTCTGCGGTTTTCGCTTCTTGCATCCTGGACTGCGGAGCCAGACGAGAACTACCGCAGAGAACGCAGCGAAATGCAGCGGGATAAGGATGCAACCAGGTCCCCTCGAGTCTGAGATCACAGATCCTTCTCCGTGTCTCCGTGGTAGGTTCTTGGGCAGCGTTTTTTGGAGGGAATGATTTGGCCTACATCCAGTTTCTCGGCGCAGCCGGGACCGTCACCGGCTCAAAGCACCTGCTCAATACCTCCTTCGATAGCGATGGCAGGAAGGGCTTGCAGGTCCTGATCGATTGCGGCCTGTTCCAGGGACAGAAGCAATGGCGCGAACGCAACTGGCAGGAACTACCCATCCCCGCGAAGGAGATTGACGCCGTCATCCTCACGCACGCGCACCTGGACCATTGCGGCTGGATTCCGCGACTGGTCAAAGAGGGTTTTAGGGGGCCGATTTACGCGACGTCGCCGACCATCGACCTCTGTGGCATCATTTTGCCCGACTCCGGTCACCTGCAGGAAGAAGACGCCGACTTTTACAACAAGATCAAGAAATCCAAACACAGTCCTGCGCTGCCTCTCTATAGCTTCGAAGAGGCGCAGGAGTGCATGCAATATTTCCAGGTCGCGCACGTTGGCGAGACCAAGCAACTCAGCCCCGAACTTTCGTTCCGCTTCGTGCGCGCCGCTCACATTCTGGGCTCGTGCATGGCGGAGATCACGCTCACAACCAACGGCCAGTCGCGCCGGCTGCTGTTTAGTGGCGACATCGGACGCGTGCGGAATCACACCATCGCGCCCGGTAAAGTTGTGCACTCCGGACCTACGGAAGGAGAGATCGCGGACCTGGTGGTGATGGAATCGACCTATGGCAACCGCGAGCACCCGGAGAACGATCCACGGCCCGAGCTCGCGTCCGTGATCCGGCAGACGGCCGAACGCGGCGGTTCCATCGTGGTGCCAGCGTTCGCCGTGGAGCGCACCCAGAAATTCGTGTTCATGATGAAAGAGCTGATGGAGACCGGGCAGATTCCACGCATCCCGGTGTTCTGCGACAGCCCGATGGCCATCAAGGCGGTCGAAATCTACATGAAGTACGAGGACGAGTACACCGACGAGGCGCGCACTCTCATCAAGAAATACCGTTCGCCGCTGGAATGGCCGGGATTCACGTTCGCGGCGACGCCCGCGGAGTCGAAGAAGATCAATGAGGCGCATTACCCATCGATCATTATTTCATCGAGTGGCATGGTCACCGGTGGGCGTGTACTGCATCATCTGGCGCAGCGGCTGCCCGACCCTAAGAATACAGTGGTCTTCATAGGCTTCCAGGCGCCGGGCACACGTGGATTTACCATCAAGAGCGGGGCGAAGGAAGTGAAAATCTTCGGCGACTTTGTTCCTATTCGTGCGCAGATCGTCGCCTTCGAACAGTTCAGCGATCACGCGGACCCGCGCGAACTGCTCGAGTGGCTGCGTACCTTCCCGCAGAAGCCGAGCGTGACGTACCTCGTTCACGGTGAGTCCGGGGCGTCGTCGCAGTTACGCGATACCATGGCCAAAGAACTGGGATGGAATGTGCAGGTTGCGCAGTGGATGGAGAAGGTGCAGGTCAATTGACGGAGATTTTTAACCACGGAGACACAGAGGGCTTTATTTAACTCACTCGGCTGCAGCTTTCACTGGTTATCCGCTCAGAGGCCACGTTCTTGGCCCAAAAAGGTTTTCTCCGTGCCTCTGTGCCTCCGCAGTGAAATGACGTTTCTGGAGGCAACGTGACTGAGACCGAACTCAAGAACCATCTAGAAGCCGCTGAAAAAAGTCCGAAGGAAATTGCCGCGGCCGTGTCCGGGCTGCCGCCGCAGGTGCTGCGCTACAAACCAACCCCGGACAAGTGGTCGATCCTCGAAATTCTGAGCCACCTCGCCGACATCGAGATCGTATACGCCTACCGCCTGCGCCAGATGCTGGCCGATCAGAAGCCGGTGATTGCGCCCATGGACCAGGACGAGTGGGCGAAGAACCTCGGCTATATGGACACGCCCGCGCCCGAACTGGTCGCACTCTATGGCCTGAATCGCCACCACAACCTGCGTTTGCTGCTGCGGCTGAAACCCGCCGATCTGGAGAAATCCGCTTTCCACCCGGAATATCAGCAGGCCGTGACGTTGGCCACGCTGGTCGAGAAAATGGCGGGCCATGGAACTAACCATTTGCAGCAGATCGAGCGTCTGAAAAGAGAAGCGACGAAAAAATAGCGGCGGGTGGAGGTTTGAGTCACAGAACTCGTTCAGGAGCCTGTTGTCGCAAACCCAGCCCCTGTCATCCCTGAGAGCAGTGAGGCGTCCGCCGAACGCAGTCGAAGAATTCCGGTCATCCGGCGGTTAGCACGGCGTCAAGGTTGTTTTCTTTCCACGGACTGAGGAAGTGGCCCAGTATTCATCGCGCCGTGCTGGAGAAGCTCTTCTAAGGATCCTGCTGTTGCAGCCAGTGAAGGCGCCTTCGACTCCGTTCGGCGGACGCCTCACTGGCTCAGGATGAGACGGTGGGAAAGAGGCACTGAAAGTATGGCGCTAGTTCTCCCACATCACGTATAGTGCCACTGCTAAAATAACGGATTACGCCTATGTTTGAGAATCTTCAGGAAAAACTGCAGCGCGCCTTTAAGACTCTGCGCGGCCAAGCCGTCCTCACCGACGAGAATATTCAGGAAGCCCTGCGCCAGATCCGGCTTGCGCTGCTCGAAGCCGACGTCAACTTTAAAGTCGTCAAACAGCTCATCGACCAGATCCAGGCCAAAGCGGTGGGTCAGGAAGTCGCCACCGCGCTTTCGCCCGGCGAGCAGGTCATCAAGATCGTGCGCGACGAGATGGTTGAAGTTCTCGGCAAAGACACGGCCAAGCTGAAGTTCGCGTCACAGCCGCCCACGGTCGTGCTGATGGCGGGCCTGCAGGGCTCCGGTAAGACCACTACCTCGGGCAAACTGGCTAACTGGTTGAAGAATGGCGGGCATCGCCCACTGCTGGTTTCCGTCGACGTCTACCGTCCCGCGGCGCGCCAACAGTTGAAAATAGTCGCCGACGCCATCAAGGCCAACATCTACGAAGGCGAAGTCACCGAATCGAACACGGCGACGGTCGAGCGCCTGGTGAAAGAGGCGAGGCGCGAGGCCATCATCTCGGGCAGCGATGTGCTCATCGTCGACACGGCTGGACGCTTGCACATCGACGATCAGCTCATGGATGAGATGCAGTCGCTGAAGCGCCTGCTGAATCCCTCGGAAATCCTGTTTGTCGCGGACGCAATGACCGGCCAGGACGCCGTCCGCTCAGCGGATGAATTCCACAAAAAGCTCACGCTCACAGGCGTGGTGCTCACCAAGATGGACGGCGACGCGCGCGGCGGCGCAGCGCTCTCGATCCGCAGCGTGACGGGCCAGCCCATCAAGTTCATCGGTGTGGGCGAAAAATACGACGCGCTCGAGCCCTTCCACCCTGACCGCATCGTCTCGCGCATCCTCGGTATGGGCGACATTCTTTCTCTCATCGAAAAGGCCGAGCAGCAGATCGACAAGAAAAAAGCTGAAGAGATGGCCAGCCGCGCGCTCGCCGGTGACGGCTTCTCACTCGAAGACTTCCGCGATCAGCTGCGCCAGGTGCGCAAGATGGGATCGATCCAGAGCCTGATGGGGATGCTGCCGTCAATCGGCCCGTTTAGCGGCCTGCAGAAAGCTGCCGACAAGGTGGACGAGAAGCAGGTGAACCGTGTGGAAGCCATCATCAACTCGATGACAGCGCACGAGCGTCACCATCATGAAGTCATCAACGGAAGCCGCCGCAAGCGCATCGCCCGCGGCTCTGGCACTACCGTGCAGGAAGTCAACAACCTGCTCCGCCAATATGCCCAGATGAAGAAGATGTTCAAGCAGATGGGCAAACCTAGTTTCGCGAGACGGCTGGCGGGGATGAAGATGCCGATGTAGGCAGGTGTTAGGTCTCAGGTCTTAGGTGTTGGGCCGGG
>WNFQ01007184.1_pt1 | contig 22817 bp, 24 predicted proteins | sample 5400171 | NCBI WGS metagenome assembly WNFQ01 (sample SAMN13153356, study PRJNA577476) | soil metagenome | isolation source: 20 cm soil under Madrone tree | place: USA:California | collected 2016-06-14 | reverse complement strand
GCAAGAATATCGAGACGGCTCCACCGGTCGTAGCAAATGGGACATCGTGCACATGATTCCGTACTGCATTGAGGTGTTGCAGGGACGCGTGCCGGAACAGAACGAACGTAAAATCACCAAGCCGGTGGCGCTTATTCTGTTGGCTCATTACGTCGCTGACATCCATCAGCCGCTCCATGTTGGCGCGGCGTACTTCGATGAGCAAGGTCGCTTTACCGATCCAGAAAAAAATAAAGCAGCCCTCGCGGACGAAGGTGGAAATACTTTCACGTTGGAGTTAAGCGATGAGCCGCCGCGGCGTCGCGGCTTTCACAAGAAAAAATTCCATGGCTTTTGGGATTATGACGCAGTCAACGCACTTTTCGCAGGTGTTCCACGGTACTTGCCGAACAAAGAATTTCTGGCGCAGATCGAACCAATGAAAAAAGCGCTGGTGGATGACATGGCAAGGCAAGAGCCGCGAACCTGGCGAATGCCGTCAAACATTTCTGTCAATAGTTACGCCGAGATTTGGGCCAACGAAATCTTGCCGATCGCACGCGAGGCGCATGCGCGATTGGAGTTTAGGAAAGTAAAGCCGTTGCGGGACGGCGACCGCACCGTTGCGACAGGAGAGGCGCTCGAAAAACCAGCCGCTGATGAAACTCTTTATCGGAAATGGGCAAGCATGGTCGCGCGCGAGGAACTGCACAAAGCCGGTTGGCGTCTTGCCGATCTACTGCAGAAGATCTTGTAGCGTGAAAATCGGTTTGAAAGGGTGCTGACAGCAACGCCTCGTACATTGTCGTTCAAAAGAAAAACGCGCCGGAATTTCTTCCGGCGCGGAGATGTTTCAAAGCCGTCGAAAAGGCTTAGCGCGATCAGGTCTGAGTTTTAGTCGCGCCTGCGGTTTTTTCGCATTGCGCTTTCAATTGGGCGAACTGCTCGGTAGAAAGAATGCCTTTGGCGCGGCTTAGGAAAGTTTTGCGACTCTCCTTGGTACAGCCTGCTTTCATGCATTCAGCCCGCCACGCTTCGATTTTGGTCTTTTGATCTGCCGTCATGTTCAGGCTTGCCAGATTAACACAAGCAACCGAACTACGGTTTGATGCGCCTTTTGCGCAACATGCATGGTCCCCTGCAAACGCGCTGGACGCTGTCAGCATTGCAGCTGCGACTAAAACGGTAGTAGTAATTTTCATAATGGTGCATGCTGAGACACGCACCGCGCAAGAACCGTTCATTTTTTCGCCGATGATTAGTCCTTGTCAATCTGGTGTCAGAATTGAAAAGCCGATCACGACCACTAGTAGGTGTCCTTGCCGTGATATAGGTCTTTTTCGGGCCGTTACTTTTGGGAGCCTAACTGCGCCTGTGCGCGACGCAGATTGTCGGCTGCGCCCTTCAACTCCGGTTTAAGACGCAGTGCTGCTTCGAATTCGGGAATGCTGTCTCGCGCTTTGCCGGACGCCAGCAGGGTCAATCCCAAATTGTTATGATTCTCGGCGCTATTGGGATTCAGTCCGAGCGCTTCGTGAAGTTGCTCGATGGCCTCTGGTAGTCTGCCGACCATTGCCAGCGCGAGTCCAAAGTCGCCCCGAATGTCTGCATCTCTGGGCGCAGACTGTAAAGCGCGGCGCATCTCCTCCAGCGCCTCCTGGTCGCGGTTCTGTTCCCACAGTGCGTGGGCAAGTTGCACATGTGCTTTCGGCGTGTCCGGCTGTAAACGGATTGCGGCTTGGAAATATTGGATGGCTTCCGGCATCCGGCCTTGGTGCGAACGAGTAACACTCATGGCCACCAGGCCGTCGTAGAAATTGGGGTCGATCTGCAATGCCTTCTCAAAATGCGCCGCGGCCTCATCGAATCTGTTGCTAGCGCCCAAGGCGACGCCCAAATTGTGTTCTATGCGGAGATTCGGTGGAGTGACGGCGAGCGTGTGCTCGAACAAAGTGAAGCTGTCATGCCAGCGTTGAATTTGCGCATTCGTAAGAGTAGCGAGAATCAACAGAGCCGCGGCAGATATTCCTCCGCAGAGCGATGGCGCAACACGCCAACTCTTGACGATATCCGCTAATCCGAACACCAGCGCAACGAACAAACCGATGGACGGAATATAAAAGTAGCGGTCCGCCATGGTTTGCCCGCCCACCTGAACGAGTCCTATAACAGGAACCAGTGTTCCGAGAAACCAAAGCCAGCCTACGATGAGGTACGGCCGGATTTTCCTCTGTAAGAAACAGAACGCCGTAATTCCAATCAGCAGGAACGCTGCGCCGACGATCTGCCAGCCCGGTATGCCCCTGGGCGCAAGCGGATAATAGACTGCCAGATCATTTGGCCAGAACGTGAGCAGTAAGTATTTCGCATACGACACAAGCGTGTTTGAGAGCCGCAGCGCAAGAGGCTCATGGGCGAGTGTCCGCACAGCTCCTCCACGCGATTGCGCTATCAAAGTAATAACCGCTGACGCGGCTACTAAAATGAACAACGGAATTTTTTCTAGGATGAGCTTTCTCAGTTTCTTTTCTTTCGCTTTGCTCTTCGCACTTTGCCATCTTCCCAACGGCCAGTAGTCGAGCAGCAACATTACGAAAGGCCAGGTCACTAGCATCGGTTTGGCCAATAACCCCAGTGCGAGCGTTATGGCAGTCCACACGTACCGGATGCTCGAGGGCGCTTCTACATAGCGCACGTAAGCGATCAGGGACAGCAATCCGAAAAATGTGGACAGGGTATCTTTGCGTTCCGACGCCCATGCGACCGATTCCACGTGCAAGGGATGCAGCGCAAAAAGCGCGGCGACCAGCGCGCTCGGCCAGCGGGCGTGTGTTGTTCGCAACAGAAACCAAAAGACAAGCAACGTGTTTGCCGCATGAATCAGCGCGTTGACCGATGCCAGTTTGCCACATGAAACGTGGTAAACGCCCAGGCGAGTCCCGCACGGGTAAGCCCATGATTCACCATTGAATTTTCCTGGATATACGTGGGGTCATCGAGGGTGATGAACTGATGGCCGATCACTTGCGCATAAATCGCGAGGGTCACTACAGCGAGACCCAGCATGATCAGGAGATCGGATCGCCCGAGTGTTGCAGCGTAGTTTAGCGGCATGGTCCTTCGCGCTTTCACTGCGCTAGAGACAGCACCCCTTCTTTTTTGCGCGGTTCGTTTCCCCATGCCAGTTTGCGAGGCTATCAAACCACAAATAACTGACCATCGTGAATTGCACAAAATTGCAGCCGCGACGGCTGCTTCTACAGTGACCTGATGATTCTCGAACCGGTGCGCCCGATCCAATTGTCAGACATAGAACAAGCGCGCGATCGCATCGCAAAAACGATGGTGCGTACGCCGCTCATTCGCCTCGAGCTCGGACCAGAATTTCCAGACATCCGATTGAAGCTGGAGAATCTTTTCGCGCCGCTACCTTTGCGAACTTAACTGCGCCTGCGCGCGCCGGAGATTGTCGGCTGCGCCTTGCAACTCCGGGTTAAGGCGCAGCGCTGCCTCAAATTCGGGAATGCTCTCCCCGGGTTTTCCGGATTGAAGCAGGGACAAACCCAGATTGTTATGAGCCGAGGCGTTGTAAGGATTCAGCCGCAGCGCTTCGTGGAAATGATCGATGGACTCCGGAATTCTGCCCAGCCGCGCCAGCGTCACTCCAAGATCCTTCTGAATGTCCGCGTCGTTCGGTGCCAACTCTGCCGCGTGGCGAATTTCATCGAGCGCGGCTTCGCCGTGGCCCTGCATCGCCAACGCCATGCCCAGCAGGTCGTGCGCTTTAGGCGCGTCCGGTCGCAAACGGAGTGCCGATTGACAATACTCAATAGCTTCTGGCAACCGGTTTTGGTAAAAACGGGTAATGCCCATGTTCAACAGCGCGTCGTACAACAGCGAGTCGTAGTGAGCGGGAATGATTTCCAGGGCCTTCTCAAAATGCACCGCGGCTTCATCGTGCAGACCACTGCTGCTCAAGGCAGAGCCGAGATCGTTTTCTATCATGAGATTAGGTGGAGTGACGGCGAGCGTGTGCTTAAACAAGGTGAAACTGTCACTCCAGCGATGAATCTGCGCGTTAGTGAGAGTAGCAAGAATCAGTAGGACGACGACAGCTATTCCTGTCCTGAGCGATGGCGCAACACGCCAACTCCTGGCGACGTCTGCCAATCCGAACGCGATCACAATGAACAAACCGATCGACGGAATATAGAAGTAGCGGTCCGCCATGGTTTGCCCGCCCACCTGAACGAGTCCTATAACAGGAACCAGTGTTCCGAGAAACCAAAGCCAGCCTACAAAGAGGTACGGCCGGATTTTCCGTTGGAAGAAACAGAACGCCGTAATTCCAATCAGCAAGAACGTCTTGGAATGTACGCACAGTCCCTCCATGAGACTGCGCGAGTGTTGTGATAACCGCAGAGGCCGCCACCAGAGCAAACAATGGCAGCTTCTCGCGCAGCAGTGGCCAAAGTTTAGTAGTGACTTTTTTGCGGGAAGTAAGGTCGAAACGGCGCAACGGCCAGTAATCGAGCAACAACATCACGAAAGGCCAGGTCACCAGCATCGGTTTTGCCAATAGTCCCAGTGCGAGCGTTATGACGGTCCACACGTACCGGCCGCCCGAGGGCGCCTTCGCGTAGCGCACGTAAGCGATCAGCGACAGCAACCCGAAAAATGTGGATAAGGTGTCTTTCCGTTCCGCCGCCCAAGCGACTGACTCTACGTGCAAGGGATGAAGCGCAAAAAGCGCCGCGACCAGTGCGCTCGGCCATCGGGCGTGTGTTGTCCGCAACAAAAACCAGAAGACAAGCAGGGTGTTTGCTACATGAATCAGTGCGTTAACCAGCAGATGGCCACCTGCATTCATGCCGAAGAGTTGGCTGTCGATCATATGTGCGATCCACGTGAGTGGATGCCAGTTCCCCTGGTCAAAGGCGGTAAAGGCCCAGGCCACTCCCGCGAGTGTCACGCCGCGATTTACCATTCCGTTCTCCTTGATATACCCATCGTCATCCAGAGTGATGAACTGATGCCCGATCACCTGCGCATAAATCGCAAATGTCATTACCGCCAGGCCGAGCAGGATGAGCAGATCGGGTCGCCCAAACGTCGTAGCACGGCTCCGCGGCACAGCGCTTCGCCCTTTGGCTGCTGTTCTAAAGCCAGCAGCTTTTCTTTTCTGCGCTCTCCGTTTGGCCATGCCGTGTTGTGAGCCTACCAGAGCGTTCAATTGCTCGTGGTCAAAAAAATATGGCTGGCGCGAACTGGTTCGCGCGTTAGAACAACATCCAAGAAATGCCCGCTATCTCTGAACCCGTTCGTCCAATTCAACTCTCTGAAATAGAAGAGGCACGCAAACGAATCGCAAAGACCATCGTGCGCACGCCCCTGATTCGACTCGAACTCGGACCAGAGTTTCCGGACATCCGACTCAAGCTCGAGAATCTGCAGCCAATCAACGCTTATAAATTACGTGGCGCCGCCAATGCCGTAGCGATGCTGTCTGAAGAAGAGCGCAAGCGCGGCGTGTGGACAATCAGCGCGGGAAACGCGGGTCAGGGTGTTGCCTATGCAGCGAGAGAAGCAGGTGTGCCATGCGCGGTGGTAGTCGTTGAAACCGCGCCGAAATCGAAGCTCGAGCGGATGAAAGCGTTGGGAGCAAAACTCATCCCGGTACCGTACGAGGTGGCGTGGCAAGCACTCGAGGAACGCTCGTTTCCCGGAGCCGATGGGACATTCATTCATCCTTTCGATGACGATAATTTTATTGCCGGCCACGGAACGATGGGATTGGAAATTCTGGAGCAAGCGCCAGAAACGGCTGCCGTCATTGCCAGCATTGGGGGCGGTGGTTTGATCACAGGCATAGGCAGTGCCCTCAAGGCCCTAAGACCCAACGCGAAAGTCTTCGGAGTTGAACCCGAGACAGCCGCGCCGGCAGCGCTTTCGTTTGAGAAAGGCTCGCCCCAAGCATTCACAAACTGGAAACCTTCATTCGTCGACGGTGCTGGCGGCCAAAGCATGTTCCCGCGCATGTGGGAACGAATGAAATCAGTCGTGGACGATTACCTTGTCGTTAGTCTCGATGAAACAAAAAACGCGATGCGGCTTCTGGCAGAAAAAACGAGGATTATTTCCGAAGGCGCGGGCGCATTGCCGTTAGCTGCGGCACTAACCGGAAAAGCTGGCAAAGGCCCAGTCGTTGCGATCGTTTCGGGTGGCAATATCGATCTCGATAAATTCTGCGAGCTGGTCTCGGATCGAGATTGACTTTCGCTGCCGAATTTGAAATAACGCCGTGATTAAAAACTAAGGAGGAAGAACAATGAAAATTGGAGACACAGCACCAGATTTTGAAGCGCAAACCACTGAGGGTCGGATTCGTTTCCACGATTGGATCGGGGATTCCTGGGCCATTCTGTTTTCGCATCCGAAGGATTTTACACCGGTTTGCACAACCGAGCTCGGTTACATGGCGAAAATCAAACCGGAATTCGAGCGCAGAAACGTGAAGGTCATGGGATTATCGGTCGATTCGACCGGCGATCACGAGGGATGGGCCAAAGACATTGAAGAGACTCAGGGGCACGCGCCGAATTACCCAATCGTCGGCGACGCTGACTTCAAGATCTCAAAGTTGTACGGGATGCTCCCCGCCGACGTCGAGGGCGACCCGAAGAAGCGCACACCGGCAGATAACGCGACCGTGCGCAACGTTTACGTCGTCGGTCCGGACAAGAAGATTAAGCTGATTCTCGTCTATCCAATGACCACGGGCCGCAACTTCGACGAGGTGCTGCGGGTGATCGATTCTCTGCAATTGACCGCGAAGCATCAGGTAGCAACGCCCGTCAACTGGAAACAAGGGGAAGACGTGATAATCGCGGGGTCAGTGTCGAATGAGGAGGCGAAGAAGCGTTATCCGCAAGGCTGGAAAGCGCCGAAGCCGTATCTCCGGATCGTGCCGCAACCGCAATAATTGTAGCAGGTCATCTTGGCTATGAGGCTGGCGAGCCTCTCGCCTGCTGTCGCCACCACGTTAGCGACCGTGGTTCGGCGGTAGGGACAGCGCGGTGTCAATACCAATCTCCTGGCTCAGCAGAATATTCGACTGGATCCTGTCGAAAATACTTTTGCAGTTCCGCGTATAGATTTGGGTGATAAGCGCGCAACGCACGTGGCCGCTCGAAGAACGCCTCGACTGATACGGTCGAGCAACGTGGGGATTCCGCCCTCATCAGCGGCGCGCAGCGACGCAAACTCCCACCGCATCACTTCGCTCCAGGCCAATTGCTCTTCGCTCGTTTCCAATGCCGGCACTCCGTCGCCCGCATGATTTTCATAATCGAGTTGGTGAGCGAATTCATGAAGGACAACGTTCTTAGCGTCGGAAGGATCAGCCGCGCCATGTTTGACCGCGCCCCACGCCAAGACCAACGAACCCATTCGACGGCCGGTCTCGCCAAGACGACCCACAGTCCCCTCTTGCCAAACATGCTCACCAATCTGCCGTTTCTCTTCCGCCATGTACGTTAAGGGATAAACAAGAATCGTCAGCAAACCCGGGAAATAATCTGTCTCGCGATGCAGCAACAGAAGACAAGCTTGCGCCGCGATAGTCACGCGGACCTCATCCGTGATTGCGAAACCGCCACATCCTTCGAAACGTTTTTCGGCAAGAAATACCTGAATATGACCAAGCAATTCCGCGCGATCGCCTCCAGACAGCCGGCGAAAAAATACAACATGATGCTGAACCAACTTCAGCCATTCCTTCGGAAACGGCCGCGCTCGCAGGCGACGTCGCCTGCGCTGCTTCAATAACGACAAGATCACAGCGCACTCTAACGCTGCGCGAGAACCAGAAAAGGGCGGTTTCCAAATCGCCGTTTTTGGAATGGCGCATGAGACTGCCACCCTCTTGGAGCCGCACCGCAATTCGGTCTCGCATTTGATCACGAATCGTCCTATGGATGATTACCATGAACACGATCTCAATTTCCCGCCGAAAATTTGCACAAATACTGGGCGCCGGCGCGACAGCGGCTCTCGTCAGGCCGACATTTTCATTCGCAAATCAACCAGGGCACGTATCGGCAACAAGTAACGCTGTGCGCTTGAGCGCGAATGAGAATCCTTATGGACCTTCCCCAAGCGCGCTCAAGGCGATGACAGACTCATTCGGTTTGAGCTGCCGTTACCCCGATGAGCATAACAACGTGCTAATCGAGAAACTGGCCAAGCTGAACAACGTTAGTCACGATCAGATCCTTCTCGGCGATGGTTCTGGCGAGATTCTGAAACTCTGCGCAGAAACATTCACCGGCAAGCAGCGCGGGGCGCTCGTTGTGGCGGTGCCCACATTCGAGGCAATTTTACTCAACGCCAGCGCCAATGGCGCCGATGTTGTAAAGGTGCCGTTGACCGGCAGCTTTGCGCATGATCTGCCGAAAATGATGGCTGCTGCAAAGGGAGGCCTGATTTACGTCTGCAATCCGAACAATCCTACCGCCAGTATTACGCCCAAGGACGAGCTGCGCGATTTCGTCGAGAAAACTCCAGGCGGGACAATGATTCTGGTAGATGAAGCGTACTTTCATTACGCCGACAGCCCAGACTACGAGAGCATGATCCCATTAGTGCAGGACCATCCAAGCCTTATTGTCTCGCGCACGTTTTCAAAAATTTATGGCATGGCCGGGCTGCGCTGCGGTTATTGCGTCGCGCAAAAGGAAACGTTAGAGCGCATCCGCCCCCATCAAATGTGGGACAGTGTCAACATCATGGCGTTGGCCGCGTCCAGCGCCAGTCTAGACGATCCCGATCAAGTCCCAAACGGGCAACGTTTGAACAATGACGCCAAAACATTCACCATCGGCGAGCTCGACAAAATGGGCTACAAGACAATTCCTTCGCAAGCGAATTTCATCATGTTCGACTGCAAACGCCCGGTCCTCCCTCTGATCAAGGCAATGAAAGATCGAAACGTGCAAGTCGGCCGACTATTTCCGCCTGTGCCGAACCACATGCGAGTTACGATCGGCAAAAAATCCGAAATGGAATCGTTTCTGAACGCGTTCAAGCAAGTGATGGCCTAACGGCCACAAGAGTAATTCGAAGTCCCCATGACAACGCGAAGCCGATTCGTTTTGCCCCTTTTGCTTCTGGTGTGGACTGGGTCTGTCTACAGTGCAGAAAAGCAACACAAAGGTTCCCACAAAGCGCACGAATCGGGTCCGCCAGCAGAAGTTTGCTCTCGCGACAAAAAGTATTGCGTTCGCATGATACCAAAACCTGGTCACCCGGATGAGTGCACCCTGCGCGTTGCAGCAAGCGGTACGACGGTGGCAGAGTTCCCGACAATGGGTTATCTGCTCGACGTCTTTTTCAGTCCTGACAATGCACTGGTTGCGATCAACAACCGTCGTGGAAATGCCGGTGATTATTTATGGGTCATCTCACTGCGAGACGGTCGGGTCATCAAAATGCCAGATGACGTCGCAGAAGACCTCGGCAGGAAAGAAGCCGGGAACATTGGCGGGGACCATTGGTCGGGCGAGTCGATACCCGAAATACTTGCACTGTGCCCGACGTGCACGAACGACGATCTACGTCATTCTTTCCTGTTCTCTACCGGCTGGAAAAGCTCAAACGAGCTGAACGTTGTCGAAGAGTTTGAGTTTTCCAAAGGCTGGATCGCCGTAAAGAATCTTTGTCGAGTAACTGAAACGAGCTTGTCGGTTGCCGAACATGAAGCCGCGAAAGAGAATCGTCCATCTGAACTTGTGAGCAGGGCATGGACGTGGAGCCCATTCCATTCGGAATGACAAGTACGAGCTCGGTTTTTTAGCCGAAGAAGACGCGCAACCCGAGATAAACAGCAGTTGCGGCAAGGACGCTTACAACGGCTGCGATCGGCCACACTTTTCGGTGCTTGGTTGTGTGCGCCTCGTTAACCGAAACCGCAACGCCTGGTGAGAACAGCGTTTCGAGCGCTTCGTGATACGAGTTTCGATCCTCCACCGACATTTCCCCTGCGTGATTGAATTGCGAATCGTTCACGATGATCGTCGCCTTTAGTTTTGCAGCCAGTCGCGCCCCGGAATGAAGCACGGGCGTCTCGTGAAGGAAGCGTTCGTAAGCCACTCTAACCCTGACGGGCATCTCATCGGCAGCGGCGTACTCGCGGCCGTTGAACTGGATCTTGGTTTTGAACCTCTCGTCCACTAAAAACCGAGAATGAAACCTCGAATCCCGAGGTTTCACAACCATTTTTTCCTGAAATTTCTAGCGACCATCTTCTTGGGAAGGATACAGAAGGCGATCGTGAGGGACACCGCTCTCGGTCTTAAGCATCTGGAGTCAAATAATCTGAAAGAAATCTGTTTGCTGCCCGAATAATCTTTATGAGAAAACTCGCGGTAAGAACTGGCAAACAAAAGTCGATACTATTGCTGGTAACAACGCTTCTTCTGATATCGCCCACCGCCGGCAAACCGGACACGCTTACCAGGGAAGAGCAAGCCCTCGTTGATAAAGGGGCGGTCATGGAAATGTACAAACCGGATGAGCACAGCGGACATTTCATTGCTCACATTGACTCGGTGACGGATCCGAAGACCGGGAAAGCGCGCAACATTCCTAACAAGTCACAGGCTGTAGTGTGTTTTGTTTTTGGCGTCGAAGACGCTCAGCCTGCACGCGAACAAGGTCGCAGCATGGCAGAATGCCATTACAGTCCATCCCAGGCCCACGAATTCCTCTTTGCACAAGGATGGGACAAGTACCACGACCGATTTTTCACCAGGTGTTACGTCCAGGAGGGTGAAGAGGCGTATAATAAAGCCGCAAACGCGCAACAGAAGCACGTTGATGAATCCACGAGCAGTTGACCGCGGTTTCTTTCCGCCGCAGGTCCGCCCGCAATTATTTTTCGCGAAATTCGAGTTTGCCGTCTTTTACATCGACATAAGCCGTTTGGCCTTCACGGACTTTGCCGTCGAGAATATCGATCGAGAGCGGGTCGAGAATTTCTCTTTGGATCACGCGCCGGAGCGGTCGCGCACCGTAAACGGGATCGTACCCTTCGCGAGCGAGTAATGTTTTCGCCGAATCGGAAAGTTCGAGCCTGATCTTCTGTTGTTCGAGCCGTTTCGTTAAGTGACGGAGTTGGATTTCGACAATCTTCTTCAGATCCTCCTCGCTTAGCCGATCGAAAATGATGATCTCATCGACGCGATTGAGAAATTCGGGACGAAAATGCGCGCGTAACGCATCCATGACGAGCCTCCGCCGCGCCTCCGGCGATTGCTCTTCCTCCATAATGTATTGCGAGCCGATGTTTGAGGTCATGATGATGACGGTGTTCTTGAAGTCGACGGTCCTCCCCTGCCCGTCTGTGATGCGACCGTCATCGAGCACTTGCAGCAATACGTTGAACACGTCGGGGTGCGCTTTTTCGATTTCATCAAACAGCACAACCGAGTACGGTCTGCGGCGCACGGCTTCAGAAAGTTGGCCCCCTTCCTCGTAACCAACGTAACCCGGGGGCGCGCCGATCAATCGCGCCACGGTGTGTTTCTCCATGTATTCGCTCATGTCGATCCGGATCAACGCTCGTTCGTCGTCGAACAAGAATTCCGCCAGGGCGCGGGAGAGTTCCGTTTTGCCGACGCCGGTTGGTCCGAGAAAAATGAACGAGCCGAGCGGACGATTCGGATCCTGCAAGCCCGCCCGGGCGCGGCGAACAGCATTCGCGACGGCTTTGATGGCGCTTTCCTGGTCAACAACACGCTCGTGCAAATGCGTCTCGAGCTTCACCAATTTCTCGCGCTCGCCTTCCTGCAATCGCGATACAGGAATCCCCGTCCAACTTGAAACGACTTCGGCAATGTCTTCCTCGGTCACTTCTTCGCGAAGAAGCGATTTCTTGGCCTTTGCGCTTTTTGCGGTCGCGTCAGCCAGTTTTTTTTCCAGCTCAGGGATTCTGCCGTACTGAATTTCACTTGCCCTGGCTAAATCACCACGGCGCTGTGCGCGCTCCAGCTCCGTTCGAAGTTGATCAATTTCTTCCTTCCATTTTCGCTGCTCTTCTAGAATGGCTTTTTCCTTCTGCCACTCGGCTTTGAGGGCATTCGATTTTTCCTTTAGCTCGGCCAATTCCTTCTCGAGCTTTTTCAATCGCTCTTTGCTGGCGGGATCTTTTTCTTTCTTAAGCGCCTGCCGCTCCATCTCGTGCTGCATGATCTCGCGCTCGATCACGTCGATTTCGGTCGGCATTGACTCGAGCTCGATCTTCAGACGCGAAGCCGCTTCATCGACGAGGTCAATCGCCTTATCCGGCAAAAAGCGATCGGTGATATAACGGTGCGACAGGACCGCCGCGGCAACTAGCGCTCCATCGGTAATGCGCACTCCGTGGTGCACTTCGTAACGTTCCTTTAGTCCGCGCAGGATCGCGATCGTGTCTTCCACGCTCGGCTCGCTGACCAGCACCGGCTGAAACCGCCGTTCTAGCGCCGCATCCTTCTCGATATATTTGCGATATTCATCGATCGTGGTCGCACCGATCGTGCGCAGCTCGCCGCGCGCGAGCATCGGCTTGAGCATGTTTGAGGCATCGACCGAGCCTTCTGCTGCTCCTGCGCCTACGATCGTGTGCAGCTCATCGATGAACAGAATGAACTGGCCCTGTGCATCGGTTACTTCCTTCAAGAATGCTTTCAGACGGTCTTCGAATTCGCCGCGAAACTTCGCGCCCGCGACCATGGCGCCAATGTCCATGGCGATGATTCGTTTGTTTTTTAATGAATCCGGCACGTCGCCACTGATGATCCGCCGCGCCAGACCTTCCACGATTGCTGTTTTGCCAACGCCCGGATCTCCGATCAGCACCGGATTATTTTTTGTCCGCCGCGACAACACCTGCATGACGCGTCGAATCTCGCTGTCGCGTCCTATGACTGGATCGATCTTGCCGCGTCGCGCCAGCTCCGTCAGGTCGCGCCCGTATTTCTCCAGCGCCTGATATTTTCCTTCCGGATTTTGATCAGTCACCCGCTGGGAGCCGCGCACCTGCTGAAGGCCTTGCATGAGTTTGTCGTGCGTGACGCCGAGATCCTTCAGTAATTTTGCCGCGGGAACGTTCGAGCCAGCTAAAGCCAGCAGATAATGCTCGGCGCTGGTAAACTCATCCTTCAGTTTCGACATCTCTTTCTCCGCGTTGTCCAACACGGTCCGGAGCTCGTTCGAGAGCCGCAGATCGGCGGCGGCCCCGTGAATCTTTGGACGGCGCTCCAACTCCACACGTAACCGGTCGCGCAGTTGATCTACATCGGCTCCAATCTTCTCAAGCAACGGCCGAGCTATGCCATCGCTTTGATTGAGAAGAGCGGAAAGAAAATGTTCATTGGTTATCTCCGGATGATTAGCTTGGGATGCCAGGTCCTGCGCAGCCTGCAGCGCCTCCTGCATCTTTTGCGTATATCTGTCGATGCGCATCGCTTTTAAGATAATGAACGCACGCTCACCGGCAATCGCGCTTGGGTAGGGCGGTTTACTGGAAACGCCTGCGAGCGATCAAGCCAAATGTTACTAGCTCAAAGTCGGAGAGGCGTTTGACACAAACGCCGCTACAACGATGAGTGATTGCGATGAGCACGGAAGTAAAATTGAGCACTCGGCATGCATTGCGCGTGCTGCGTCCTGGGCCGTTTCGCCGATACATCATTGGCAGTGTGATCTCCGATACCGGCACGTGGATGCAGGTGATGGCCCAAGGTTACGTGATGAGCTTGCTGACGACCAAAGCACTCCTGCTTGGAATGGCCAATCTCGCGGCCGGTCTCCCGATGCTTCTTTTAACACTGCTCGGCGGCGCGGCAGCCGATCGTTTCGATAAACGAAAAATTCTTCTCGTGACTCAGTATGTCCAGATCGCGCTCGCAATTTCCATTGGGTTGTTGATCATGAGCAACAAAATTGACATAAGAGGGACGGGCGCCGGACGTGAATCCGGCATCTGGTATATCCTCGCCTTCGCGGTCGTGCTCGGCATTTCGAACTCGTTTGAAATGCCGACGCTAAATGCGTTCGTGCCGGAGCTCGTCACGCGTGATGAAATCCAGAGTGCAATTGCAGTCGATCGCGCCGTTTTTCATGGTTCGCGCGTTGTCGGCCCGGCGCTCGCGGGAATTTTCATCAGCGCTTGGGGCGCGGCTTCGGCGTTTTTTTGCAACGCAATTTCGTTCGTAGCAATGATCATTGCGCTGTTCATGATTCCGCCGCGTTCCAGGGGCACGGCTGAGGAGGAAAGCAAGCGCGCCAGTGGAATCAAAGACGGGTTTCGTTATGTCGCGAAAGACAAGCCGAGCCTCGCGATGATTGGTCTGATCGCAGCGACGACAGTTTTTATTTTCCCGATCATCACGGTGATGATGCCACTGTACGTGCGATTGGTGCTCGGACTCGGCGCGGATCGACTTGGTTATTTGATGGGTGCTTCGGCGGTTGGCTCGGTGATCGGCGCGATTTTTCTGATTACGCTTCCGCGCGACAAACGTGTGCCGATCATGATGGTGAACGTCATTGTCGTAACGTGCGCGATTTCGCTTTTGTCGCGCGGGCCGAGTTTTTATGTGGCAATGGCTGCGCTCATTCTCAATTCGCTCGGCTTGGCAATGAATTTCGGCCTGGCAAACACGATCGTGCAGGAACGCGCTCCCGATTATCTGCGCGGGCGCGTCTCGGCTGTATTCATGCTGAGCTTCGTTGGGCTAATGCCGGTCGCGGGTTTGGGCATCACCGGATTGTCCGATCGGATTGGGATGCGCACAGCGCTGGCTATTGCGGCTGTTTGTTATGGCATAATCGCGCTCACGGTGCTTGCTCGCGTGCGGCGACAATGCTTACAACCGGCAGTCTGCGAAACGCCCGCCGCTGAGACGCCCGCGCCGCCACCGGTCGCCGCCGCAGCAGTTTGCATAATTTCTGTCCGCTACCCGTCGAAGTAATGATGGCTTCACCAGACTGCTACAAATTTTCCGCTGTTTCTTCCGAGGAACGTGAGCGCGCCGTCAAGCAAACGTTTCAGACGATTGATTTCGCAGCGCGATTAAACGCGCCGTTTGTTGTATTGCACTTAGGCGACGTGAACATGCCACCGATAACGGACCAATTGATCGCGCTTGCGAAAAACGGGCGATACCTGTCGCGCAAATACGTGAGATTGAAAATAGGCGCGGTGCAAAAACGGGAAAAATTTGCGCCGGCTTATTTGCAACGCGTCAAAGACTGCCTGCGTCGTATCATTGAGCACGCTGCTTCGAAAAATGTCAGGGTTGCTTTGGAAGGCCGCCGCGGCTACGAAGAGATTCCAACTGAGCGCGAATTATCGGGATTGTTGGAGGAGATCGACTGCATGCAAGTCGGTTACTGGCACGATTTCGGTCATTCACAGATCAAACATAATTTGGGCTTTATCGATCACCTCGAATGGCTGCGCATGGTCGGTCCGCGCGCGTTTGGCTGTCACGTGCAGGACTGCATTTGGCCGGCGAAGGATCATGAAGCGCCATTTACCGGCGACGTGAATTTTGAAAAACTTGTTCCGCTGCTTCCCACGAACTGCTTATTTGTGTGGGAGATGAGCCCGAGCAAGACCGCTGAGGCAATTCGCCAGTCGGTCCAAATTTGGAAGGAACGCTTTGGCAAATGAAGAAAATCCTGCTCACAGTTTTCCAGCTCGGCGTAACGATCGGAGTGCTTTACTGGGTCTATCACGATCCCAACAGGCGCGCGCAGATGGTTGAGGCCATCCGGAACGCCCAGTATCGCTGGGTTGTGATGGGCATTCTGGCATACCTGATCGTAGAAATAGCCGCTGCGTTTCGCTGGCACGTTCTGCTGAAGGTGCAAAAAATTAGTCTGAGTCTGCCGCGCCTAACGGGCTTGTTTTTCATTGGAATGTTTTACAACCAGTTTCTGCCCGGCGGCACCGGCGGCGATATCATCAAGAGTTATTATCTGCTGAAGGAAACCCCCGACAAGAAAGCGGGCGCGCTGCTGGCGGTGGTGTTCGATCGGTTTATTGGCCTTGTCGCGTTGGTCGCCATTACCGCCACGCTTATCGGCTTGCGTTATGATTTCCTTTCGCAGAAACCCGAGACGCGAAGTTTGCTTTGGCTCTTGCTATTCCTTCTTGGCACGTCAGTTGTTTTTTTACTTGCAACCTTCGTCATTAGTGGATTCAAACTGTTGCATTCGTTACCCGCGCGGTTCCCAGGCCGCGACAGATTAATCGAGATCTCAGCGGCATATCATCTCTACGCGCATCACTGGCGGGCGACACTGGTCGCGTTTGGCGCATCGCTCGTGGCGCACCTTGCCACGTTCGCAACTTTTCTGTGCGCCGCCTATGCGTTGGCCGCGCCCGTGCCCCTGTTGAATTTCTTTGCGGTGATGCCAGTCGAACGCACGATCTCGGCGTTACCGATCAGTTTCGCGGGAATTGGCCTTCGCGAAAAAGTTTTGCAGATCATGCTGAACGGTCTTTGCGGCGTGCCGGAAGCAAAAGCCATTCTGATCGGCTCGCTGAGTTTTCTCATTATTCTGGTTTGCTGCCTTCCAGGCGCTGTCGTTTATCTCTTTTACCGGCCCAGTGGTCCGGCCGGCCGCGTGAGATTACGCGAGATGGAACAGGAAGTAGTTACGCTGGAACATGAGCTTGGCGAAGCGGAATAAAATGTGGCAGGGACCTTAGTCTCCCGATTGGCTGTGATAACAAAAAAATCGCGGCGCAAAGGCCGCGCCCACATTTCCAAGCGTCCATTTGTCGTCGCCACTTTCGCCATGACCGTGGACGGCAAAGTGACCACGAAAAACTTAGCGCCGGTTGATTTCACTTCGCGCGAAGACAAGCTGCATTTATTTCGCCAGCGCGCTCTGGCCGATGCGGTTTTGCTCGGGCACACCAGTTTGAAACGCGACAACGTCCGGCTCGGCATTCCGGAGGATTTCCGGCCAGCCAGAATCAAGCGAAGGCAAGCCCCAGCCCCATTGCGCGTGATTGTCTCCAACAAAGGCAGAATCGACAGCCGATTGAAGATTTTCCAATCCACCATTTCACCGGTCCTTATTTTTTCCACGACGCGAATGCCAAAGACGACTCAAGCTGCGCTCAAGGGGAAAGCCACTCTGCATCTCACTAAATCCGACGAGATCGATCTTGCTGCTATGCTGGAAGCTTTGCGCACTAAATATAACGTGCGCAGGCTTGCGTGCGAAGGTGGGCCAACGCTTTTTCGCGCTTTGCTGGAACGGGGCTTAATCGATCAGCTCAATCTCACAATTGCGCCATACATGTTCGGCGGAGCCAAAGCGCCCACGCTAACAGGCCTGAGCAAGGAATTCTTGCCGGCCAGCGTGCATTGTTCATTGACCGATATGCGCACGGTTGGTGACGAGTGTTTTCTCACCTATCGAATCAAGCATCAGCGACCGCGGAGCTAGTCGACTCCTTGCGGCGCGGCCGCGGCACCAGCTCGCCGCCGCAGTTTGGACAAACGCAATTCAGTTCCTCGGCGCAACCTCCGCAATATGTGCATTCGTAGCTGCAGATGTAAGCTACTCCGCTCGTAGTAAGCGTGGCTCCGCATTTTTCGCAGATTCCTTTGAGCTCTAGCGCCATTTGTTTCGTCCTTGACCGGAATTGTCGCAAAAGCTGCTGTTTCGATAACGAAAACTCTCCATTGGCGCTATTTCGGCAAGTGATAGCGCTGGAAGTAATAAACGACGGTTATGCCGACCTGAAATTTCTTTCCGCTGCCAGCGAGCGGCTTCTCCAAGCTGGCGCTGAGGACAACCGGAACCTTTGAAAGACGCTTGGCAACGCCTGCGCTGATTGTTTGGCTCCAGCGGTCGCCATTTTCAAAATCGACTGTCGCTCTGTATCTTCCGTTCACCGACCAATGGTCGGGAAGAATTAACGTGACTGGTAGCGCCAGTTCCAAGTAAGTCTGCGGCCGAACATCATGTTTTTCGACAATGGAATGGTTGTAGTTGATATCGGGTGACAACGTTAGCCAGTGCGTGAGGTCGTGCGAAATTCCCCAACCGACCTTCAAACGCCACACGCTTTCAGCCAGGGCGCGATCTGAAGCGGTATCGCCGTGCAACTCGATGCCGCCACCAGTGCGCCATGTGTCATTCAAACGAAAAGCCGTACCTGCCCCGAGCTCGGCATCGCTGAAACCGCCGACCTCAGCGTGACCTGATGCTTCATCACTTCGGCGATAAGCAAAAGGCAACCTGAAACGTACGCCCCAATCTTGGCAGTCGCTGATACGCCAACCCCACAATCCCGCTATCGTCCAAGTCGCCTTTTCGGCGCCATGTTTGAATTGACTCCAATCTGAGCCTAGCGACAGGCGGTCGCTAATGATGGTTTGATCGTTGAGCTGTTTTAATTGCTCTGCCGCTGTGGGAACGGTAACGGGTTCAACCGCAAGTGAACTACCGTAGCCAAGTAACACCAAAGCAACAAGCGATGCTGTTCTTAACGAACGCGAAAACACGCGTAACGACACACAAAATCCTAAGGTTCGTAGCAGGCAGAGGCCATAACAACAATGAGAACTACACTGCCGCTGCCTTAGCTCGTGTCCTTGGCCAGATGGGCTAACGTGTTGATCATCGGCTCGCTGGGAATTCGAATCATGCCGGCAAATGGGAAGTCCAGTTCGAGGATTATCAAAACCGCGCAGGCCACCGAGAACGCGCCGGCGACCAGGGCAAGAGTGGTGGTAGCGTTCGCCGGTGCCAGCAAGCTAAATCCAAAGAAGATCACCACAAGCCATATTACGAGCGCGATCAGCAACGGCTTTGAAACCGATGAAACCGCCTGCGCTTGTACCAGCGCGCGAACCTCGGCGAGTTGCACCATGAGAGTCGCCGCTTGTGTCTTGAGGGCGCGTTGCGCTTCATCGCGCGGAGCGAGATGGCTAATAGCCACGTAAATCGCGTCACCAATCGCCTGGTTGGGATCTAATCGGGCCGAAGCACTTCGCTCGCCTGACCACGCGCGCCGGACTCCATCGGCAACAGCGTCACGAAGGGCACGGCGCGCGTCCATTGTCTCGGGTCCGTAAAGCTTTAGCACTCGATCAAGCAAAGCGGTTTTCGCCGCCATCTGCATTACTTCGGTGCGCGTAGTGTCGAAGGAGCTTTTGGCTGAACTTATGAGCAGCCCCAGGAGTATAGCCGTCATCGTCGCGACAAGACCAAGCGCGAGTTTCACCGCGTCTTTTGACTCATCGTTCAGCTGCTCAGCGGGAAGGAGCCGACGCAGACGTCCGCCCAGCAACGTGACGCTCACGAGGCCTATGAACAAAATCAGGGCGATGACACTAATAATCATTGTGGCATTTCAAAATGAATAGCCCGGGATATTCTTTGAACTGGTCTCGAGCCGCTATTGTTTCCTAAATGCAGACGCAGCCCGCGAACAATCCGAACCATATCCCCAACTGCGACCAATCGAATCAGATCAATCCTCCTAAACCGCGACAGATCGCCAAGTCTGCAGCCGACGAACGGATCAATTCCGGCCATGCCTTACCAATTTCCCAGCGCCTGCACTCCCATCGGGCCGAAGCTATCGAATTGCTCAACTTCGACATGGTGGGGTCCCGCTGTTTCTTTGGTGATATCCGGAGTTCCAGCCATTTGTTGTCGACCTTGCTGAGCCATTTGCCTGGTCTTCAGCGCCTGCTTATACGCATTGAACTGCGCCTGGTTCCCCACGTAGATCTTTTCCTTCTTCGCGGTCGGATAGACGTAGTACACTTTTCCGTTGTACTTCACGGCTGAGACCCTGCCTCCAGCGAGTTGACTGACATGCTGCTGCTGCTTTTGAGTCGTGACCGCCTTCGTCTGAAACCCCGATTGGGCCAGCAGGACTTCCTTCTGGGACGTGGCGGGCGCAGTCTGACTTGTGGTTGCAGTCTGGCACCCGGCCACTAATGCCGTTGTTCCAACGGCGCCTACGATAACTGTCAAGGTTAAAAGCTTTTTTATTGTTTTCATTTGAGTGTCTCGTTTGTGTACTTGCTTTTACAAAAAAATTTGAGGCTGGTTCAAGACAATATTTCTGAGCCTCGCTCGTGAACCGGCGCGCTGATCCGATTCGGCTTGACTTCCTCAGACACGATCACCACGATTTCGCGATCCAAACTAGGAGAAACCAGTATGAATAATTACGTTAGACTAATCGTAACGACTTTGTGCTTCGGTGCGTTCGCGCTGTTGACATCGACGTCCTCTGCTCAAAACCGAGCTGCAAAGGTTGAAGCGATAGCGCAACAACTCAATCTCACGCCTGAACAAAAGGCCAAAGTCCTGCCCATTCTTCGTGACGAAGCACCGAAAGTACAAGCAATTAAAAACGACAATTCGCTCTCGAAAATTCAGAAAGTCCAACAGCTGAGAGCGATTCACCAGCAGACCGATCCTCAGATGAAAGCGATTCTTTCGCCCGAGCAGTACCAAAAGCTACAGGCGATTCGGCAACAGACGATCCGGGAGGCCATGCAGACCCGCCACGGCGGCTGACCCGCCTAGTTGCGCACTGCGCTGGCAAAGCGCTCGAGATATGTTCTCTGCAAATGCTCTGCGGTAATCTTGGCCGGATTAACGTTGAACTCGACTTTTTCGATCGTGCCTTGGAAGTGCTTCGGTAATAATTTTGCGTATCCGAGCTTTGGAACTACTGGAAGACCATTGTCAGTGCCGATGTCCATGCCCTCGTAAGCGGTAAACCGGAGCGGCACAGTATGCTCGAGTTTGCCCTCGGCTTGCTGTTTGCCGTTAATGAAAAGCCGGCCTGTTCCGCTGGTAGCGAACTCGCCGGGTTTATCGGCAGTGAACTCGTACCGCACGTTGACTTTGCCCTTGGGTAACTCATCCCGCGAGGTGATCGTGTCTAGTTTCAAGCCAAGGAAACTATAGGTGTGCTTTAATCGGCCGTCTTCGACATAAAGCGAAAAACCGCCGAGGAAACTGCCCTCCGCGACAATCACACCCGCTATGCCAGGACGCAGTCCAAGGCCCGATCGGCCCGGATTATCCAAATCTGCGCTGATGCTGTACGAACGGTTGTAAACTGGGGGAATCATGCCGGACGAGATGTTCTCCGTTCCGTCGTAGTAAGTAAATTTCGTCTGACCAGTCGAGTATCTCGGAAATCCCCACAGAAAGGCGATCTCACCGAATAATGGCAGCACCTGATATTTCTCGGCCTCGGCCCAAAACAGCGCCGCTAATTCACGCACTTTGTCCGGATACTTGTTCGCAACGTCATCAGCCTCCGAGAAATCTTCGTTGAGATTATACAGCTCGCACCTGTCGTTGTCCGGGTTCCATTTGTCTGGTGCAAACCGCGCAAGCGTTTCGGGATCTAACTTCCATGGAATTCGATCCGGACGCCAGCACGCAATCCAGCCGTCCTTGTACATGGCGCGATTTCCGAGAATCTCGAAATACTGTTGCGTGTGCCGTGCCGGCGCATTGGCATCATCGAATGTTGATAGGAAACTTACGCCGTGCATCGGCATCTGTGCGACGCCGTTGACGACCTTTGGCTCCGGCAGCCCAGCAGCTTCCAAGACAGTGGGCGCGATGTCGGTACAATGCGTGAACTGACTGCGCAAACCGCCTTTGTCCTTAATGCGTTTCGGCCAGGCAACGACCATTGGGTTACGAGTGCCGCCGAGATGTGAGGCGACCTGCTTACCCCATTGAAACGGCGCATTACCAGCCCATGCCCATGCCGCCGCGTAATGCGGAGCCATGCGAGGGCCGCCCCATTTATCGAGTCCGCCGTAAGCTTTGATCGCTTTCAATTGCTGTTCGCTTGTGAGCGGAATGCCGTTCAGGGTTGTCATTTCGTTGAACGTTCCATTCTCCGTCCCTTCCATGCTCGCGCCGTTGTCACCGAAGATGTAAATAACGAGGGTGTTGTCGGCGAGGCCCATCTCCGCGATGGCTTGCACGACGCGGCCCACAACGTGATCGGTGTTTTCCTGGTAACCGGCATAAACTTCCATTTGACGCGCATACACTTTCTTTACTTCCGGCGGTACGCTGTCCCACGCGGGGAACGCCGGGTTACGCGCAGTAAGTTTGGTGTTAGCTGGAATAACACCGAGCTGCTTCTGTCTTGCGAACGTCTCCTCACGTAACTTGTCCCAGCCCTGATCGAACTTGCCTTTGTATTTGTCGCTCCATTCCTTCGGCACTTGGTGTGGCGCGTGTGTTGCACCCGTCGAGAAATAGAGAAAGAAAGGTTTGCCCGGCGCCTGCGCTTTTTGATTGCGGATCCACGCAATCGAATGGTCTGCCATTGCATCATTAAGATAGAAGTTCTTCTCCTTCGGGACGCCGACGATTTGATTATTCTCAACGAGAACCGGATCGAACTGACTGGTTTCTCCGCCGAGAAATCCCCAGAAATAGTCGAAGCCGAGTGCGTTCGGCCATCGATCAAAAGGACCCGCAGGCCCCTGCTGCGAATCAGGTGTAAGATGCCACTTGCCGATCGCCGCAGTGTTGTAACCGTTGGCCTGAAGAATCTGTGCGATGGAAGCCGCGCTCGTTGGCCAGTTCGTGCTGTAACCCGGCCAACCGCCTATTAACTCGGAGATGGAACCGAATCCCACCGCGTGATGGTTTCGCCCCGACAGCAAGGCAGCGCGCGTCGGAGAACAAAGCGCCGTCACGTGAAACCGATTGTAGCGGAGTCCCTCCGCCGCGAGTTTGTCGAGCGTCGGCGTAGCGACCGG
>WNFQ01000850.1_pt1 | contig 22829 bp, 19 predicted proteins | sample 5400171 | NCBI WGS metagenome assembly WNFQ01 (sample SAMN13153356, study PRJNA577476) | soil metagenome | isolation source: 20 cm soil under Madrone tree | place: USA:California | collected 2016-06-14 | reverse complement strand
GCTGGTTCTCAGGCGTACGCACGCAAGTTTCCAGATAAGCCCGATGAAACGAAACCGGAGTCTGACCAGATGGTTTGGTTGTCGCGCGGGCTCTTTGAAGCGCTGACTAGGTTCATCGGCCGAGTCGCACGCGACGATGGCAAAGACTACAAGCTGCGCGCGATGTTGTATGAATTTCGTTATCTCCCGGTTGGGGAGGCGTTCGCCGCGGCGCGGAAAGCTGGCGCCGACGTCGCAATTCGCTATGAAGCGCAGAGCTACAAGGACGATAACGAGACGATGATTACGGAAGCCGGCATCGATGATATTTGCGTGCCACAGAGATCGCGGGCCGGAATCCGCCACAACAAGTTCATCGTTCTAATCCATAAGGATAAGCCGATAGCGGTGTGGACGGGTTCGACCAATATTTCGGCCGGCGGTATTTTTGGCCATTCGAATGTCGGTCACGTCATCTGGGACGAAGGTATCGCCCAGCTATTTCTGGACTACTGGGATCGGTTGGCGTCGCTCGACGTCACGCGCGCGCCGCTCGTAAAGAAGAATCTGCAGGTGGAACCAACACCGGCGCCAAAATCGATGCCGCCAAGCGATCGCATGCTGACGCTCTACAGTCCACGGGACGGCGACAAAACTCTTGAGACCCTGCATTGGTATGCGGACTTGATGGATTCCGCGCAGCGCATCCTCTGCATGACCTTTGCTTTCAATCTCGACGACATGTTCGCCAAAGTGCTCGAGCGAAAGAATGACACGCTTCGTTACGCCGTCTTCGACAAGAACCTCAAGACCGATGTCGAGAATCAGATCGATCAAGTCCACAACACCGTGATAGCTGCCGGCGCGAAGCTCGAGCCGGGCGACTTTGAACTGTTCGTCGGGGAGAAGTTGACCGGCTTCAACAAGAACCAGTACATCCACGATAAGTTCATGCTCGTCGATCCGTTAGGAGACGACCCTATTGTTGTGACCGGCACGGCGAATTTCAGCGGGCCATCTCAGAGCGCCAACGATGAAAACATGGTTGTGATTCGCGGCAACAAGCGGGTGGCAGACATCTACTTCGGGGAGTTCATGCGCATTTTCGACCACATCTACTCGCGCTACATAGTCGGTAAGATGAAGAAATTGGGGACTCATGACCCCAACGCTGGATTCCTCAAGGAGCAGGCGAAAGATTGGGTGCCGCAGAACTTCCAAAAGGGGCGCAAGGATCTGCGGCGCCGCTATTTCATGGGCGCGTGAATACGCGGCTAGCTAATCGATAAGAGCTGCTAGATCGATTCCGCTGCGTCATTCAATGAGTATTGAACGGCCGCGCCAAGAGGAAGACTATGAGTACGATCGTAGCGATGAGACCGGCGTAAACGATTCGATCTTGCAGCCGCGCGCGTCGTGCCGCTTCGGCGTATGGAATTCGCGTGAACGTGACCATTGTGTAGAGCGGGAGATAAATTCCCGGTAGCGTGGCTTCGAGGAAGTGATCGAGTTTTTTCTTTGCCCGGAATGTTTTCGACGCGGTCTTGTCGCGCATCTCGATGAAATTCCCAATCGCAAGATCGGCGAGCGCGTCGGCATTTTCTTTCCGTCGGGAAAAGTATTCAGCGAACGCGCGCTCGCGATCATTGGAAAATGTTTCCAGGCATTCATCCAGCACGACGCAATCTTCGAATGCCGCATTCATTCCCTGGCCATAAAACGGAACAACAGCGTGAGCGGCATCCCCCAGCAGGCAAACCTTATCGCGATAAAACCATGGCGCGCACCGAATGGTCACGAGCGATCCAGTAGGATTTTGCCGGAAATCTTCCAGCAGCGCCGGCATCAGCGGTACGGCATCAGGAAATTCTTCTTCGAAAAATCGGCGCACATCCTCATCGGTTTTCGTTGTGGCAAAACTGCGCGCACCTTCGAATTCCCAAAACAGCGTGCACGTGAATGAACCGTCGGGGTTGGGCAGCGCGATCATCATGAAACTTTTCCGTGGCCAGATATGGAGCGCGTTTTTCTCCATAGGCCACGAACCATCGGGTCCTGGGGGAATCGTCAATTCCTTGTAACCGTGAGCGAGATAGCTCTCATCGTACTCGAAACCACTGATCTGCATTTGCATTGATTGCCGCACAGCGGAGAACGCGCCATCGACGCCAATCACCGCATCGCCGTGTGCGGGGATTGCTCTCGCAGGCGACACGCCTGCCTCTACAGAAGAATCGACAAGATGAGCGGTTGCCGTTTCGAGATCGACATCGGTGCATTTGTGATTGAAGTGCACATGGACGTTCGGGTACCGCTGCGCTGCCTCGATCACCGTCGTGTTGAGCCCCGCGCGCCCAATCGAGTTGATGCACTTTTTCGGATCGACGTCGTACGGAGCGAAGTGCATATCGCCGGATTTATCGTGGATCATCCGGCCGCGCATTGGGATTGCGTGTTGCAATGCTTCATCGGCGATCCCGAGCTTTTCGAGCGCATGAATCCCCCGCGTCGAGATCGCCAGATTGATTGATCGCCCGCCTGCGATGTTCCCTTCGCGCGGATCAGCGCGTCGTTCATAAAGATCGACCTCGTGCCCACGTCGTCCCAAATACGCAGCGAGCAAACCACCAGCAAGCCCGCTGCCGATGAGAACAAATTTCGCCACGTTTAGAGTTAATCATGAAGGTAAGAACACGGCGAGCGGGGATGCCGACGGGTAGACTGCAAAGCCGCTTGGGAAGCGGAGAGGGCGCGGGAGCGCGCGAATCAATCTACGAATCAGGAAAACAGGAAAACAGGAAAACAGAGGTCGCGTTGCGATTTATTCCGCTAGTCCAGTCGCAGCGAATTTGATAATTCGTGCCAAATGAAGTTGTCGTTATTCAATTTTGTCATCGCAATGGTCGGTGCCCTGGTACTCGTTCAGCCATTGCCCGCGCAGGAATCGCAGTCCGAAAAGCCAAAGCAATTCATCTATGTGCTGCATCTGGTGCCGCGATTGTATGCGGACGCGAGTTGGACCGATGAAGACAGGAAGGTGCTGCAGCGCCACTTCGTTCGGTTTCAAGACGCGATTAAAACTGGCAACCTTATCCTCGCCGGGCGCACATCCGAGTCCGGCGATAAGACGTTCGGCATCGCGATATTCGAAGCGAAAGATGAAGCTGCGGCGCGCAAATTTATGGAGGAGGATCCCGCGGTCGCCGTCGGCTTGATGACGGCAGAGCTGCACCCGTTTACGGTCGCGCTCGAGCACAAAAATCCCTGATTTTGACGTCGACAGCGCGGCGGGAAAGCTAATCTGGCGATCCGCGCAATTCGCGGTTCAACGAGTCACCGAGGATGCGCTCGCTGTGTCCGGCTTCTGCTCACTCTCTTGTTGGTATTCCTGGAGCCAGGCACTCCATTTCATGTTCTCTCTCCACATCGTGATTCCCGAGTGGCCGTAGTGCTGTTCCGCTTCGTACTCGTCGTCTTTTATAACGAGACACCAGAATAATCGTCCAGCCCTGCGCCACCCGTCGAGAATGATTCCGTCTTGGAAAGGCTGGTTACGCGCAGTCACTACGAGAGCATTATTCTCGCTCGTTGTATTTGGATAAGCTTCACCCCAGTGAAGCACGAGCGTCTTACACTTCAGTTCTTTCAGCTCTGCGCCAATATCCTGCGCCCAATGGCCACACCAGCCGCGCTTTCGCATACCGATGTTATACAGGAAAACCGTGAACTCCGGGTTAAGAAACACTCGGTATTCTTTTTTCAGACTGCGGGCCTTCGTGTGTGCCGCCGCCGATAAGGCTTGCGCTTCGGCAGGATCGACGTCGCGCGCGAGCGCCGTCAGCGCTTTGGCCAAATCTTTAATCGATCTCTCGTCGCTGGCCGTGGCTGTGTGGACGACCAGAAGGAGTGCGAAAATGAAAAAGACTCTGCGCATCATTTGGTGTCAACGTGTAGCGGCAATCTCTGATCGCCGCAAGCTGTACCAGACGGCTCTCGAGGCGTTCGCCGCGGCGAACGCCGCTACAACAATTCAATCCTTGTGGCGAATGGATCCCGCGCCGGTGATGTGTTTCTCAATTTTGCCAGGATTACCGGAGTACTTAACTTTTCCCGCACCGGTGATGGCGACTTTCAACGTCTCGGCGACTGCAATGTCCGCGTCACCTGCACCGGTGGTCGAGATTTCCGCAGTTTTAGTTTGCAAAGCACCAGCTGCTAGCTCGCTGGCGCCCGTCATATCCGCCAGGAGTTCGTCAATGTTTCCGTCGAGGAAGACCTGCGACGCGCCGCGCGATTGTAATGCAAATCTCGGACCGCTCAGCTGCTTTGCGGTGAGCTTTACCGCGCCACTCAACGTCGCTGCTGTCCGCGTCGGGCTCGAGATAACCACCCGGATTCCGTGAGTCGGCCGGAGCTGCTCGCGCGTCCGTAAATGAAGCGTGTCGCCGGAAACGTCGCTTTGGATGTAAGGAAGCAGATTTTCGTCAGTTGTGATGCGGAGAGCGGGCGTTCCACTTTGCCATTCGATTTCAAAAGCGCCTCTCAGATCGATATTAGCGACGGCGCTGATTGTGCGTTCATCCGTTCTGACACGGCCATTGCCTCGAACTCCTATCCAATTGCATCCAGCCGCCAGGGCGGCACACACCGCGAGAGAAACAATCGTTATCTTCTTCATGCAAATATGCTTTCTCTAATTACGATGCAGCAGCGAGTCATTTTGGATTCAACAAATGTTCAAGGAGAGGCGTCTCTCCAGAGCGCCCCTGCGGCGGCCGAGAGACCGCCGCTCCTTGCACTCACGGCACGATTTTCATCTTCACCGCGTCCACTACCACGTCATCGACGTAGAATTCCACGCGATAATCGCCCGGCGCCCAACCGTCTTCGGGTCGCACGAGCGTGAAGGCGCCGTGTGCGCCAGGGGTGTCAGCGACAGCCGACGCTTCATCTATTTTGTAATCCTGAGGATAATCTTCGCCAATGTTCTCCGCGATCCACGCAGCTTTTACCTTTGCGCCTTTTCGTAAACGCCGTCCCTGCCAACGCGCGTAAATCTCCGGTGTATTGGACGAAAAAGTTGTCAGCGGTTTGCCGGACCGATCCTTCGCCAGGCTCACTGAAAGCTGCTTCGGGATCGCGTCGGATTTCACTTCGGGCCGCGCCATGGTTTTAGGCGGTTCCACCAGCTCGAGTGAAATGCGTTGAAGTAAATCGCCATTCGCAGCGCGCATCGTCGTCTCGTCCTTCACGATTCCAATGCCGCTTGCGAACCAACGGTCAATGATCATCCAGCTCGGTGACGTTTGCTCTCCGTGAATACGAAACGCGTGAAATTTGCCCGCCGGCACCTCGATATCTTCTTCGGCGACCACGTCGTAATGTTGGCGCACTTCTAACTCGCCCGCCTGTCCGTTGAAATCCCAGCCAGCACCCTTCTTCAGCGGTGCGGCGATCACTGGCTGCGGAGGATTAAGCTTAACCAGTTGGCCGTCGAGATTAACCTTGGCCCAGCAAGTAATTCCCCTCTCATCAACGGTGAGAAGATCGGTGTTCGTGATCGCACCCGCGCGGTGCATTTCAAACTTGAGTAGATCTTTGCCATCAACGTTCTCCGCTCCTTCGATGCGATACAAAACAGGCACGCGAATCTTGCCACCTGCGTCTGTTTTTGCGTCGCGGATGTCGAGTCCCTTGCCGATTTCTTCTGTCATGTTGTATCGCCACCCTGTTCCATCAGCAGTCGGAATTAATTGGCCGCCGTAGACGACAGTGATCGGTAAGGCAAGAAGGAGTGACACTCGGATTTTCATTTTGCGCTTGGGAAAATGCGGAAACTTCCGCAGCGTTGACATGGTCTGCGCTTGACACGCATTCTGACACGAGATGACAACTTTCGTTCAACCGCCCTGCGCTCCGTTGACGCGCTACGTCATTCAACTGCTGCGATTTTCAATACTATTTGCCAGTTGGCGCGTCTTTTGCGCGCCTGCGCCCGGGGCAGAGGAACCCAACGAATCGCGGCACGTCGTGATTGTTGTCTGGGACGGGATGCGACCGGATTTCGTGAGCGAGCAAAATACGCCGGCGCTTTGGAAGCTTGCGCGCGAGGGAGTCACTTTTCGCAATCACCATGCCGTTTATCCCAGCGCAACGATGGTAAATGGCACTGCGATGGTCACCGGTGTTTATCCCGGCAGGAACGGAATCACCGCAAACCATGTGTATCGTCCGGACATCGATCCTCACCACGCGGTTGACGTGGAGCTATCACCAGTGGTGAACAAGGGCGATGATTTATCCGGCGGGAAATACATTTCCGTTCCAACCGTTGCCGAGCTCGTTCAGCGCGCGGGAGGGGGCACAGTCATTGCCGCTGCAAAAACAGTCGGGCTTTTGCTCGATCGAAAGGCTGGTACGAATTCCGGAGACGGTACCGGAAGCGAGGATGATAGCGGAACTGGTAGAGCGAAACGCAGCCTCACGCTGTTCGCGGGCAAATCGCTGCCTGCAGATGTTCTCTCTTCGATTAGCGAAAAACTCGGCCCATTTCCATCCGCTCATCTGCAACAGGACATTTGGACAACAAAAGCGTTGACAGATGTTCTTTGGAAGGATGGCCTGCCCGCGCTTTCCGTTCTCTGGTTAGGCGAACCCGATCTAACGCAACACGAATCCGCGCCGGGCGCTCCAGCAGCTCTCGCCGCGATCAAATCCGCCGATGAAAATCTCGCGGCTGTGCTGGCGGCGTTAGATCAGGGCAATGCGCGCGGAACAACTGACGTTTTTGTTGTTTCAGATCACGGTTTCTCGACCATCGAACGTTCGATCGATTTGCGGAAAATTTTGAATGACGCCGGTTTCACTGCGAAGACCGAATTCACGGACGAACCGAAACCTGGAGACATCATGCTTGCTGGCAACGGCGGCTGCGTTCTTTTCTATGTCACCGGACATGACGAGAAGATCATCCGGCGGCTCGTTGAATTTTTGCAGCAGTCGGATTTCGCCGGCGTGATTTTCACGAAACACCCAATGGAGGGCACATTCAGCCTGGATCAAGCGAAGATCGCAAACGATCGTTCGCCCGACGTCGTGATGTCATTCCGCTGGAAAGATCAAAAAAATCAGTTCGGCGTTTCGGGAATGATCGATGCCGATTGGCAACGCGCCGCGGGGCAGGGGACACACGCGACGCTGAGCCCGTTCGACATGCACAATACTTTGATTGCGGCCGGCCCGGACTTTAAACACGGAGAGGTTGACGATTTACCCAGCGGTAACGTCGATCTTGCCTCGACGATCTTGCAGATTCTCGGAATCAAAACGTCTGAAAAGATGGACGGCAGGATCCTGTCCGAAGCGATGACTGGTAGGGCCGGCGCGCTGCGCCAACTTCCGAAAGCTTTCGGGACAGCCCGGCGTCCGTACCAAACACAAACGATCGAAACGAACAAAGATTTCCCAAGAGGAACCTGGAAACAATCGCTTCGAATCTCACGCGTCCGCTCGACGCTCTATCTCGACGAAGGTAACGGCGCGTTTACCCCGAAGTAAGAAGCGGCTTGCCACCGGTTCGAACAATATCGCCATTGGCCACCCTGGCGTGGCGGGTGACAACAATACAAGCGATTGACAATGCACCTTCAAAATTTCTAACCTTGGAGCGTGCTCTCTCCAGACTGCGGGCACCAAGGGCGACGAGTTGGAGTCGTTTTTTTATGAAAAAGAGCCCTTCTTTTAGCGCACCGTGGCTGCTTCCTGTAGTCTTTCTCTTAGCAAGCGCGTCAGTTGGTTTTGCAAAGACGCAAAAGAAATCAACTGCGTCAAACCAGGAAACGCCGTCGGCGCTGTTACTGGCTGCAATGAAAAACATGACCACGGGTGTGTGGTCCGTGAACGGCACCGTGTCTTTGGAGAAAACAATCAAGCTGCACGGACTTCTCTCCGGCGAAGATTATGATTTAACGATGGAGCCGCGCGGAATGCGCGGCATCGCGATTAAGAACAAGGCCTGGGTTTGTTCAGATCGCGAGACGTGGCACGCCGGCAGCCCGGACGATCGGTTGCCCTACGATTGGACGCATACACCGATCATGGCCGGCCGGGTCGTCGAGCTGCCGTTTGAAAAAGTGGGCGCGGAACAACGTGACGGGCAGACCTGGTTACACATTCGGCTCAAGGTGCCTGACAAAAAGATCGATCCGAAAGCCTTGCCGCAATATTGGGTGGTGCTGGATTCCCAAGGCCAAGCGCAATATATCGGGCACGTCGAGATGCCGGTTATTTCGCAAGCTGCTAATTCCGTGTTGTATTGCTCATTCGATTACGCGCCGTCCAAAGAAAAGATCGCGCCGCCTCCTCTTGGAGCACCTGTCGACGACAAGGCTCATGGCTTTAACGACATCGAGCAGCACAAATTTGAGTGGAAAGGCAAGATCGTTCGCGTCGAGGTAACTCCCAAACTTTTGCAATCAGAACAAATTGGTGAGTTCACCTATCGCGCGTTTCTTAAGGACACAGCAACGTCAAACCATTACGGCGTGGTTGAATTTCCGAACGATGCATTGGTGAAGCTGGGATTTCTCAAAAAGACAGTGAGTGGCACTCATGCCTGGGAAGATCTGGAAAAAATGGGCGCGCTGGGTCGAACCGAGGGCGAACCCGTTTCGTTTTACGTGCAAGTGATCCCGATCGGGGAGAAGCCCGCGGCAAGAGCTGTCGCTGTCGGCGCAAAACTCGTTCGTGAAGCCGACGGCAGCGTCACTTACACCTGGTAAGCTTTTTGTGTGTGTGCATGAAGAGGAAAGATTTCAACTTGCTGTGAAAGGATTTCTTATGACACGAAAATTTGTCGGAGTTGCTGCAATTTCGGTCTTCGTTTTGTCACCGTTGCGGGGACAGGACGCGAAGTTCGCGGCTGATAATTTGAAATATAGTCGCGACTTCTATTCCAAGGTCCATTTCGTCGCCATGGCGAGCTTGCCAGCCTCATTCAAGTACGATCGCTATCCATCCGGAGGACCGGAACGGATTCAGTGCGACGATGGCACCTACGCGCGCCAGCATGGAAGGCCTTGGCGGTACTTAAATGACAAAATGCGCACTGGTTTGCCAATCGATTACCCCGAGCGCAACCGATACGTTATGACTTTTGCACTAAGAGAAGATTGGGGGCGCACGGGCGAACCTGTCGACAAGGAAACAGCTCGAAAACTCGACGGCTGGATCAAACTCGCCGAGGCGGCCCTAAGCGTTACAGCTGCGAACGCAAAGCTTCTGAACAAATCTGAAACCACTGATAGCCGGACCCAATGGATTTTTGAAGTGCCTTCAGAAAATCCTGATGGTGTTCCAGCGCGGTTTACGTTCCGGAAACCATCAAGTGACAAAAATGAGAACGTTCTGCTGCACGAATTTTCGGGACCGCTGCTGCTAGAGGGAGGCAAGGTAGTTTCAGGCGGTGCGACCGACATCGTCAGGTTGGGGTTCGGTTTCATGATGCGTGCCCAGCAAGGTTACGAAGTGTCGGAATTCGCGTGGGAGGAAATGCAACAAGCTCGCGAGGAAAAGGACGCGAGTAGCGGGAAGGAATCGCCTCGTTCGTTAGCACCAGGTTCAAGCCCCGACGCGTCGGGACAGTCCGCCGCCTCGCAGGAATCGCCATCGAAAAATAAGCCCTAGGTTTTGAATGAGAAAAAATACCGTTGTTATTCTAATTGGCGGCTCGGTTGTAGCTTTATCACCTGGTGTCCGAATGCACTGGCGCGCGGCGTCGCGTGGGAGCAGATTATGGTGTGCACAGGATTGCCGCCGCTCCTATCGATTGGAAGACCATCCGTGAGGATTTCCCGATCCTGCGCGAGCAGGCGCACGGGCATCCTCTGATTTATTTCGATAGCGCTGCAACTTCGCAAAAGCCGCGCGCGGTGATCGAAGCACTTCGGAATTTTTATGAGCATGAGAACGCGAATGTTCATCGCGGCCTGCACACACTGAGCTCGCGCGCAACGGAAGCTTACGAAAAAGCGCGCCAGCGTGTCGCGGATTACATCGGCGCCACAAGCCCTGACGAAATCGTTTTCACCCGCGGAACGACCGAGAGCATTAACCTTGTGGCTCAGGCGTGGGGCGGAAAATTTATTCGCGAAGGGGACGTGATTCTACTGACTGTCATGGAGCATCACAGCAACTTGGTACCGTGGCAATTGCTAGCTGAACGAACAGGCGCGCGACTGCGCTTTGTGCCGGTTCGCGATGATGGCACGGTTGAAATCGAACAGCTTTCTTCGCTGCTCACGCCAGAGGTGAAGCTGTTTGCTTTTACGCACATATCAAATTCCCTGGGCACAATTAATCCAGTCGCCGAACTCTGCCAGAAAGCGCATGCAATAGGCGCGCTCACATTGGTGGATGCGGCGCAGAGCGCGGGGCATATGCCAGTCGATGTGCGCGAACTGGGCTGTGATTTCCTCGCGTTCTCGGGACATAAGATGTGTGGACCGACTGGGATCGGTGTCCTCTATGGGCGCGCTGAGATTCTCGATTCCATGCCGCCGTGGCACGGGGGCGGCGAAATGATCGTGAGCGTCACCCTCGAGAGGAGCATGTTCAAGAAGGCGCCTCATCGATTCGAAGCTGGTACGCCTAGTATCGGAGACGCCGTTGGCCTCGCAGCCGCGATCGATTACATCGAGCACATCGGTCGGGCAGCGATTTTCGAACACGATTCGGAGCTCGCTCGGTATGCGGCTGAGCGTCTCACTGAATTGCCGGGGACGCGCGTTTTTGGTCCAAAGGAAGAACGCGGCGCGCTGGTTGGGTTTGTCATGGACGCTGCGCATCCACATGATCTGACGACGTTCGCGGATCAGTACGGATTGGCCATGCGCGGGGGACATCATTGCAACCAGCCGCTGATGCGCCGGTTCGGCGTATCGGGGACAACTCGCGCGAGTTTCTATTTTTACAACACGATGGAAGAGATCGACCGAATGATTGAGATCCTCCATCGCGCAGTGCGTTTCTTTTCTCCCAAGGAGGCGCGGCCTCCAGTCCGTCCTTTGTCGTGATCCCGGAAATCGAAGAGCTTTACCAGGAAGTGATCCTCGATCACTCACGGCGGCCGAGGAATTTCGGGGAGCTCCCGGGCGCGGCGGTGCGCGTCCACGGGGATAATCCAGCTTGCGGCGATGAAATTCATCTCGCCGTAAAATTCGATCCGAACGATGGTTTGGAGGACATCAAATTCACCGGACGCGGCTGCGCGATCAGTCAGGCGTCGGCTTCATTGATGACGATGAAATTGAAGGGCAAAAGCCGCGCGGAAGTGATGGAAATGCTCGACGCATTTCGAGATCTCGTGACCGGCGAAGAAAGCGATGCGCCGAAGGCGTTGGGCGATCTTCGCGTGATGAGCGGCGTGCGAAAATTCCCGCAGCGAGTCAAATGCGCCATGCTCGCCTGGCGCGCGGTGGAACAAGCGTTAGAGCAAGGCGCCGGCGAAGCGACCATCTCCACCGAGCCGGATTGATCGCGTGATACAGGGGACGCTGTTGGCGTCCCGTGGGAAGCCAACGGCTTCCCCTACAGATTCGGCTACCCTTCGTGCAGCGCGATGCTGGAGCCCACCCAAGTCTTGTCGATGTTGAAATCGACGCCCATCATTTTGCCTTGACTCATCCGGACCAGATTGTTGACCAGGGTTGGATCGGGATCGTTTTCCGGCCACACAAACATCATGCGGATCTCGGCTTTCGATTTCTGGCCGTCAAGTGTCGGCACCAACGGCGCGTATTCGATTTTCCTTTGCAAAATCCATTCGTGCGGATTTTCCAGGGCGGCGATTTTCTCGCGAGTTGGTTCCATATCCACGCCGTGTCCGGCAAAGGAGTACAGCGGCTTTAGAACATAATTATCGGCGTTCTCATCGGCGGGAAATTCATCAGCGAAAAAAGCCGGCGACGTGTTCTCGGTCTTCAGAAAAGGCAGCGAATGCTTGCTGATCCGAAAATACCAGTTCGGGTGTCCGACCCATGTGACATCGAGATCATCTTGAAACCGAAACTGTAGATTCAATTCGGGTTTATGAATCAGTTCATCAAAGATCACCCGATTGTAAATCCGCTCGATCCGCACCTCGTGTCCATCGCGGTCATAAAATAATTGCCGGCCGCGCTTTTTGATTCTCGTTACACAAACGGGACGAATGTTGAGCAGTGTCTCCATGGCCGCGAAATCGATCCGCGTTTTTTGCCCTTCCGGCTCGATATCCAGCAGGATTACGTTCTCCGGAGCCGAGTCGGCGATGATCGTGCGTCGTAGCAAATCGATATATGCCTCGTCTTTGATTCCACCAAACGACGAAGTCCAGTTGCGCGGAATCGCGGGATACGCCTTTCGAATGCAGCCGAGCAGCAACAATTGAAAACCGAACAGGCTCGGGAACGCCTGCAACTCAATCAGACGCGGAACGAGCCGCTCGCCCTCGGCGCAAATCGCGAAATCGACCACGTGAAAATTCGGGTGTTCCGCTTCATTTGGAACTTCAAATGCCTTTGGCACGGCAGATGCCGCGTGCCTTGCGAACTCCTGCGTGCGCGTGAGAGCGATAATCTCATTCGCCGCGCGTGTGACTTCATCTGTGAACTCGAGCGTCAGAAAAACGGGCGTTTCGGAGATGCGAAAATCCGCCGGCCATTTTTCGGTTTCATTCACGCAGCGCACCAGCGCGTCGTATTTGTCCGGCGTGAAGTCGGCGTTGAAGGCCGCGCGAAGTTTCGGATCCACGTGACGATCTGCCCGGCAGCTTAAACCTCGCCGTTCGGCTGCTGATCGACGATTGCGTTTATGTGCGGCGGCCCCAAAACGTTCGTCGTGCCCCCATCATCCACACCGATGACACGATTGCCGCGTGGTGTAATGAAGGCGTGGTCGTGCGTCGGGATCGCGTATTCGTGACCGTCTGACGTTCGAACCAAGAATGGAATGAACGGGACTCGCTGCAGACGTTTTCGAATCTCGTCAATCACGGCAATATTATATCAAAAATTTACCGCCTCGCATCACTTGCTCGCCGTTGAACCAGACATCGAAATCGCGGCCAACGCAGTCGATGTGGGTTTTGGAAACCCAATTCGCCCCAGTGTGTTCGGCATAAGGATGACCGAAGGCGATGTGAACGCCGGGAATTTTTTCGTCCTGCAAAATGTGACCGATGATGTGGGTGCAGGCGATGTTTGTGCCAATGGCAAATTCACCTACGCGGTTGCTGTTTTCGTCCGTGCTGGTGTAAGCGCGAAATTCGTCGCGCAAGTCCTTGTTCTCCGAGCGTAGCGAGCGGATCCGATTATTCTCCACTTCAATAGTAAGCGGCTCGGATTGCAGATCGCCAAAGCGTTCGCACAAGAAATCGCCGACCACGCCATCCACCACGAAGACGCCGTTGGTATTCATCGGCGCGGTGAAAATTTCGCCCCCCGGCAGGTTGCCCCATTTGTCGCGGGTGATGATTCCGCTGGTCTTAAGCCATTTCAGCTTTGGCGAAAGTTCCGCTTCGAACTCGGTGCCGCTTGGTGTCTTGCAGGTAATACGGTGTACTTGGCGCGCGCGCTCGACCAGCCGCTGGCTTAGCTCATCTATTTGTCGAAAATCGGCGCGCATGCCTTCGAGCATGATCTGGCGATTGATGTTCACCATGTGACCGTGCCGGATGTGATGACGATTCACTACCGTCGTCATTTCGGTGCGCGCAACGAGTTCGCCCGGCTGAGTTTGTGCTGCAAAAATCGAGACCTGCGAAAGCGCCAGATCTTCAAGGATTGTTTCCGGCATAAACTTCAGCGGCCGCTGCGCATGGTGCTCAAGCACAAACAAACTGTAATCCGACCCAACGCGTTCGACTTCTCTTTGCAGCGCTGCGGCGATCCCGCGCGTGACAGCATCGGTAATGATCGTGATCCGCTCCTTTGGTTTTAGTCGAAGACAAACTTCGACGGCATTACGTGCGCCGGGGACCAATTCCGGATCAATCGGATGGAGATAAGCGCGATCGGGCATACTTAAAGTTGTGAGAATTACGCTGAAATCGAGCGGAGGCAAACCACACTGGTATCGGGATTGCAGCGCTCGGCTGGAAATTTGCGTTGTCGCGCCGCCGCTCCGCATTAATTTTGGCAGTCCGAAAGGCCACGACGATGGATCTGACCACGAATTATCTCGGTCTGTCGCTGCGCTCTGCTTTAGTTCCTTCAGCTTCGCCGCTCTCGGAGAAGATCGAGAACATCCGGCAGATGGCACAGAATGGCATAGCGGCGGACCTCAGAAATAATTTTTGTTGTGAAGACTGGCGCGATTAATTCGCCTCTCCCTTTTCGCAAAGGGGAGAGAATGAACGTGAGGGGATTTTTCGAGTCGGCGCGATTTTGCAGCCTGCTCGTAATTTGTCCTGCTTTATTGGCGGTTGTGCTCACGGGTTGCGAAAAGAACTCGGAGATCAAGGTGTATCGCGTCTCCAAGGCGCCGCTGGAAGAATCGGCGTCTCAGCAGCAAGACGCGCTGCCGACCAACACAGCCGCGCCGCGCATGCCCGGCGGCCTCTCGCCGGCCGCCGAGACGGCGATAGTAACGCCGCCGAATTGGGAACCACAACCGCTCTCGCAAATGCGACAGGCGAGTTTTCTTGTCAAAGGCGATAACGGTGCGGTCGCAGATATTTCATTTGTAAGTCTTGGCACTGGCGCCGGAAGTGTTCTCGATAACGTGAACCGCTGGCTTGATCAGCTTGGTCAACCGCCGATCACCGAAGAGAAGCTTGGCGAGACTGCACAGCGACTGCGCACTTCTTTGGGCGACATCATCGTTGTTGACCTTGCAGGACTCCCGAAAAACGCAGACCCAGCGAGAGATGGTAGAATCGTTGCTGCAATGCTGAGCACCGCTGATTCGACTCTGTTTTTCAAAATGCGTGGCAACGCAGATCTGACGGAGGCGCAGAAAGGCGACTTCATCAAATGGGTCGCAGCGGTTTGCAATGCCCAGACCGAAACCAGATCGCCCCAAATGCCAGCGATGCCGACGGAGGAGGCAGCCGCGCCGCGGATCAAATGGGAGACGCCGGAAGGCTGGACAGAAGTTCCGCCGTCTTCGATGCGTTACGCCAGCTTCAGCGCGTCTGCCGAAAACGGCGATAAGATCGACATCTCTGTTGTGACGTTCGCCGGCGATGGAGGTAGCGACGCAGACAACGTCAACCGGTGGCGCGGGCAGATTGGTCTCGCGCCAGCCGATGAAAAGACCGTGAATTCACAGATCACTGCTTTGAAAACCGCGGACACGACTTTCGCAACGACCGACATCGCTAGCGCCAAAGCGCGGACCATCGCAGCATGGACGCGCCGCGACGGGCATGTCTGGTTCTTCAAAGCGACTGGGCCAAGCGCGGCAGTTGAAAAGGAAAAACCGAAGTTCGTAAAGTTTATCGAGTCAGTTCGATTCTGAAAAACCATGCTGCGCAAAATTGTTGATCTCGTGACGTCCTTGAAGCTGACGATTGTTTGTCTCGCGGCGGGGATGGCGCTGATTTTTGTCGGCACGATCGCGCAGGTGCATCTCGGGATTCACGAGGCGCAGCAGCGTTATTTCCAGAGCATGTTCGTGTGGTGGCCGCCGGAAGGACGAGGCCTTAAAATTCCCATTTTCCCCGGAGGCCATTTGATTGGCGCGGTGCTGCTGATCAATCTCATCGCCGCGCACGCGAAACGTTTTCGCTGGACCTGGCGCAAGCTCGGCATCCATCTCACTCATGCCGGGTTGATCATCATGCTCGCCGGTGGCCTCTTCACCGATCTCTTCGCAGTGGAGAGCCACGTACGGCTGGCGAATGGCGACACGAAAAATTATTCCGAAGACCTGCGCGAGACGGAGTTGGCCGTCATCGACACGACCGGCGAGGATCTCGATCAGGTGACCGCCATTCCCGAAAGTGTACTGCGACACAGTCGCGTGATTGACCACTGGAGTTTGCCGTTCCGGATCGTGGTCAGAAGTTTTTATCAAAATTCGCGTCTCAAAATGTTGAGCAAGGCGGGAGAAGGCGCGCGACCGATCGCCAATCAGGGGCCGGGCGCAATGATTGCCGTACAGCTGGCGCCGCGCGCGATCGCTCCCGAAGAGCGCGACGTTCCGAGCGCTGCAATCGAAATTCTGCCGAAGGACGGCGGTTCGTTAGGCACGTGGCTCGTTTCGGATGCGCTTGGCGCGCCGCAGACATTTGCCTGCGGCGGCCGCACCTGGATGATCACACTGCGCCCGTCGCGGTATTACAAACCTTACAGTGTCACGTTGCAGAAGTTCACGCATGAGAAATACGCCGGCACGGAAATCCCGAAGAATTTCTCAAGCAAAGTCACATTGATTGATCCGGAACGCTCCGTGAACCGCGACGTTTTGATTTACATGAATCATCCACTCCGTTATCGCGGCGAAACGTTTTATCAGGCAGGATTTCAACCAGACGATTCCGCGACAATTTTGCAGGTGGTGCATAACCCGAGTTTCATTGCGCCTTACGTGGCGTGCGTGATTGTCGCCGCCGGTCTGCTGGTGCAATTTGGTTTTCATCTCGTCGGATTTTCGCGACAACGAAGGAACGCAATCGCATGAAACGGTCTTTGCCTTGGATTATTTTGGCGATCGCTGCTGGCTCGATCGCCCTCAACTGGCTGCCGCCCAAAACTGCGAAGGACAATTTCGATCTTACAACGTTCGGAAAAATTCCAGTGCTCGTGGGCGGTCGCGTTAAACCGGTGGACACCGTCGCGCGCAATTCGCTTTTGATCATTCACGGCAAACAGGAACTGCGCCTCGAAGGTGGAAGACGACTAAGCGCGATGCAGTGGCTCACGGATGTTCTGTTCAACGCTCCCGTCGCCGATCGATATCCGTTATTTATCGTGCAAAACGCCGATGTGCTCGGCTTGTTCGGGTGGGAACAAAGCGACCGCAAATATTTTAGTTTCGCTGAGTTTACGCCGTTCCTCCGACAGGTTGATGAACAGGCCGCCCAATCGGACAAACTCGAAGCGGTCCAGCGTTCGGCTTACCAGAGCGCGATCCTGAATCTGCGCAATGGGCTCTCGCTGTATCAACGCCTCAAGAACAGCATTCAGCCCGAGGGGGCACAAAATTTCGCGGGAGAACTGCACGCGTTTGAAAGCAGCGTCCCCGACGCGGCGAGGGCAGCGCGCGAGCGCGAGATGGGCGAAAATTTCGATCAAGCGAAGTTGAGCGAGGTGGCCGAACTGGTTCGGCGCTACGTAAGATTATCGGAGATGGCTTACATGCTGGCAGTACCGCCGGTTAACCCGCAGGGATCACCCACCTTCGCTAAAGCTACGGCGGACAGGTCGATCCCGGCTACAGCGAACGGCGACTGGCGCTCCGTTGGGGAAAGCTTGCTGCATTCCGTCGCCGCCGGGGAAATTTATCCAGTCGTTACCGAATACGCCATTATCGGCGACGCCTACCGCGCGGGCGACCGGTCGCTCTTTAATCAACATGTGGATCTCATGGCGAATTGGTTCGCCAAAGAAGAGCCGAACGCCGCCAGGCGCACATCATTCGAATTTTTGTTCAACCGTCTTCAGCCGTTCAGTCAAAGCATGGCGTTGTATGTGCTGGCATTCCTGCTGGCGTGCGCGTCATGGCTTGGCGGGAGTGCGTTGCTGAGACGTTCGGCATTTTATTTATTGTTGCTCGCGCTTGCGATTCACACGTTCGGTCTCGTTTCACGGATGTGCCTGCAGGAGCGTCCGCCGGTCACTAATCTTTATTCGTCCGCAATTTTCATCGGCTGGGGCGCGGTGATCGTCTCACTCATACTCGAACGGATTTTCAAGGACGGAATCGGCGCGGCGTGCGCAGGTGCGATCGGCTTTGTCACGTTAATTATCGCGCATCATCTCGCAGGCAGCGGCGATACGCTGGAGATGTTGCAGGCGGTGCTCGACACTAACATTTGGCTCGCGACACATGTGGTCGCGATCACCACCGGTTACTCAGCGATGTTTCTCGCTGGCATGCTCGCCATAATCTACGTCGTGCGCGGCGTGTTTACGCGGTCGCTGAAAAAGCCAACGGCCGATTCACTGGCGGGCATGACTTACGGTGTGGTTTGTTTTGCCACCCTTTTAAGTTTTGTCGGAACAGTCCTCGGTGGTATCTGGGCCGATCAATCGTGGGGACGATTCTGGGGCTGGGACCCGAAGGAAAATGGCGCAGTGCTGATCGTGCTTTGGTGCGCGATCATTTTGCATGCGCGCTGGGGCGGATTCATCCGGCAACGCGGGCTGATGATCATGGCTATCTTCGGCAATGTCGTCACCAGCTTCTCGTGGTTCGGCGTGAACATGCTCGGGGTCGGCCTGCATTCATACGGCTTCATGCAAAAGGCATTCCCGTGGCTCGTCGGCTTCATGGTCAGTCAATTTGCGTTGATGTGCGTGGCAGCAATGCCGCTTGAGCGGTGGCGAAGCTTTCGCACAGCGAATACTTCTTCTCCTCGCGAGCAGCCGCAAATTTCATCCGCGATACCCGCTGGCCAGACCCCAGGCCAGTGACTGCGACCGCATTCCAAACGGCAATTTCGGTTGCGGTTTCGAATTGGCACCTCAACTCCGTAAAGGAGCGTGGCTCCCACGGAGCTTTACGCTCTCAACTATCCTGCGCTTGCTATTAGCGTCCGACGCACGAAATTTACGCCCCCAACAGCAAAAACCGGTTCCGGCGTAATGAACAAAATTGATTTCGCAGTCGGCATTGGCGGTGAGAACGGCCAGGGGATCGCTTCCACTGGGAATATTCTCGCGCTTATCTTTGCGCGGCGCGGACTGCATCTCAACGCCTACAACGCTTACCAGTCGATCATCCGCGGCGGGCATACGTTTCTGACAATTCGCGCCGGCGACGGACCAGTCCGCAACATGGGTGATAAGATCGACGTCTTCATTCCGCTCAATCAAGACACGATGGATCGGCACCTGCATCTGTTGAAGAGCGGCGCGTGCGCCATTTACGACAAAGACAAAGTCACGCCCGGGCAGGCGGCCGACGGCGTCCAACTCTGCGCGATGCCGATGAAGGAATTGACCAAGGGCAACAAGCTCGCGGTCAACACTGCCGCTCTCGGGGCGACGCTCCAATTACTCGGCATAGAATCGGAACCGCTCGAGACGGTCATTGGGCGGCAATTTAAGAAGAAAGGCGACGCGGTCATCGCCGAAAATGTGGCGATCGCTCGCGCAGGTTATGATTACGCGGCCCAAAATTTTACGGCGTTTTCCTGGAAGGCGCCGCGCGGAGCCAAACCGCTCGGAATAGTCACCGGCAACCAAACCATCGCCATGGGTGGAGCGGCTGCAGGCGTAAAATTTTACGCGGCGTATCCGATGAGCCCGTCCACCGGCGTGTTGATGTGGATGGCGGCGCATGCGCGTGATCTCGGCATCATGGTCCGCCAGGTAGAAGACGAGATCGGCGTGATGAACATGGTGATTGGCGCAGCTCACACCGGTTGCCGCGCCATGTGCGCAACCAGCGGCGGCGGGTTTGCACTGATGACTGAAGCCGTTGGGATGGCGGGAATGATTGAAACGCCCATTGTTTGCGTCGATGTGCAACGTGCCGGACCGGCGACCGGTGTGCCAACCAAGACCGAGCAAGGCGATCTCTGGCAGGTGCTCGGCGCTGGCCAGGGCGATTATCCGCGCATCGTTGTCGCGCCGACGAATCAGTTGGATTTATTTCATACGATTCCGGAGCTGTTCAACCTTTGTGACAAATACCAATGTCCCGGTCTGGTTCTGTCTGATCTGCTTATTTCCGAAGGAACCACGAGCATCGATCCGGATGATCTCGACTTCCAAGTGAAGATCGACCGCGGTGAATTAATTCTGCCTAACGGCAACGGAAACGGAGCGAATGCCGCCAGCGGCTACAATGACAGCACGTATCTGCGTTACAAGAACACGCCGAGTGGAATTTCTCCGCGCGCGGTGCCAGGCGTGCCCGGTCACATTTTTACCGCTGCGACCGACGAACACGATGAAGACGGCACGCTCATCAGTGATGAATTCACCAATCCGCAAAAGCGGCGGATGATGGTGGAGAAACGCGCCCGCAAAATGCAGGGCGCGATCAACGACATCACGCCGCCGAAACTCGTTGGTCCGGAGCAGGCCGATGTCACGCTGGTGGGTTGGGGCTCGACCGCAGGCGTAATCCGGGAGGCGGTGGAAAAACTGGCAGGCGAAGAAGGCATCGTAGCCAATCAGCTCGCCATTAAATGGATTGTGCCGCTGCATGCGGCGGAAATCGGGAAAATTCTCGGGCGCAGCAAGAATGTGATTGTAATTGAGAACAATCAGAGTGGCCAGTTCGCTCGTTATCTCCGAAGCGAAACCGGTTTCGCCGCGCACGGTCACATCCGCAAGTACGACGGCGAGCCGTTTATGCCGCACCACATTGTCGAAGCAGTAAAAGCGCAACTGGCTGGCCAAACCCGCCTTTCTGTCCCTGTCCATGAAGTTAACGCCTGACGAACCATGACCGCACCCGCTGCACCGCCCGCCACTACCGAGCCTGGTCAATTAACAAAGGAGACTTATCGCGGCCGCATCCATCCTGATTGGTGTCCGGGCTGCGGCGATTTCTCCGTGCTCGCCTCCCTTCAAGCGGCTGTGTTTGAGTTAAAATTGCAGCCGCATCAGATCTGCGCCATCAGCGGTATCGGCTGTTCATCGAATCTGCCCGGTTACATCAACACTTACGGCATGCACACGCTCCATGGCCGCGCGCTGGCCGTTGCGACCGGCGTCAAACTTGGCAACCACGAGCTGAAAGTGATTTGCACCGGCGGCGACGGCGACGGTTACGGAATTGGCGGCAACCATTTCCTTCACACAATGCGGCGCAACGTTGACCTGACTTACATCGTGATGGACAACCAGATCTACGGTTTAACAACCGGCCAGGTCTCGCCCACAAGCGTCAAGGGAATGAATTCAAGGGCGCCATTCAACACAAGGGCTTCGCGCTGGTGGACGTTTTCAGTCCTTGCGTCACTTACAACAAGGACAACACCTACCAATGGTTTAATCCGCGAGTAAAGATTCTCGAAGAACAGGGTCACGACCCGACCGATTTCCACAAGGCGATCGAGCGCGGTTATCAGTGGGGCGAAGAAATTCCTATTGGATTGTTCTGGCGTCGGCCCGACCTGCCAAGCTTGGAAGATCTGGAACCGGTGTTACACACGGGCGAAGGCCCGCTCGGTTTTCGTAATCTCGGCATTTCCCAGGAACAATCTAAGCCGTTGATCCAGGAGTTGCTCTAGGCCGGTAAAGTGTGGCGGCAATGTATATCCGCCAGTCGAGCACGACTCTATTCTATGTATAAGCCGATCGCCGTAAGCTTAATTCTCTTGGTATGCAGCCGGTCATTACTGGCCCGAATCGGCGAAACGGAAGCACAGGTCATGGCGCGATATGGTCAGTCGATCGGAGATATACCAACGGAGACTTTTGGTCCGGTTCGTGGTTTCGCGCTGCGGGAATACCTGGTGGGCGTAAAATTTCTAAACGGCACCAGCGCGATGGAGATGGTTTCCAGAAATGATCAAGCCGAAATCAAACCGCAGGAGATCGATGCGCTGCTAAAGAAGCACGGGGCCGACGTGGAATGGAAAGTGGATAAATTCGAAAAACCAGATTGGAAACGATGGCGTACTCAGGACGGATCTCTCGTGGCCGTTTACGATTCGAAACGACACTTTTTGTATGTAAACTCGAAGGAGTTCTATAACGAACAGGGCAAACGCTACTGACCCCGATTAGATGACTCGCGCCTCGCGTGACTGGCGATTCCGTCCTCGCCGAAACAAACTTCTTCGGATCGTCTTAACAAAAGGAAACGAAGAAAACGAAGAGAACGGAAGGCTTTGCTTCCTTCGTTACCTTCTGTTCAAATTCGTTCCGTCTGCCGCTCTCAGCCGCCCTGATCCAGGGCTTCTTCGGTGCCCAGGCTGTCGCGTTCTCCGTTGAGTTCACCCTGCGGTGCCGGCGCACCCGAGCGCTGCTCGCCCGGACGCGGCTCTGCCCGCGTAAGCCTTTGTCCCCGGCGTGAGAAGCCCGGTTTTCCGACAGCGACGCACATGCAGCCGGTGCCTTCGGCACAACCCTGGCAGCAATACGTCTCGCCGTCGTGCGTATATCCTTCGCCAGGCCACTCATTCTTGACCATTTTGCAACCGGGACACGCCGGCAATGGAATGGAGCTCACTAACGAATCGCATTCATCGATTTCTATCAGCATAGGTGTACCGCCTTTCATAAAACAGAAATCGATTCTAACCGGACTTTTGCGCGGGTGACCGCAGCAGATGCCAATCATCTGCGAATCACCTTAACCACGAATCGACACGAATGAACACGAATTTGGAAACTCTTTCACAAAAGGAAACGAAGAAAACAAAGTGTCGGTTCTAAGAACTTCTTCGCTGCCTTCGTTACCTTCTGTTCCGAAAACTCTTTGTGTCTATTGGTGTCCATTCGTGGTTACGAAGTCTTCGGGGTTTTCTGGAACGACGGGATCGATTCGTCGATCACAACCCAGGGCAATTTATCTTCGAGGAAGATCGCTTTCTGCGGCTCAAATGGTATCGGATCATCGAGCGACGCAATCGTGAAATCGATCGCGTCGGAATCTTTGCTGTCTTCAAAAAACAAATGAGTGCCGCAACATGCTGCAAACGAACGAATCCGATTCGCGTACGGAATCTTGCGCGGTTCGCCCTT
>WNFQ01003693.1_pt1 | contig 22831 bp, 11 predicted proteins | sample 5400171 | NCBI WGS metagenome assembly WNFQ01 (sample SAMN13153356, study PRJNA577476) | soil metagenome | isolation source: 20 cm soil under Madrone tree | place: USA:California | collected 2016-06-14 | reverse complement strand
TTCAGACGACGGCCCTGGCCGGTGAGGATGGAATCAACGAATCCGGAGAGAAGCTGCCGCGGAACCCAGAATCCTCCGCTGGCAACGAGCGGGAGCGCGCGGATCAATTGGTCCCGGGCTTCGACGTAGGTAAGAAGGCCTTTCACTCCGAGACGCAGGAGTGAAAAACTGTTGGCGTCGTTGTGCTGCTCGCCGACAACAATGAGGCGGGCCTCCGGATGGCGTTCGAGAATATTGGCCAAGAGCGCTCCGGTGGCGGGCTTTGCAGCATGCGCGTCAATGACGTAAACCTGGGCGCGAGGCGGCTCAAGAGCACGGAGGTCCGGCGCAAGGGTGGATTCCAGTTGCTTGACAATAACCTTGAATTGGGACTTGGCTAAAATGCGTTCGAACTCGCTCAGCACCAGGGGATGCGGCGAGAGGATGCAAACGGTCAGTTTCGTGGAAGTACGCTTCGTAGTCACTATTCGACAGATTATTGAAAACTGGCCAAAGGGGCAAGTCCTTTGGTGTGTCTGTTCACGAATTGTTACTGACATCTACGATGTACGACTCCGGGGTACTTCCTTCAATAGGATATCGACTATGCGCTTTGCAGCATGGCCGTCCCAGAGGGGAGGAATGCGGCCTGCTTTACCCTTTCCTGCCAGCGTATCACGAGCAGCGGCGACAATTTTGCCCGGATCGGTACCAACCAGCAGGTTTGTGCCTTGGGAGATGGTAATGGGGCGCTCCGTGTTCTCCCGTAGCGTGAGGCAGGGGACACCGAGAGCCGTGGTCTCTTCCTGGATGCCACCAGAATCGGTGAGGACGAGTTTTGCTTTGCTCAGGAGACAGAGAAAATCGAGGTACCCTACGGGCGGAATGAGCCGCAACTGAGGGTGATGTTGGATATCGCCTTGCGTCAGGCGCTGCTGGGTGCGCGGATGCACCGGAAAAATGACGGGCATTTCGGCGGCAACGGCATCGATCGCTCCTAGAAGCTGGCTGAGCTTTTCCGTGAAATCGACATTTGAAGGACGATGGAGGGTCAGAACACCGAAATGCCGCCAGCCCGCTCCATTCTTCAATCCTAAATCATCGCCGATGCCGGACTGCTGGGCGATGGGCAAAAAGTGGAGCAACGAATCGATCATCACATTGCCCACCATGAAGATGCTGTTCCGGGGCCGGCCTTCTTTCAGAAGGTGCTCAATGGCGTCTTCTTCGGTAACGAACAGATAGTCGGCAAGAGCGTCGGTGAGGATGCGGTTGATCTCCTCGGGCATAGTGCGGTCAAAGCTACGGAGCCCGGCCTCGACGTGAGCCACGCGAATGCCAAGTTTGGCGGCGGCGAGAGAAACAGCAATGGTGGAATTGACATCACCGACGACGAGAACCAGGTCCGGTTTGCGTTCGACAAGAACCGGCTCAATGCGTTTCAGAATTTCAGCGGTTTGCGATGCATGGGAGCCAGAGCCGACTTCCAGGTTCACGTGCGGCGAGGGGATGCCCATCTGGCGGAAGAAAATGTCGGAAAGTTTTTCGTCATAGTGCTGGCCGGTGTGAACAAGGATGGCCTCGATTTCCGGATGGCGCTGCATTTCGCGCATGAGCGGCGCGATTTTCGGGAGGTTCGGGCGCGCCCCGACGATATTGAGAATTTTCAAGTGTTGGCTCATGGAGCGTTCGTCTCTGGCGTCCGAATGCAGTATAGCATCCGGGAATTGACCGTTCGGTGCGGCCGATTCGCCATTCGGGCGAAAAAAGCACTAGTTCAATGCGTGGGGATAGGTATCCGCCGGGAAACCTGGGTAAAATAGAGTGGTCCGGAAACGCCAGATTTCTTTGGTATTTCGACCATTTCGTCCGGCAAACCGGCAAGGAGTGACACCTTCGAGCGGATGGGTAACCTGAACGAATCGACGAGAGCCCTACGTGAGTTGCTTGCGGAAAGGATCCTCGTGCTTGACGGCGCGATGGGGACCATGCTGCAACAACGGAACCTAAATGCGGCGGATTTTGGCGGAGCTGCGCTCGAAGGATGCAATGAGAACCTGGTTCGAACGCGCTCGGATGTGGTTCTGGATATCCACAGGAAATACTTTGAAGCGGGATCGGACATCGTCGAAACGAACAGCTTCGGCGGTGCGCCGATTGTGCTGGCGGAGTATGGGCTGGCGGCAGACGCACATTTCCTGAACAAGCGCGCGGCCCAGCTGGCGCGGCAAGCCGCAGATGAATTCAGTACCCCTGGGAAGCCGCGGTTCGTAGCTGGTTCCATGGGGCCAACAACCAAGGCAATTACGGTTACAGGCGGCGTGACGTTCAACGAGCTGCGCGAGACTTACTACACACAGGCAAAAGGCCTCGTCGAAGGCGGAGTGGATCTGCTGCTGGTCGAGACTTGCCAGGACACCCGGAATATCAAGGCGGCGATCCTCGCCATTCACAGACTTTCGAAGGAGATGGGGAGCGAAGTGCCGTTTATCGTATCGGTCACGATCGAACCGATGGGAACGATGCTGGCTGGTCAGACGGTGGAAGCAATGTGGGCGTCGCTGCGGCATGCGAAGCCATTGGCGTTTGGGATGAACTGCGCAACGGGACCGGAGTTTATGACCGACCATATCCGCACACTAAGCCAACTCACGGGCGAGTTTGTGTCTTGTTATCCGAATGCGGGCCTGCCGGATGAAGAGGGAAAGTACCTCGAAACTCCGACGACGCTGGCAGCACAGCTTGAGAAATTTGCGGATCACGGCTGGTTGAATTTCGTTGGGGGATGCTGCGGCACAACAGAAAAGCATATTCGCGCAATGGCGCAGATGGCGGAGGGTAAGAAACCACGGCAGCGGCCAGCAGAGACGCACCGGGCGGTGTATTCGGGGATTGAGACGATTGAAGCGGAGGAAAGCACACGGCCACTGCTTGTGGGCGAGCGAACCAACGTCATCGGTTCGCGATTGTTCAAGAACCTGGTGGCGGAAGAAAAGTGGGAAGAAGCGAGCGAGATAGCGCGGCGGCAAGTGCGGGGCGGCGCGCACATCGTGGACGTGTGCCTGCAGAGCACAGAGCGCGATGAGAAAAAAGACATTCCGCCGTTTTATGAAAAGCTGATTCGAAAAGTGAAGGCACCGGTGATGATCGATACCACCGATCCGACGGCGATCGAGCTGGCGCTGACGTTTTGCCAGGGCAAGGCGATCCTCAATTCGATCAATCTCGAGGACGGCGAGGAAAAATTCGAACGCGTGGTGCCGATTGCGCATGAGTTTGGCGCGGCGGTGGTGGTGGGCTGCATCGATGAGGACAAGCTGCAGGCGCAGGCGTTTACGCGCGAGCGGAAGCTGGCGATTGCGCAGCGTTCTTACAAGCTGCTGACGGAAAAATACGGGCTGGGGCCGGAGGACATCATTTTCGATCCTCTGGTTTTTCCCTGCGCGACGGGCGATGAGAATTATATCGGCGGGGCAGTGGAGACGATGGAAGGGATCCGCCTGATCAAGCAGGCGCTGCCGGACGTTAGGACGATCCTAGGTATTTCGAATGTTTCCTTCGGGCTGCCGGCGGGGGCGCGGGAAGTCGTGAATTCGATTTTCCTGTATTACTGCACGAAGGCGGGGCTGGACCTCGCCATCGTCAATACGGAGAAGCTGGAGCGGTTTGCGTCAATCCCCGCGCAAGAGCGAGAACTCGCGGAAAACCTTCTGTTTTCACATCCGCCGAAGGATGTGCCTGCCGATCATTCGAATGCCGGGTTGTTGCGGGATGTTCCCGCCGACTGGCGCGAGCAGAGCAAGCAACAACGCGCGGCTGTCAATCAGCATTACATCGCAGCCATCGCCGAACACTTCCGGACGACAAAGAAAAAGGAAAAAGCTCGCGCGGCAGACGTGCCGCTGGATGAGCGGCTGGCGAACTACATCATCGAAGGTACGAGAGACGGTCTGATCGCGGATCTGGAGAAAAAGCGCGGAGAGGGTACGGCGCCACTGGACATCGTGAATGGACCGCTGATGGCCGGGATGGCGGAAGTCGGGCGGCTCTTCAATGCCAATGAATTAATCGTCGCGGAGGTGTTGCAGTCTGCGGAGGCCATGAAAGCGGCGGTGAGCCACCTCGAACAATTCATGGAGAAGGCGGACACGGCCAAGCGCGGAAAAGTAGTACTGGCAACAGTGAAGGGCGATGTCCACGACATTGGGAAAAACCTCGTTGAAATCATTTTGAAGAACAACGGCTATGATGTGGTGAACCTCGGGATCAAGGTGCCGCCGGAGGAGTTGATCAAGGCTTACCAGGAGCACAAACCGGATGCGATTGGATTGTCCGGGCTGCTGGTGAAGAGCGCGCAGCAGATGGTGATCACTGCGAATGACTTAAAGGATGCAGGGATCGAGATTCCCATGCTGGTGGGTGGCGCGGCGCTTTCCGCAAAGTTTACGCAGACGAAGATTGCGCCAAGTTACGGGAAAGCAGTGTGCTACGCGAAAGACGCGATGACCGGGCTGCGACTGATGAACGAATTGATGGATCCAGCGACGCGCGAGACCGTGCTGAGGAATCACACGGCAAGCGGAAATGGCGCGAGCGTGTCTACAATCGTCACGGTGAAGGAGATCCCGGCGGTGACGCGCTCGCCGCGGGTTCGCGCGGACCTGCCGATTCCGACGGTGAAATATCTCGACCGCAAAGTCCGGCTGGTGCCGGATTTGCGCGAACTCTGGGGCTACATCAATCCGTTTATGCTCTTCGGGCGGCACATGGGTTTCCGGGGCGACTTTGAGAAGCGTTTGGCGGAACGCGATCCGAAGGCCGTTGAGCTATTCGAGAACATGGAAGAGGTCAAGAAAGAAGCAGCCGAGTTCATGAAGATCCGCGCCGTATGGCGGTTCTTCGAAGTGGAAGCGGAAGGAGATTCCCTGCACCTATTTGCGCCGGGAGCGACGGCGCCTTGGCATACGTTTCGATTCGGGAGGCAACGTCAGGGCGATTTTCTGTGTTTGGCCGATTATGTATTGCCGGCGAAAGACGGCCAGCGTGACCACCTGGCGTTGTTCGTGGTAACGGCGGGCGAAGGGATTCGGAGCCGCTCGGAGAAAGAAAAGAAGGAAGGCTACTACTTCAAGTCCCACGGCCTGCAGGCTCTGGCAATCGAGACAGCGGAAGCGTGCGCGGAATGGCTGCATCGGCGCATTCGCGAAGACTGGGGCTTCCCTGACCCGCCAGAGATGACCATGGGGCAGCGATTTACTTCGCGCTACCGCGGGAAGCGATACAGCTTTGGTTATCCGGCTTGCCCGAATCTCGAAGATCAGACAGGACTCTGGGAGCTATTGAAGCCGGAAGAGATCGGCGTACAACTCACCGAAGGAATGATGATGGACCCTGAGGCCAGCGTAAGCGCATTGGTGTTTCATCATCCGGATTGCGCTTATTTTTCCGTGGGGGATGCCGGCGAAAACGGAGCGTAGATTACAGACGGCAGCAATGTGGGCGAGCAATTCCTGGCGCTCTCCAGGATTCATGCGGGGCAAGTCGACGCCGCTAATCCTTTATCTGCCAGAGAATTCTCCTAACCCCTTTGTCAGCTGACACGACAACACCCGGAACGTCTCTTGAATGAGACGTAGGTTGTTGGGCTGTCAAACAAGACAGCTTGAAGGGAGAACATGAATGCCGACATCTGGATTGAATTTACTTTTCAGTTGGAAAACCTGCGGACGACCGGGAACACCGGACAACACACCCATAACGGTGAGGATGACACAATTGAGCGTTATTTCTTACGGCCCAGCGCGAGGAGGGCAACCAATCCCGCAGAGAGCAACACGAAGGTGGCGGGCTCCGGAGTAGCGGCTCCGGGGCCAGGAAGAATGAATTCTTGTCCGTAACCGCCCATCGGAGTCAGAATCGCCCAGCCACTGACAGAAAAGCCACCTTGAACAGCGTTCCCGGCTTGCTGAGCCCAATACGCATCAGTTCCATAAGGATTGTCGACGGAGTTCAGGATACTACCCAGAGAAAGATACCAAATCGTCCACTGGTATTGAGCTTGGAGGGTTTTGTTGGAAGTGCCCATCATCTGTGAAATGAGCCAAGCCATCTTCAGATAAGTAGCGCCATTTTTTTCAAGGGTTTGCCCATATCCGGAGGAACTGGTGAGCCCGGTCACATTCGCGTACCAGCCAGTATTCCCGCTGATCTGATCCTTAAAATCGACACAGTAGAACTGAGAGGGGCTGCCGTTCAGGGAACCTCCATAGGGGCCGATCGCGAAGCCATTGCTCACCGACGAGTAGGAGCCGTTGACCCACACGTAGTTTTGGTCAGCCTTGGCAGGCAGTGCAGCGCACAGAAGGATAGGTAGCAGCAACAAAAGCCACTTAAGACGCATGTGTAGACCTCCAGGCCGATGGGACGATCAACAACCCACCTACGAGATTGCAATTTACGCTCCACATGTCAAAATTACAAGTGCTTTATTTTCAAGCAGTTGCTGGCTAACCGTAAACAGGATGTTACAGCAACGGGAACCACCGGGTAAAACAATGGCAATTTGCTGCCCACAGGGCGGATGGGTGCAAGCAAATTTAGGCCACTGACCGAGCAGACCATTCAGTACGACGATGATTAACGAAGCAGAGGGCAGGGTTTGGCGGAAGTGCGGTCAAAAAACCAGAGAAGTCTTGGCACCCGGCCGAATCGTGACTGTCACTCGAGCAGCGAATGGATTGGAAGAGACGCGTTCCCCTTTCGGATCTTTTCCCACTGCGATCACACTGATGGCGCGTTGGCCGAATGGAGGTCCGTATTTGAACGAAGTCGAGATGCGATCCACTTTCCCAACCGCGGGGCTCGGGTTGATTACCTCTTGAATCAAAACGAAGCTCTGCTGATTGGTGATGTCCTCGACCTCAAAATGGTCAATGCAGTTCGTGGTTCGCGAGGCAGAGCACGCTGGTTCTGGACCAAAGTCGTAAGTCCAGCTCGCGGTTACATTCGAAGCGAAGACTTTGGTATGGAAAATTCCCCAAGAAAGGAGGATTGCGGCAGCGGCGATGAGCATGGCTCTCGTCGTTCGCTGCCGGATGGTCATGTTCATGCGATCCACCAACCAACTCGAATTCTACTACTATGATATCGAACGCCCCCAACCTTGAGCCGGCAGGGAATCAGGGTTGCCCCCAGACAGTCGTGAACAGTGAAATACACCGACGGGATTAGTGGATGCGTGCCGATGCTAAGCGCACCGTGGTTTCGTGCATGTCTGGCTAAACTCGCCGGGACAATTGGTTTAGGGCACCTGGACGATCGAAGCGACTGAAGGCACACCAGAGCCATTGACCAAGAACAGCATGTAATGCCCCGGCGGCGCCAGGTTGCCGTCCACTGGCCCGGTGACCGTGAGGCCACCCGTAGTCTGTTGTCTGTTGAAAAGCCAGAGGCACGTAGCGCGTGTTTTGATCGAAAAAGTGGGTTGTGGCACCCGTCCGGATCAAAACGACTTTCGAGATGCTGGCATAGTCGGGAGTCGTGACCGAGAAGTTGCTGCCATATGGAATTTGCGCCGGTGCCGAGCTGATCGTGGGGCGCGCGCCTTTGAAAAGATACGGTGGCGAGAAGATTTCCGCGTTAGTTTGATCGGGCACTTGGCCAAAATCGAAGCCCATGCCTGAAACCAATACGCGCGCATCGGGCAAAAGCAAAGCCGTTGAGTGATACTCCCGGGGAGTCTTCATCGAGGACATCGTGGTCCAAGTTTGTGTTCGAGGTGACCAGAGTTCCGCCGCATAAACGGCATTGGAAATAGTCCCCCCGTTCTTGTCAGTCTCACCACCGGTAGCCAAGACTGAACCATCGGGCAACTCGGTAAGGTTCAAGAAACTCCGCGGATATGCCATGGATGGTGTTTGTTGCCAGGTGGGGGTGGGCTGCGTCATGTCGAGAACGAACGTTGTGTTTGCGGAAGTGCCGGTGCCCTGGCTATCGGTAGCACTTCCAGCCTTCATGATCTTTCCTGGCAAATACATTGACGCGGCACCTCCGTCGATAATGCGGGAATCGACAACAGACCAAGACTGAGTGGACACATTGAGAATGTCAGTGTTTGTAGCGTACTCCGAACCGCCAACGTGAATGATCCTGCCATCCTGAAGAACGAACATAAACGGATAGGTCTCAAAAGGATTGTTGGCATTCGTCAGTTTGGTCCACTGATTTGTGGAAGGATCGTAGATTTCCGGAATGCCTGCATTCGTGTGGTTTGTCGTCTGCCAACCGGCGGTGACCAGGATGCGGCCGTCGGACAACGTCGTAGCTGTTGGGTACCAACGCCGATAAGACATGTTTGGCAGAGTTGTCCATGAGTTGTTGGAGGGATCGAAGATCTCGGCATTCGCGATTCCAATCGTGTTGCTTCCCCCATACCCTCCAACCACGAGAATTCTTCCGTCAGCCAAGGATGCAAATCCAGAACAGAAGAGGTCGACGGATACGGGAGCACTCGTAAAGACGTTGTTCAGGTAGTCCCAGATGGTGACGCTTCCGCCGTCTTCGTAAAACATCAATTTGTTGTTCTTCAGCAGAATCAGATTCATAGCGACCGTCGGAAGATTAACCACCGAAGACCAACTGCCGACAACGACGGCATTGCCGGAGTGATCGACCGTAACGGCTACGGGAGAAGCGGTTGCGTTCATTCCAGCTGAGTTATAGGCGATTGCTGAGAGGGTGTGGGTGCCCGCAGTCACGGCAGAAGAATCCCAAGTGATGGAGTATGGCGCAGAGGTCACTTTTGAACCCAGATTGCCACCGTCGAGCAAATATTGCACGCCAGTGATCGCATAGTTTGAGTCCGTAGCATTCGCGGATACTGTTGCAAGCGTGGTTACAGTTCCACCGGCCGCGGGGGAAGACATAGCCACGGAGGGAGGTGTACCGTTCGTGACAGTGCCCGGAAGGACTTCGACAATGGCCAGGTTATATCGGTCTCCGGTCGGTGTCGGATCGTTTATGGAAACAGACGTTCCGCTTGTTGGGGTAGTACCGTTCTGCATCTGAACCCAGTAGGTGTCTCCGGCGGACGTCAGGAACTGATGTACCACCGTCTGATTCGCTCCGGCTGTCCGGGCGATCGCGTTGTCGAAATCACTCCCTACTCCAAACACCCAGGAGCTATTGCGGGTGGTAGTGAGCGTGGCTGTCGGCGCCCCTGAAGCTGCACTGGCACTCTTGGTTGCCCCGATTGCGCCGGAGCCGTTCGTGCCGGTTGCGTCGACACCGCTGAAGCTGAGCACAGTTATCGAAGAGATCAAACTCTGAGAAAGAGTTGCGGTGATCGTAACATTGGTAAGTGGAGATGGTGCAAAGGCTCGCCAGATTTCCGATGTTCCACTCTGCCCATTGGCACGCGCCACCAGCGTCCATGTCAGGGCAGCACCGCTGACTCCGGTGACCGTGGCGTTCGCGCCGCTGAGATAATCCGTGGCGATAAACGCCAGGAGCAACTCATTGGTCGACTTGGTGGAAATGGCAGGGGAACTCACGGTCGTCCCTTGTCCGCCATTTGTCGATGCATTCGCGTCCAACGCCAGTGCCCCTGAGGCTGAGACCGCCTGCGCCGTAAAATTGACGCCGGTCGCGTTGGCGACGTTGAGGCTCAAAGTCTGGCTCGTTGGCGTAAACGTCACGCCCGATTTCGCTGGCGTGACTGTATAGTTCCCAGCTTGGAGATTGCTCAAGGCGTAGTTGCCCGAGGCATCTGCGGTGGTGGTCGCAGTAGAAGCGCCGCCAAGAGCCACGGTGGCGCCACTGGATAGCGAAGAGGGGCTGATGGTTCCGGAAATGCCCCAAGTCGGCGCGATGGCAGCAGTAAAATTGACTGCAGATACGTTTGCTCCGCTGATGGTTACGCCCTGACTCGAGGGTGTAAACGTGTAACTAGCTTTGCTGGGTATCACCGTGTAATTACCGTTCGGTAGTCCTAGGAATGAATAATTCCCTGAGCCGTCTGTTGTGGTGGTCCCAGTAGACGTCCCAGCAAGAGTTACGGTCACGCCGCTTGTAATGGATCCCGAGCCTGTTCCAGAGATCGAGTATGTTGGTACAGCAACAGAAGTGAAGTTCTGGCCAGGAACGTTGGCACTGCTGACCGTAACAGATAGATTCGCAGGCGTGAAGGTGTAACCCGTTTTGGTCGGTGTGACCGTGTAGGTCCCGTTGGATAGGCCTGCAAAGCTGTAATTGCCGGACCCGTCGGTGGTGGCCGTCCCGGTCGAGGTTCCAGTGAGGTTTATCGTCACGCCGCTCAAAACAGCACCGGACACCGTTCCTGAAATGGAGTACGTTGGCGGTGGTGGCGCAGTTGTGGGCAGGATTTCAACAATGGAGAGGTTGTAGCGGTCTCCGGTCGGGGCAGTATCGTTGATTGTCACCGACGTACCGCTCAAGGGCGTCATGCTGTTTTGTTTCTGCACCCAGTAGGTGTCTCCCGCCGAGGTGAGATATTGCTGCACGAGGGCTTGGTTTGCACCTGGCGTGCGCGAGATGGCGTTGTCAAAATCATTGCCGACGCCAAATACCCAGGAATTATTTCGCGTTGTGACAAGTGTGGCAGTGGGAGCTCCGGAGGCTGCGCTTGCACTCTTTGTTGCGCCAACGGCTCCAGAGCCGTTGGTCCCCGTGGTATCGACACCAGTGAAGCTCAGCACAGTGATGGAGGAGAACGCACTTTGGGACAAGGTCGCTGTCACCGAAACATTGGTTAGGGCGGTGGGAGCAAACGCACGCCAGATTTCTGATGTTCCACTTTGTGCGTTGGTCCGAACAACCAGAGCCCACGTCAGCCCACCGCCCGACACTCCGGTCACCGCGGTATTCGCTCCGCTGAGATAGTCTGTGGCAACGAAAGCAAGTAGTAGTTCGTTGGTCGCCGCCGTCGAAAAAATAGGCGATGTCAAGGTCGTCGCTTTCGCCCCCAAAACAGATACGTTTGCGTCCATAGCGAGCGCGGATGTCTGCACAACCGCTTGCGCTGTAAAATTAATTGAAGGCACATTCGCATTGTTTACAGTAGCTGCCTGGTTTGCCGGCGTGAATGTGTAACCGGTCTTGCTGGGTGTGACTGTGTAGCTGCCGTTCGACAAACCAGTAAAACTATAGTTGCCGGATGGGTCGGTTGTGGTTGACCCGGTTGAGGTGCCCGAGAGAGCCATGGTCACGCCGCTGAGTACGGCACCTGAGACGGTTCCTGAAATAGAATAAGTTGGCGCGACGGAAGCGGTGAAATTTATTCCGGGAACATTGGCTCCGTTCACAGTAACTGTTTGGCTGGCAGGTACAAAAGTGGAGCCGGTCTTGGAGGGAGTGACAGTGTAGGTCCCATTTAGAACACTCGGAAACGTATAGTTCCCGGAGCCATCGGCCGACACCGTCGCGTTGGTTCCCCCTCCGCTTGAGCTTGTCAGGTTCACGGTTGCACCACTGCCGTTGGCGGCCGGAGCGACAGCGCCAGAGACTGAAAAAGTCGGCAAGGCAGCGGCCGTAAAATTAATTGCTGTAGCGTTCGCCCCGCTGATGGTCACTGTCTGATTCGGGGGATTGAAGGAAAACCCGGCCTTACTTGGTGTTACCGTGTAGATGCCGTCGGCTAGACCAGTGAACTTGAAATTCCCAGAGGCATCGGCGCTGATGGTCGCGTTGGAAGGTCCGCTGAGGGCAACGAGCGTCCCGCTTCCAGTGGAGGAGGGAGAAATAGTGCCCGAGAGACTCCAGGTCTGTGAAGAACCGGCCAAGATCTCGCAGATGGCGAAATTGTAGCGATCGCCGGTCGGAGCGGTGTCATTGATCGACACGCTTGTCCCGCTTAGAAAGGTGGGGATATTTTGCATTTGCACCCAGTAGGTGTCCCCCGCCGGTGTTAGGTATTGGTGGACCAGGCTCTGCCCAGTACCAGGTGTCCTAGCGATGGCATTGTCGTAGTCATTTCCTACGCCGAAAACCCAGGAATTGTTTCGCGTGGTGATGAGTGCTGCCGTCGGGGCTCCGGAAGCAGCACTCGCGCTCTTAGTCCCTCCAATCGCTCCTGAGCCGTTTGTCCCGGAAGTGTCGACGCCGGTGAAGCTTAACACGGTGACCGAAGCAACCACACTCTGAGAAAGGGTCGCGGTCACAGAAACATTGCTGAGTGGCGTAGCTGAGAAGGCGCGCCATATTTCAGACGTGCCGCTTTGCCCATTGGCCCGAACTACAGGCTGCCACGTCAGACCTCCACCGCTAACGCTCGTCACCGTCGTGTTCGTGCCGGTGAGATAGTCCGCGGCAATAAATGCCAACAAGAGCTCATTTACACCAGTTGTCGAAAAGCCTGAGGACTTAACTGTCGTGCTGGCGCTGGATCCATCGCTGCTCACTTGGGCATCTATGCTGACAGGAGTTTTGGGAACAGTAACAGTAACCCCCGCTGAAGGTACCTCGAGATTACCGCTATCATCGACCGCGCGGCTCTTGATATTTATCGAGCCAGAAGCCAAAGCAGTCCAACTAAAAGTCCAGCTTTCGCGCCCTTTGGCGGGATGCCATGTCTGGCCGCCATCAATCGAGACCTCGACGCCACCAACGACGCCGCCTCCCGAATCCGCTGCGGTTCCAGTAATCGTCACGATATTCCCCAGTGTTATAGTCGAGCCCGCAGCGGGTGCGGTGATCGTCGAAGAGGGAGGAGTGGTATCCGTGGACTTTGAAGCAAAGAGCAGACCGGACTGCAACGACCCCGGCTGAACGCCCATGTCCGCCAGCAAATTTACCGTCGCCTGCTGCATGTTTTGATCGGGGTTCGGGGGAGCCCCGAATGGGTCGTCATGATTGCTGTTGAGACCAAAAGCCCAATCCACCGTGCCCGCCCCAAAAACTAGAGATCCGCTTGGCGCGCGATACATCATTAGGTGATGCGTGGCCGTCCCCGCTCCATAGGTGGCGCCGTAATCAAGCAGATGATCAGTCGTCAGAGATTGTGTTGTGGTTGAAAGTTGGAAAGCCCCGGCAGGCCTTGAACCGTTGTCAAGGTCTTCATCCCACTCATATCCCAAAGTTTGCGAGGGGAGGACATAAGTTTGCCCCAAGGCGAGTGAAGCGACCGATGTGTTGCGCCAGAAGCGCATCTTGCCATCGGCGGCGGGTACACGTATGGAGAGAGTGCCGTCGTTGTCCGCGCCCGTGCCGTTCACAGTGAAGATACTGCCCGTGAGGGCGTTTTCGGGCCTTCCACCGTCTGCAGGGGGGCTGAAGCTCGGATCGCGCCAAGTACCTGTCCAGGTTTGGGGGTCGGCGGGGTCAGTCTTGGCAAAAGCCAGAGTCTCCTTGTAGCAGACCAGTGTTCGGTAGGGGGTATTTGTTCCATCGACGCTATTCTCCCAGCGCGTTTTCCAGAAAACTTCGTTGCCACTAAAAAACGCCATGTTGACGCCGGCGTTCCTGGCGGTCTCAACGTTCGCCCTATGGGGTCCCGACCAATATTCATCATGACCTGCAGTCACATAGGCTTTGTGATTCAGGATTACGTTTCCGCTGCGGGCAGCATCTATACCGGTAAAGTACGTAACGTCGTAACCGCTTTGCTCAAGCCACTGAATCATTGCGAACTCGGCGCCAAATATCCAAGTTGCTGCCTCTTGTGAAAATGATCGCGTGTTGAAGGGGCGATTGTAGCTCACCTTAAAGGCGCGATTTGGGAGGTCGAAGGTGCCATTCCCGCCGTAAAGAGTATTTCCGCCGTAGTAGTTGTACGCCTGCCAAGTCTCGTCTGACGTTTGGTAGAGAATATCGGATTTGCTGGTGTCATTGCGGACGATGAAAACGATGTGGCTGACGCCTCCAGTATCCGAGCGGCGGAGAAGTGCTAGATACACTCCAGAAGTTGCATTTGATGGAACTTGCCACGAAGCCGAGACAGCCCAATTCCCACAGTCATACAGATGCGTTGCCGCAACAGTTATGCAAGGTGGTTGCGTTTGCGGCAGATTGACAGAGGGAGTTAAGGTGGCTATTTGTCGAGCTCCACTTCCGCCATAGTATCCCAGTCGGAAGACCGTTATGGAGTAAGCCTTGGCATCGGTATTGACTTTGAAGGATATCGTTCCTCCTTGATCGACGCTGATGTCGGTAGCAAATCCCTGAATGGATGAATCGCCCGATCCGGTGATTTGCCAGTCGCTGCTGGGATTCCCGGGCTTGGAGTTCTCACACACGATGTCATTGGCCATCGCGGGAGTGCACCCGAACATTTGGGCCCCCGCCGGTCTTGCCGAAAGAAGACAACCTGCCAGGAGCAACGCGAAAAGCACGAACCTGGACGCAACCCTATCCGCCCCTGCCCGCGAAGGCTTTCTTGCATGCGAAACTGACAAGGGGGCCGCTTGCACAGAGCGGACGCACAAACATTCATTCGCTAACTGCAAATGATTCATCATTTTCTCCGAGACGATGTGAACATTAGAAGCGAGTCCAACAGGAGCGGGGAGTTTTCTCCCAAGCTCGTCCCTGCCATCCATCAGTCACAGCGCGGCGAGTGAGCCATGCGGTCAATTCAACGCATTTCACAATTAACCAGGGCGATGGAGCATTTGCTCTGCCCTTCTGTTGTGGTTCGATGGCCGGGGAGTTCCGATGTGATCTTGCAACTTGCTGAACAATAAGCATTTATTACGGCATGAAGACGGTGAGCCGAGAAGAACTTCCCCGGCGAGTTGCTTACCGTAGTTCGGTGCTAAATGGTTTCTTCTAATATCCAGAACATTGCCCAAATTAGGATTCCAGCTGACTGCCTCAAGAGATGCTTGAAGACACCGCGTATATGCTTAGGTTCCTATTGCTTGGCCTTATCCCTCCGCATCGCCAGCAAAAGCGCTCTCCATAATAACGGTACGTTCCAAGGCCGGCTTGAGGCTTGACAATGCACTCGAAGCGGACTCGGTCCAGTGGTGGCACTCGGCCTGAGGAAGGGGATAGGGAAAAGCTTTACCATGGTTTAGCAGAACAGAAGCAAACATTGGGCTATATTGGGCGAGTTCAAAATCTATGTCTTGTTTAACCTGTTCATTATGAATAGTTTACATGAGACAATTCGGCGTTTCACTTCGGAAGGAGACGTGCCTTTCTTTGTGTCAAACGCTCTACATGAACGCAAGAGGTAGTCTGGAACCGTTCGAACCGGTGGCGCGAGACCTAAGGAGACAGCCTTGTTAAGTAAGCTTTGGGTAAGAGTATTGAAGGTGGCCACATTCCTCGCGGCGATTTTGGCGATCTTGGCTCGGCCAGCCTTGGCAGCTATCAGGTTGGGGAGTATCCAATTGCTTCAACTGGCGCAATCTCCAAAAATGCTCGAGTCGGCAGCGCTTGTGTTGTTTGGAGTTGGGTTTTTTGCGCTTGCGTTTGTCGTGCGCCGTTTCCAACCTTCCGCAGAGTAACCCTCCATATTCAGTGGCGAAACTTTAGTCTCACTTTCGGAATGGTCATCGTGCGGGCGTAAATTTTCTCGAATCATAGCGCGGGGCTATGGCCAGCCATTTGGTAGCACGGCACCCATTGCCAGAACAGCAATCCATTTATCACCGATGTCGATTCTCCAACCTGTCCCAGTCTCACTTCCCCGAGTTATGCGGAGATTGACAAGGTGGAAGACGGTTGCCACCGAAAATGATAAATCCAAACGCACCCTTGCTGAGAAATCAACTGAGCAGAAGCAATGCTTGACGCAGGAGGAGCGAGTCCACTACCTATACGGGCAAATTGGGCGGGAGAGATCAGGCCGTTATCAAGACTTGGACGAAGCCTTGGACGCCTTGATGCGCAAAACCTGGCGGCCAATCTCGTCCACTCTGGCTTCCCAAGTTTCGCCGCGCATGGATTCACTTCGGCGCCGGCGTTGTTCAGCAGAATCTTCTCGCAGGGCATGTTCAATGCCAGCAATGAATTCTTGTCGATCGGAAGCCACGCAAACTGGCACGCCGCACCGCCGCACTTCTGGCAATTCGGTGGACACCACTGGGAGTCCGGCACTCAGGTACTCCCTCAGTTTGATGGGATTCACGTTGCGCGTAAGCTCGTTCACCTGGAAGGGAATGATGGCAACATCGAAGCCTTTGGAGTAGGCCGGCAAAGTCTCATAAGGACGGCGATCCAAGAGATGGACGTTCGGCAGGTTGGATATCAATGACACATCGGTTTCAAGCTTGCCGATGAGTGCCAGCGACCATTCGGGATGCGCACGGGCAATCGCGACGAGTAGGGGAAAATCCAACCACTCATGTAGAGCTCAGAAGCCGATCACCGGATGCGAAAGGCGGGCGAGGTCTTCCGGTACCATGGTGGCCGGGTCGAGGGCCTTGGAAAAATGCGCGTAATCCACTCCGTGCAGAGCCAGAAATGTATTCGGATTATGCCTCCGGGCGACATCGACCAAAGAATGGGCAGTGGCGAAACAAAGATCGGCTCTCTCGAGCAGTTCCTTTTCCAGGGCGGCCATTCTGGCTCCATCTAAGTACGAGAACTCAGACCAGGCGTCTACGCAGTAGTAGACCACCAGTGACTCGTCCAGATGGCCAGTAATAAAGCTCACGTTTGGCAAGAACGTCCACAACTGGGAGTGCCGCATGCCCAATTTGCGCGCTTGCCGTCTCAAGGACCACCGTAAAATCCACCGGTTAAGCTTCTGGGCAGTTTCTGAGTGCGGCAACGGAATCACGAACGGCTGGTAGACCCAGGCGGAAAGGCCAACCTGTCGCAACCCGCCCAGGCTCATTCGCAATTTGGAGAAGATCTTGGTCACGTCGCGCGCAGAGGAGAGCCTAGGTTTGCGCATCGAGATCGAGTTCACCCATATGACCTTGTTGCGGCGCGCCAGTTGCTTGAAGACCTGGTCACAACTGGTAGGCACTTCGCCCCATTCTTTAGCAAAGTAGATGATTGATTCTCCCGTCAAGGCGATAGTCTCTCCAGTCGCAACCAGCAAAGAGTGGCTGGCTCGCATATAGTATAATCGATTGTGCATCCCATGCTGAAAGTAGCAATCGTAGGTTGCGGCAAGATTGCCGACGGGCACGTAGAGGAGATTCAAAAGCAGTCCAACGCCCACATCGTGGGGGTGTGCGATCAGGAGCCGCTGATGGCGGAGCAGATCGCAGTCCGTTATGGACTGGGGGCGTACTTCGCCAACTTTGATCGCCTGCTTGATGAAGCCCGCCCGGATGTCGTGCACATCACCACGCCGCCGCAATCGCACTTGCCGCTGGCAGTCAAAGCGATGGACGCGGGATGTCATGTGTACGTAGAAAAGCCGCTGGCGTTGAACGCTGCCGACTCGCGCATACTTCTGGACCACGCCACGCGAACAGGAAAGAAAATGACGGTCGGTTATTCGGCCTATTACGATCCTCCCGCCCGGATGATGCGGGCGCTGGCGGCCCAAGGAGTGCTGGGCGAACCCGTCCATGTGGAAAGCTTCCTGGGATACAGTCTCGCAGGAGTCTTCGGCAAGGCCGTGCTGGCCGATCGCGGCCACTGGGTGCACCAGTTGCCGGGGAAGCTCTTTCAGAACAACCTTGACCACATACTTTACAAAATAGCCGAGTTCGTAACCGATGAGCATCCTCTAGTGAAGACGTTCGGATATCGCAGACGCTCGGCCACGGGCGACGAAGTAGTGGACAGCATGCCCGACGAGCTGCGCGTCATAATAGGCGGAGCGAAGGTCTCGGGCTATGGAACGTTTTCATCTCATGCTAAGCCGGTGGGCCACTTCCTGCGGGTGTACGGAACGCGGAATACCATTCACGTGAACTATGTGACGCGAACGGTGACGCTCGATCCCGACCCTAAGTTGCCTTCAGCAATCGGGCGAATCCTGCCCGCCTTCGGTCAGGCTTGGGAGTACTTCCGTGAGGGTAGCCGGAATGTGCTGCGCTTCGCACGCTCCGAATACTCCTTTTTCGCGGGCATGAATTATTTGATCTCGGCGTTCTACGCGAGCATCCAGAAAGATGAACCGCTCCCTATACCGTATGGGGAGATGCTGCGTGTGGCGGAGACGATGGACCAGATCTTCGCACAAATGGCGGAAACGCCGATTGGTGATGCTTCATGAAGGTGCTAGTTACGGGAGCCCGGGGATTCCTTGGCAGTGCCGTGGTGGAACGCCTTCTGGCCCATGGAGAGAAGGACGTCCGCTGTTTTCTGCGGACGGGATCTGATCGTTCGCGTCTTCAGGCGCTGGTCGCGAAGCATTCCAGCGCGCAAGTCGAATTCTCCTGTGGCAACTTGAACTCGCTAGCCGACATTGCCAGTGCAACCGAAGGCGTTGGAACGATCTATCACCTGGCCGCGGGTATGAGCGGGGCGCCGGCCGACCTTTTCTTGAATACTGTGATCGCTTCCAAGAATTTGCTGGAGGCAGTGAAGGATCTTCGGCCGTTGCGGATTGTGCTGGTGAGTTCCTTCGGCGTTTACGGCGGGGCTGATTTGCCTCCCGGCACGGTAGTGGACGAGAGCACGCCGCTCGAAACGCGTCCGGAAAAGCGCGATCCGTATTCCTACGGAGTGGTCTACGGCCCTCGGGGCACGGCATTCTCCTCGCGCGTGGGGCTCAACGTTGGCGGCCTGTTCTTGCACATGGGCGGAAGCAACTTGATTCCACTGAGTTACGTGGAGAATTGCGCCGAGGCCATCGTGCTTGCTGGGCGGAACGCGGAGGCCGCGGGCCAAACCTACAACGTCCACGACGACGGGCTGCCCACTTCGAGGGAGTACTTGTGTGCTTACAAGAAAAACGTAAGACGAATTCACTCCGTTTGGATACCTTATCCAATGATGCTACTGATTTCCTACATCGTACAGAAGTACCATCTCTGGTCGCGCGGGCAACTCCCAGCGGTCTTCACCCCATATAAGAGCGCCACAACTTGGAAAGGGACTCGCTTCGACAATCGCAAGCTGAAAGGCCTGGGATGGAGGCAGTTGGTTTCTACACCAGAGGGAATTAGCCGGACCTTTGCTTATCTGAAGGCTCAGGAAGACTTGGGCAAGGCCCTGTAGATCTCGAAGATTTCCTGGGCTACGTGGTCCCAACTGCGACCCAGACGGGCGGCGATGAAGGTTTCGTCCCATTTCCGCTGCAGAGCTTCGGAAAGGGCAGCGGCCAAAGCGCCAGCATCACGCGGGGGGAGCAAGAGGCCGCAGTTCGGGTCCATCAGTTCGGGAACTCCACCAACATCACAGGCAACCACCGGTCGCCCACAAGAGAAAGCTTCCAGGATCACGTTCGGACAGCCTTCCGAATGGCTTGGCAGGCAGAGGAGATCGCAGGCCGCGAGCCAACGGGCGACATCGGGTTGCGAGCGGCGCCCCAGCAGGGAGACGTGTCCGGCCAAATCGGGCCCGTTGCTGCGGGCCCGGGCTTCGCCTTCCATTACTCCGCCGCCGATACAGACTAGCTGTACTCGAGGGTGGGAAGGAAGCAGACGTGCAGTGGCATCCAGGAGTTCGCGAACCCCTTTTGCCGCTTCCAACCGCCCTACATAGAGTACTACCTGTGCTTCGGGAACGATGCCCAGAGCGGCCCGCGCCGGGGCCCGCTCGGCGAAACGGAATACGGACGCATCACAGCCGTTAACGATGCGATGGATCTTTTCCGGAGATGCGCCGAGAGCGATGGCTCGCTGGCGCAAATCCTCGCTGACGGTTATCACGGCGGTGGCCCGCCTCAAGCTTTGTTTTACTCCAATCCGGCTCAGCGGGTCGGGGATCTGACGCAAGTCCGAGCCCATGGCCCGGAGTATGACGGGAATGCCTAGCTCTTCGCCGACGCGCACGGCGCCGAATCCTTCCGGATAGACCCAAAAAGCTAAGAGGGCATCCGGCCGGGCCGTGGCCATGTAGGGACGCAACAGACGCGCACACGTCCCACTGTTGAAAGGCCGCGTCAAGACCGGAAAGGCTGGATATTCGATAAAGTGAGCCTTCACGCCCGGATGGCGCTCGTCCGAATCACCGCCGGTTTCCAGGTGATGGTGTGCGCGCCGACGCGGGCGCCACAAGCGAGACTTAGGATAGGTGGAGATGAGGTTGTACACTTCCACCTCCGCCCACTTCTGCAACGCTTTTGAAATGTAGTAGCAGTATATTCCCCGGTCGGGATCGGTCTTGTTTGGAAAGACCGGAGTGATCACAGCAAGTCGCGGCATATCGCCATTCAAGTATACGCTATACTGTGCAGAGAGACCGCGACATTTGAAAGCTAGAGTCAAAGTTTTCCTGACAGTGGATACGGAGTTCTGGCCTCGATTCCGGGGCTGGCCCCCGCTGGGTTTGTCCCAAGAGCAACAACTAACCTATTTAACCCCCGACCTACAGCGCGATATTGACGGCTTGACCCCGCAGGGCGATTTCGGTCTTTCCTACCAGCTTAAGGTACTGAATGTCCATGGCCTGAAAGGCGTGTTCCTTGTGGAGGCGCTATTCGCCGATGCTTTGGGATTGGAACCTCTGCGCCGGATCGTACAAATGATCCAGGAAGCTGGGCAAGAAGTTCAGATTCATCTGCATCCAGAATGGCTGCCCTGGGTGTCCCCGCCGATCCTGCCTGGGCGCCGGGGAGAGAATGTGAAGGATTTCTCTGAGGATGAACAGACTTTGCTGATTGCGCGCGGCATAGAAAACCTCAAGAAGGCTGGAGCCGGGGACATCTGCGCTTTTCGCGCCGGGAACTACGGCGCCAATTTTCAGACGTTGCGGGCATTGGCACGCAATGGGATCCTCTACGACACAAGTTACAATTACTGTTACCTCGATTCGTGGTGCGGCATGCAAACCGATGAGCCATGGTTGCACCCTCGCGATCGGGACGATGTGTCCGAGTTGCCGGTTTCCTATTTTCGCGCGTGGGCCGGTCCTTACCGCCACGCCCAGATTACAGCTTGCTCCAGCGACGAGATGGAGTCTGCTTTGCTCCACGCCTGGAATGAAAGATGGTTTTCCTTCGTAATCGTCTCCCACAGCTTTGAGTTGATCCGCAGGGAACGAGGACAGCAACCACGGGCAGACCGCATAGCGATTCGACGATTCGAGAGGCTATGCCGGTTCCTTGACAGCCAGAGAGAGAAGTTCGATACGTCATTCTTTAGCGAACTCGATCCAGTGGAAGTCCGCTCCGCCGCCGCGACCGCCCGGCCGGCAAGGCCCTCTCAGGTGCCGACGCAATATACCTTGCGACGCTTCGCCGAACAGGCACTTCGCAAGGTGTGGTAGTTGGCTCGCCTCAGCCGGACGTCTCACTGTGCCGGAAAGCTCTCAATGATTCCGGCAGTTCGTCTGGACGCAAGACGCTTTAGATGCCAATGGAATTGCAGAATTGCTGATCACCAAGGCTGGCCTGGGCCCCAGCAGCTCCGCATCAAGAGTTTCCCTCAGTGTTATGCGCTCTTTATATCGGATGGCCGCCGGAGGCCTAGGAACCAGAGATCTAGCGTGGGACGTTGGCCCGGCTTGGTCAGAGGGACACGCGGATGGGCGAGGTGTCATTCATGTGTGTTCAATCTGAATCTGTCTGAAGCAAACATTTTCTTGGTTCGATTCACTGGACGTTGATGATGATGTTGGCCGTGCTTCGCCCATAAGCGTTTGTGGCGGTAAGCGTGTACGTCGTTGTGACCGTTGGATGTACAATGAGGGTGGTCCCACGCACCACGCCAACTTCGGTCCCAACAGAAGGATTTACGTAATAGTAGGAAACATTGCTGGCGTTCCAGCTTAACGTCACGGCCGTACCAGCGGAGACCGTAGTGGCAGGAGCGGCAAATGTGTTGATGATCGGAGCCGGACCCGTAGGCACATTGCTGGAGCTGATCTCGGTTGGCATCTGAACAACTTCAAAATCAGAAGCCGTGATGTTCCCGAGAGTATGTAAGTCGCTGTCGTTCCAGCGGGTGTCTGGTGCTCCGGTGACGTACATCGCGCTTCCATTGTCTGCCAAAATCAAGCCGTACTTCTTCATCGCGGTTAACATGACCTGGTTTGGAGTCGAGAAGGCTGAAATATCCACGTTGGCTTTCAAGCGCAGGCGCATGCCCATGGGAACAGGCGAACCGCTGTTTGTGGCTGCCCAATGGGTTGCCGGAGGAACAAATGCCGCCCATGTCTTTGGCACGGTGAATCGAAATGCGTGATTTACGATACCAGAAGCCACTTCGTCGTAACGCACCAAGCCTGGAAGGATGGGGAGTCCGGCCGCATCTGCCGACGTCCAAGTGTAGGGGCGGTTTTCGTAGTTCTCTAGGTCCCACACCGCGCTGTTGTTTGCCGACCACTGGCCATTGTTGTAGGCACCCAGCCACACCTCGTAGAGCCAGCAGGTATTTTTATCCACCACCAGGACGTGTTGGTCCGAACCGCTCTCGATCGGTGCGTTCGCGGGGAAAGGCATCGGCATCAAGTCGCTCTCAGACGAATCCGCGAGATTGACTTTCACGAGTGGCGTAATCGAGGAATCGACGATCATGTACGGAATTCCGAACCCGGTGCTACCGAAATCCGGATGAACCGGCGCAGTCGAGCCAACATAATTGATGATTGAAGATGAGTTGGGATCCACCGGGGCAGTCGAAATGTCTTCATTCCAAGTATTGGTGTTCGGGAATGGGACAAAACCGTTGAAACTGCCGCCGATGCCCACGCTCATGCCGGCGCATGCGGAGCCTGTGGTGGTCGTTACACTCACTGTCACCGTGCTGGTCACTGAACCTGCGCTGTTCGCCGCCGTTAGCGTGTAGGTCGTCGTCGCCGCCGGCGCTACGCTCGTCGA
>WNFQ01000686.1_pt1 | contig 22837 bp, 11 predicted proteins | sample 5400171 | NCBI WGS metagenome assembly WNFQ01 (sample SAMN13153356, study PRJNA577476) | soil metagenome | isolation source: 20 cm soil under Madrone tree | place: USA:California | collected 2016-06-14 | reverse complement strand
GACGGCGCAAAACTACACCCAGGATGCAGTTTTTCCTGGCTACCATTGGCAACCGTCCTTTGCCAATGACGGCCAGAGGTTTGCGCATCTGCTGCCCTCGGGTGACGACGGAACTGGCTTTTGGCGGGATGAGCACGGACTTTCGACTTGGCTACAAATTGATTTTAATAACGCGAAGACTATCGACGAAGTCGACGTGTACACGGTAGGCGACTATCCCGGTCTTTTGACTCAGGCTGATCCTTCAGCAACCGCCACCTTCACCCAATACGGAGCGTCGTCGTTCGAGATCGATTATTGGACCGGCGGCGCCTGGACGGCAGTGCCGGGCGGACAGATTACCGGGAACAACCTGCTGTGGAGGAAAGTGAATTTCGCGGCCGTGATGACGAACAAGATCAAAGTCGTAGTTCACCTGGCATCGGATAGTGTGGCGCGTATTGCCGAGGTCGAAGTGTGGGGTACGAGTGTGGCGCCCCGCACAAACGTAGCCCAAGGTGCGAATGGGGGAGTGGCGACGGCGCAAAACTTCACTCAGGACGCGGTTTTTCCGGGCTACCATTGGCAACCGGCTTTTGCTAATGACGGGCAGAGATTTGCTCATCTGCTGCCGTCGGGCAATGATGGGACCGGCTTTTGGCGTGACGAGCACGGACTCGATTCCTGGATACAAATTGATTTCAATGGATCGAATACTATTGATGAAGTAGACGTCTTCACGGCAGGTGATTATCCCGCGGTTTTGATTCAAGCGGATCCTGCGCCGACCGACATCTTCACCCACTACGGCGCCGCCGGCTTCGTGATTCAGTATTGGAACGGCAGCGCCTGGTTGGGGGTACCGGGCGGACAGATTACGGGAAACAACCTGCTGTGGAAGAAAGTGACCTTCGCGGGCGTAACCACGAGTAAGATTAGAGTCGTAGTCAACTCGTCAAGTGATAGCGTGGCGCGCCTCACCGAGGTTGAAGCGTGGACCCCGGCGGCGCCAACTAATGCCCGTCTTGACCCCCTGAACCGTACCGGCGCGGCGGGCGAAGATCCGCTCTCGCGCAATTTCAACTGGAGTCTGCCACTGGTTAGCTTGCCGGGCAGGGCGGCTCTGGATCTCGGTCTCTCACTCGCTTATAACTCGCTGGCTACCTGGCTCAAACAGGGTAATACAGTTTCCTTCGATGACGATCGTGGTTCACCGAGTGCGGGGTTTCGGCTCGGGTTCCCCGTGATTCAAACGGCTTTCTACAACACCCAGGCACAGAAGAACGCTTATCTGCTGATCACTCCGTCAGGCGGCCGGGTGGAACTGCGCCAAGTCGGCAATGGTAACCTCTATCAATCGGTCGACTCTTCCTATCTCTTGCTTGATACGAGCAGCAACCCGGTGACGTTGCGCGCGCCGGACGGTTCGCAAATGTCTTACGCGTGGACCGGAAACGATTATGTCTGCACCAAGGTTAAGGACCGGAACGGCAACTTCATTTCGATAAACTACGACAGCCTGTGGCGCATCGATACGGTCATCGACACCCTCTCGCGCACGATCAAGTTCAACTACGACGCCAATGGTCTCAGTTCGATCACGCAGACGTGGACCGTGAACGGACAAACACAGACGCATAACTGGGCCCGATTTACTTACACCGATCGGACTATCCAGACAAACTTCTCCGGGCTGACAGTCAATGGCCCCCAGAACGGCACGACCATTCACGCGCTCAGCGAAGTGAAGCTGGCCGACGACTCGCGCTATGACTTTGATTACACTTCGTGGGGACAGGTGTGGAAGATTAGCCAGTACGCCGCCGACAATCACCTGCTCAACTATCGTTCGTACGATCTGCCACAGAACAATGGCGCCGTCCAAAGCGACTGTCCGCGCTTCACTGTCCGTCATGACTGGGCCGAGAACTGGAACCGGGATGCCAACGGCACGGCTCAGGAAGTGAATACGTTCTTTGACGCGCCAGTTGACACTTCGCTGCCGGATAACTCTTTGCAGACGGTTACGATGTCGAAGGTCAAGGCTCCCGACAACACGTACCGGCAGATCTACTTTGCGGGCAGCATTAACGGCGGCGCGGGTTCAGCGCCCGCCTGGGAGGGTGGACTGCCGCTGCTAACCGATACTTTCGACAGCAATAATGCGAAGCAGCGCTCGGTCATTACCACTTGGACGCAGGACGACACCAGTGCCGCTTATCAAATCAACCCGCGCGTGACCGAGACCAACGTCATCGACCCGGCCGGCAATCATGCGCGCACTCGCATTGAATATGCCGACACCGCACTGTCTGACGGCACCACGATCAATCTGCCGCAAAATGTTTACGAGTATCAGGCTGATGCGACCACGGTCTTGCGCCGGACGCATGTCGATTACCAGCTGACGAGCACTTACACCAGTCGCCGCATCATAGGTCTGGTGAGTGAGCAGGATCTCTACGGAATAGTCAATGGCAGCGAGAGCTTGATGTCCAAGGTCAGCTATCAGTATGACGAATCAGGATCGATTCAGGGCACCGATGCGCCGGTGCAGCATGACAACACGAACTACGGCGCTAGCCTCGTCGCCGGGCGCGGCAACCTGACAAGCGTGACGCGCCATGACGTTGTGAATACTTCGCAATCCACGACTTCGACCGTCAAGTACAACACCGCCGGCGCGGTCGCCGCGACCCTTGATCCTTTGAGTCATGGCGTGACCGTCAGCTATGCCGACTCATTCTCAGACGATAACAACTCGCGCAACACCCTCGCTTATCCCACGATGGTGACTGATGCGGATGGCTTCTCGTCGAGCATGAAATACAACTATGACTTTGGCGCGGCGACGCGGAAACAGACGCCCCTGCCGAACGTGACAGACAACCAACCGGGACCGGCGCAAACCGTTGAGTACGACTCGCTCGGCAGAGTCCAGAAGGTCCAGAACCTCTTCAACAACGCCTACACGCGCTACGAGTACCAAGCCAGCCAGAATCGCGTCGATACGTACGCCACGATTCAGGACGGCGGCGGGGAAGCACATTCGTTTAAGATCACTGACGGTCAGGGCCGCTTGATTGCTTCCGCCGCGGATCATCCGGGCAGCGCGGGCGGCTACAGTGGACAGTTCATCTATTACGACACGATGGGACGCGTGATAAAACAATCGAATCCTACTGAGACCAATGCCTCGAGCGCGATTCCTTACGATTGGGCGGCGACCGGCGATGACTCGATTTCGGGCGGCGGTACGGGCTGGATTTTCACCCAACAGACTTATGATTGGAAAGGCCGGCCGCTGGTAACGACCAACACCGATGGTACGCACCGGACCGCCAGCTACGGTGGCTGTGGCTGCGCCGGCGGCGAGGTCGTCACGCTCACCGACGAAGGGACTTTGGTAAACAGCCAACTACAACACCGGCAGCAGAAGATTTACAGCGACGTGCTCGGACGCCAGTGGAAAACTGAAGTGCTCAATTGGGACGGCACTGTCTACTCAACGACTGTGAATACATACAATGCGCGTGATCAAGTCACCCTGATCCGTCAGTTCCAGGGGAACGATCAGAGTGGCGTCTATCAAGACACGACCATGAGCTTTGAGGGCTACGGCCGCTTGCAAACAAAGCATCTGCCGGAACAAAACGTAGGCGCGGCGACCGTTTACGCCTACAGCGCCGATGACACCGTGTACTCAGTGACCGATGCAAGAAACGCAACTTGCACTTACGGCTATAATGGCAGGCATCAAGTCACCAGCGCTACACATGTGCTTTCGGGCCAGCCTACGATTGCCGTGACTTACGGTTATGATGGGGCTGGCAACCGAACTTCGATGACTGACGGGTTAGGCAGCAAAAGCTACAGCTACAATGAGCTTTCACAGTTGATGTCTGAGATGCGGACGATAACCAGCGTCGGCACGTTCACGCTGGGCTATGATTACAACCTGGGTGGCGAATTAAAGAAGATCAGCGATCCGACCAACACGACGATCAATTACGGCTTCGATTCAGTTGGGCGGCTGAATAGCGTCAATGGCTCAGATAACCTGTTTGCCGGAGTTTCGAATTACGCGTCGAATTTTCAATACCGAGCTTTCGATGCGGTCAAGGGTTTGACCTACGGCAACTCAAAGACGCTTTCGGTTAGCTATGACGACAGGCTGCAACCGGCCAGCTTTGAAGTGCCGGGCATCCTGAAGAAAAGCTATCAGCGCAACAACGATAGCAGTCTGCAATTCACTCAGGATCAATTGATCGTCAACAGCAAGTTCGATCGGTCTTACAACTACGATCACCTGGGCCGAATCTCAACCGCGCTGAGCGGTGCGGAGGCCCGTGGCCAAAGTCCAACTGATGATCGCCCTTACCACGAAGCCTTCGCTTACGACGCAATGGATCATATGACCTCTCGCGATTTGCGGCACTGGGACCGGCCTGACTCAACCGGAACCCAGACCTATGTCAACAATCGTAATCCGTCATGGAGTTACGACCCGGACGGAAGATTAACGTCCGGGTCGACGGGCTCGTACGCCTACGACGCTGCCGGCGCCATCAGCTCATTCGGCGACAGCGATCCCAACATGACCGATCAGCAATTCGATGGCGACGGCCAGAGACTGAAGTCCGTCCAAAGGAGATACGACGATCAGACCGATCAATGGGCGACCGACAGCGTCACCTACTACCTTAACAGCACGGTGCTTGGTGGTCAGGTGCTCACTGAGTTGAGCGGGCAGGGAACGAAACAGCGCACGTACGTCTACGCTGGCCAGACAGTGCTGGCTTGGCAGAGCGTTGCCGCTAATGGATCGCAGTCGGTGGCCTGGGAACATCGTGATCCCAGCGGTGCAAGTTTCCGGATGACCGATGCGTCGGGCCAAGGCACGGGACAACCGGCGGAGTTGGATCCAGCCGGTGCGGATGCGGGTCTTTTCAAGCCGCTGGTGTGGAATCCGCCAGACAGTACAGGCAAGTTAGTCGCTTTTCGCGGATTCGAGGATATGGATTTGGCGGGCGGTGGGTGCGAACTCGACCGCGTGCCAATTCCGTGCGGCATCTTTAACGACCTGATGGCGGGAGGTGCTGTTGCCAATGAAACTCTCGTTAGGAATCCCAATGGAACTTGGGTTCGTCACCAGGATGTACTACAGGATCATGGAGTAGGAATCTTTACTACCTACACCTTCGAGATCGATCAGTTTGGTGAACCAGTGGCCAGACAAGTTTTTGCGCATGCAGTTGGTCCGCAGAAAGCTAAGATCCCCTATGTCGATCGCAATGTACTGGATAGTTGCACCCAGGATTATTTCGGCTGGAAGTTGGAGGCGTTTGATGAATCTCGCGCTGGACATTCTGGAAGTTTCAAGGGCACTGGGCCAAGTTATTTGCCAAATAACCCGAACGGATATGGTGGAACTGCGACTTACACGATAACGAACAGCGTCAGGTATTCCAATGACCAATTGAGAGCGATTGACAATCGTCGAAAAATTCCCGGCGAGCCTAACACTGGGCGGATACTGGGATTGACAGACCCGGGAGCCCCTCTTACGAATTACACCGGCTATGATAGCCCGAGCGCGATTGAGATGCTCATAACGCAAGTTCACGAGCTAGGCCACTCGCTGGATGCCATAACCCAGATCGGTTATGACTTTCCAGAGAAGCATGGGGGTAAAACGGACCTCGGAGGCGAGATCCTAGAAAACTGCGTGAGGGATCGAGGAGGGTTCAAATACAAATGATTGTTCTCAAGAATCGCGTTTAACGCTCTATTTATCGCACTTGCTTTCTCCATAACTTGTATTCTCAGCTTCCCGGTCGGCGCAGGCGCGCAAGTGCGCGAGTGCGTGCACAGCGTACAGCTTCACAGAGGACCTACCCGAGAAAAATTCGGTTGACTTCACAGTCGGTTCTTTCGCCGAGAGGCGCGCGACTGTCGTGGCGCTGCTAAATTTGTTCGAACAAATAAGAAAAAAACTGCGCCAACTCCGAGGCAGGATTGACTCTTGATTTCGTTACTCCAGACCGAAATGGCGGGGGCGTTTGGATAACTGGAACAGCCTGACCACCTAACCCGTAGAGGGACTCACGAAAAAGACATGGGTCACTTCCTCTCGCGGCAACTCAATCTTTACCTTGTCACATATTTGCCCGCGATCAGTGGTCTGACAAAAAATCTATGTAGAACATCTCTTTCGTACACTCGCCGACCGCAGTTCTTATTTGCTCAGGCATGTAACCCAGTGTTCTGCGGAACTCACCGCCTTGCTCCTATTGCCAATACCTGTTCTCAAATTCCAAAACGTAAATATATAATCCTGTAATTGAGTGAAACGCGTCACCATCGGTCCACATAACAACGGTCGTTTCAATGTGTCCTGAGGTAGCCTCAGCTTTGAAAGTAGCAACCACTCGCAGTCCAACCGTTTGACCGACGGAATTCAGCTTTGGCCCTTGTTCAAGAACTCCAGTGGCCCCTTTTAGCTTTCCTTGCAACCGGTCCTGAGCGGACTTGGTCGATTCAAAGTATTCAGTTCGTGTGACTATGGCTTCACAATCTGATGAACGGAATTGTTCTTCCTTATATCGAGCTCCTTTTCCTATAGTGCCCTCGCTGGCACCGATCGATTCAAAAGTTACTGCTTTAACTGATTCGATTCCTGGAAAGGCCGTCCTGTTATTTGATGATTCGGCTGATTTCTCGAACGCCAGGGCGTGTCCTAACAAAGGAGATGTAATGGAAAGGAAATGTGAACCTTTATTTGAAACTATCTTTGCGTGGGCTTTAAGTTCTCCGTCCGTAGCAAACTGCATTACAACTCTCTCACCGAGACGCTGACCCTTGTCGTCTAAGATGGGCTCCCGATCAAGAACTTCAGCGGCCTTTTGAGCCTCTCTCTGAATTTCGTCAAGGGCACGACCCGGCGAATTAAAGAATATGACCGTAGAGGAAAGTGGTACACAGTCAGATGACTGGTAGCGCTGCTCAGAGAACCGGACCCCGTCGCTAGTCTTTCCATCGAAAATCGAAATCTGCCTGAATGTTAGTTCATCCGTTGCGCTCTTGGTCACAGCCGCCAGCTCCTGAGTCATCCTTGCACTTCGCTCCGGCCCTCTTTTCAACAAGAACACCGCACCAACTGCGGCGGCGACAAGAACCACAGCGGTAATGCTTGACACCTCAATTGCGTTTCGCTTAGCTCTAAGCATGCTAAGAGGACTCCAGGTAGTGTGATATGGGAGGAACATAGGTGACTAGTCCTATTTCGAGAGATTGGCAGATCGTTTGGGAGCGAAGGCCTGGGAGTATTGATCATTACTCTCCGGCGCTTGTGGGATAAAAACATGCCGCGAGGAAAACTGCAAGCGGCGCGGAACCAACCATGCGACGTGCGAGAGGAACCGGGAGTCCATGACAAAATCAAAAATTCGCCCCGTAAAGAAGCGAAGCACCTTGAAATATTAGCGACTGATTTCCGACGAGGTTTGACGGCGTCAGCCATGGAATCTTGACCAAAACCGTTGGCAACACTATACTTCTTTGATTCCGGTGTCAATAGCTCTCTTACTCATTTTTGGATAAGCCCAGTCGGCCGGGACCCGTCAAATTTCCGCGTCAACGATCCGCTTCGACAATCTAGCACCACGAACCCGAGAAGGGCCTAAGTCTTAGGAATTCATTAACCATTGGTCGTTTACCAGCCTCGGAGGGCCGGCAAGTTCCGGATCGGCCCTTGAAAGCCCACTTGATTACTTTTGATTCCGGTCTGCATCGAGAAAAGCTTCGCCGGCAGAGATTGCCCCTCGGCTGCGCAAGCATCAAACCGCATGAGTGTCGCCGTCCCGCGCAAGCTGTATCAAACTCTGGCCATCGCAGTCGCGTTGGTGTTTGTCTATTTCACCGTGCTCATGAAGTTGGGTAGCGATTGGTGGAATGACGAGAATTATTCGCACGGCCTGCTGATTCCCTTCATCGTCGGCTATATCCTTTGGCAGGAGCGAGCAAGCTTTTCTAAAACGCCAACCAGTCCCGGTGCTTTGTGGGGCGCGATAGGCGTTGGCATGTCATTGCTTCTGTTGTGGGCCGGCGTGGCCGGCGCTGAGCTTTTTGTCCAGCGCCTGTCGCTGATATTGATGGTCACGAGCGTTGTGATTTACTTCTGGGGCTTCCGCCTGCTGCGGCTGGTCGCAGTCCCGCTATCGCTGTTAATTCTTTCGATCCCTATTCCGCAGATCATTTTCAACCGGATCGCTTTTCCGCTGCAGCTCTTCGCGTCGCGCTGTGCCGTGGGGGCAATGTCTTTCTTCAACATTCCGGTGCTGCGACAGGGAAACATAATCGAACTGATGCCGCTGGGAGCCAGTGAGCCGAAAAGACTGGCCGTGGTTGAAGCGTGCAGCGGCATCCGGTCGTTGATAACGCTGGTCACGCTGGCCGTTGTTTACGCGTACTTTACGAAACCGAAAGGTGATCGGAATGAGGAGCCAGGGCCGGGCAAAGAGCGCACGGGACGTCCGCGCGCCCAACATAAAGTTTTTGGATTCCTTAAGAGTTTCACGTTTTGGCGGTCTCTGATCCTGGTGGTGGCGGCCGTGCCGATAGCAATTCTGACTAATGCTTTACGGGTCAGCGGCACCGGCGTTTTGGCCCATTACTACGGCACGCGCGTGGCGGATGGTTTCTTTCATACATTCTCAGGCTGGGTAATCTACATCGCCGCGGCGGTGTTGCTGTTCGCAACCGGCTGGGTTTTGGATCGCTTTGCTCGATTTGGAAAAGGATCGGTGCACCAGTTTGGAAGAGAGTCCGTGAGGCGGACGCTTGAAAATAGCCCCCCGATTCATCGGAATCGGTTCGGAGATTGAGATGTCAGTCCGCAAAGCGGACGACTGAAATGTGACGAGTGATGAGAGCTTACAAAGACACCACAATAATGAACAACGATTTCTGCCGCCCGCTTCACGGGCTTGCGGCCATTGTGGGGACTCGGTACCCAGCAGTGAACTGCTGGGCTATTTTCGATTCGTCCGCTGCGCGGACTCGATAAGACAACCATGACTAATCGAACAAATACTATTCGTTTCTGTGCGCTGCTCGCCGTGCTGTTACTTGGCGGCGGAGTCATTAATGTCTGGGAACGCGCCGGCGAGGCGCACGTCTCACGCCGCAACCTGAAGGATTTTCCCGCGCAAGTCGGTTCGTGGCGTCAGGTGGGCGACGATCTCCGTTTCGATGACGAAACCGAGAAGGTCCTCCGCGCCGATGATTATCTCTCGCGGAATTTTGTCTCCAACGGCCACACCGCTTCTTTTTATGTCGGCTATTATGCGACCCAACGTAACGGCGCAACCTATCACAGTCCTCTGAATTGCCTGCCCGGTTCGGGTTGGGTCATGAGCGACCCCGCTCGCATCACGATCGCGCCTGCCGGCGGCGGCGCCCCGTTTGAAGCCAACCGATTTGTCATCGCCAACGGCCGGGACCGGGCCCTAATGATTTACTGGTATCAGGGCCGTGGCCGTGCAGTTGCCAGCGAATACTGGGGAAAGATTTATACAGTTCTGGACAGCGTCCGCCGGCGTCGCTCGGATGGAGCGATGGTCCGGGTAATGGTTCCAGTGGGCAATTCACAGCCAGAGGCCCAAAACGCCGCAGTCGAAATGGCAGCACAGGCCGCCGCCGAACTCCCTGCTTTTGTTCCCAACTAAAAACCTCGTCGCTACCGCTTCGGGTTCTGCCACAGATTTTCCTGGGGAAAGGCGGGGATTACCTCTTTCTTACCTGTAACTCGACGGTGCGGCTCCGCACTGAACGAGGTCGGAAACAAGGTTTTTGACACAAGAAACTTCGTCTTAAGCGACCTTCACGCGACTTTGCCCGTCGCCGAAGACAATCGCCAAAGCGAGATAACCCGAGCGCAACGCTTTCAGTTGCTCGAAAGTCCGCGCTCACGGAGACCGCAATGAAAAATCACGAGTGCCGCCGAAAGTTCTACACCCTTCCCCTGTTCACTCTGCTGGTTGCCGCCGCGCTTTTGATCGCCGCTTGCACCACGCCGGAAAAAGCTAAAGCCCAACACGTCGCTCGCGGCCAGGCCCTGCTGAAAGATAAAAAGTTTCAGGAAGCCTCGCTCGAGTTCCGCAACGCTCTGCAAATCGACGAGAAGCTCGCCGATGCGCACTGGGGGTTGGCGAATGCCTACGAAGGTCTCCAGCGATACCAGGAAGCGTTCGAAGAGATGAAGCAGGTAGCGATACTCGATGCGAACAACCTCGACGTCCGCGTCCGCCTCGGGAATTATTATTTGATGGGCGGCAAACAATCGCCGACGGCTGTTTCTGAAGCTGAACGTCTGGCGAAAGAGGTTTTGCAAAAGGACGGGAACCATATCGAAGGTCACATCCTGATGGGCAGTGTGTTGTTTGCGCAGGACCACAAGCCCGAAGCCTTCGCCGAACTGAAGCGAGCGATTGAAATCGATCCCAAGCGGGTTGAATCTTATCTGAGTCTGGCGCGCTTTCATGCGCAGAGCAACGATCCGACCACCGCCGAATCAATCTATCAACGCGCGATTTCCGTCAATGGCTCGTCCGCGCTGGCTCACTACGAGTACGGAAAGTTTCTGGTCCAGATCAAACGTCTGGACAATGCCGAAACTGAGTTTCAAAAAGCTGTTCAGGTAGACAGAGCCAACCGCGAAGCACGTTTTATTCTCGCCAGTTTCTATCTGGTCAACCGGCAATTCCCCAAAGCCGAAGAGGCCTACAAGGCCCTGGCTGAACTCGACAAAGACAAACCCGAAGGCCGTTCCGTCCTGGCGGATTTTTATTCCGCGACGGGCCGGGTAGACGAGGCCATGGCTATCTATAAAGAAGTTGTGGCGAAGTCGCCTGACTACACCCCGGCGCGCTACCGGCTGGCTGAGGCCATGCTGGTGCGCGGCGACGCGGACGGCGCTAAGAATGAAATTGCAAACATCCTGAAGAAGGATGCAAAAGATCGTCAGGCAATGATCTTGCGCGCCCGCATCGGAATGCAAAGCGGCGAACCCAATGACCTGAAGGCGGCGATCGAAGATCTGCGTGAAGTGCTCAAGCAGGAGCCGAATTCACGAGCGGCTTTATATTTTATCGCTGACGCCAACTTCCGGCTGGGCCAAATGGATCAGGCGCGGTCGTTTGCCGGCGACCTCGAACGAAATTATCCCGACTATCTGGCGGGAAAACTGATGCTGGTGCGAATCGAACTGGCCAGCGGCGATGCCAAGTCGGCTTTGCAGTCAGCCACTCAGTTGCAAGAGCGACTGGCAAAAGCCTCACCGGATCGCGACACGTCGCCGCAGATGCTGGCCGATCTGCAGGCCAACACAATGGTGGCGCACGGCTCAGCAGCCTTGCAGTTGAGAGACGCCAAAACGGCCCGCAAGGATTTTCTGGCGGCGCTGGCTGCGGCTCCCCGGAGCACCGACATTTACGTCAACCTTGCTTCAGTAGCTCTGGCCGAGAACAAAGCCGACGAAGCAATCAGTTTCTACAACAGCGCGCTCGGAATCGACAGCGCAAACTTCAACTCTTTGCGCGGTCTGATTACGATTTATGCCGCACAAAGCAAGATCGACCAGGCTCACGCGCGGATCGATCAAGCTCTCGCCAGTCAGCCAAACAACGCTTCTCTGCACTTTCTAAAAGGCCAGGTCTATGGCTTCGAGAGAAATGCGCAGGGCGCCGAAGCTGAATTCCGGCGCGCGCTGGAAATCGACAGCAACTACCTGGCGGCATATTCGGCCCTGGGTGCGCTGTTCGTGAATACAAATCAGCAGGATCGCGCGATTGCGGAGTACCAAAAGATCGTCGAGCGTCGTCCGGACAATGCCGCTGCCTACACACTGATCGGCATGCTTGAAATGAACCGTCAGAACTTCGACGCCGCGGTGGACTATTTCCGCAAGGCCGTTGCCAAGGACGGCAACTCAGTTTTCGCCGCCAACAATCTGGCGTGGATCTACGCCGTCTATGGCAAAGGCAACCTGGACGAAGCCGTGCGGCTGGCCCAGAGCGCCGTGCAAGCCAGCCCCGGAGTACCGAGCTTCTCCGATACGCTGGGCTGGGTCTATTACAAAAAAGGTTTGTATGGCGCAGCCACCGAGCAACTCCAGAAGGCCGTATCGGTTGATGAAGCAGCCGCGCGCTCGACCAACGGCGTGGCCTCGCCGACCTATCGTTTTCATCTCGGAGTCGCGCTGGCCGCCAAGGGCGACAAAGCCGGCGCGCGCCGAGAAATCGAAGCCGCGCTGCGTCTCAGCCAGAAGACAAGTTTTCCTGAAGCTGACGAGGCCCGCAAAGCCCTGGCGACACTGTAAGTGACATCGGCGTTTAGCAGCGGGCTACCGCCCGCTGGGTCGGGCAGTAGCCCGACTCTAAACAATCACACGAGGAGCACCAACCATGAGTGTTGAATTTCGACCGCGCAAACTGGGCGAGTACGCCAACATCGCGCGCAAACGGAAATGGCTGATCCTGCTGCCCACGATTGCCATTGGTCTGTCGATCGCTTACGCGGTCTATCGCCTGCCTGACGTCTACGAATCGGTGACGCTGATCGTCGTCAAACCATCGACGCTGCCCAACACGGTCGTGCCGGCGGTTGCCGAAGAAACCCTGACGCGAGAGCTGACCAGTATTTCTCAAGTCGTCACCAGCCGCAGTTCACTACAGCCGTTGATGGAAAAGTATGACCTCTATCACGAAGAGCGTCTGCGCGGCGAGCCGATGGAGTTGCTGATCGATCAGATGCGCAAGCAGATCAAGGTCGAGGTGAACACCACCCGCAACGAGATCACCAACGGATTCAACATTACCTATCGAGGGCGCGATCCGAAATCGACCCAGGTGGTCGCCGCCGAACTCGCCAGCAAATACATCGACGAGCAAACCAAGGGGACCGTCAACGCCGGCACGTCCGCCAAACAGTTCATCGAAGAACAGGTGCGAACCGCCAAAGCAGAGCTCGACGCCAGTGACACTCAACGGCTCACTTATCTACAGCAGAATATGAACAATCTCCCTTCGCAGTCGCAGGCCCTGGTTGGGCGTTTGACTGGACTACACGAAGAACAGAAAGCGCTGATCGCCGAACAGGGCCGCCAGCGTGATCTGGGCGCGGCTTATCGCAGCCAACTGGCGGACATCACCAAGAGCTACGAACAGGAAATCGCTCTGTCCGCCGAGAACACAACCGATCCGAAGAGCACCCAGGCCTGGGCCGAACTGGTAAGACGTCGCGCTGAGCTCGAAGCAGCTCAGCAAAGTTTGTTGACGCAATACAAGCCGAAGCATCCGGACGTGGTCTCGAATCAGCTCCAGATCGATTCGGTCAAGCGCGCGCAGGATCAAATGATCGATGACTGGAAAACGCGGATTGAAGAACGGAAGCAGAAGCTCACCAACCTCAGCGATCCGCGAATTCTGTCGCTGAAAACGCAAATTGCAATGGTTGAGAGCGATTCAGACCGGACGCAAAAGTTGCTCAGCGAAACGAACGGGCAGATTGCCGATCTCACTGAGCGCATCAACGCTATTCCCATGGCTGAGGTTGGCCTGCAAGCAATCGATCGCGAATACCAGACGAAAAAGCTTAACTATGACAACCTGCTGGCCCAGCAACAGAAGATCGATGTCGGCGCCGACGCCGCCAAAGATTTTCAGGGCGGCGGCATTCAGGTCGTCGATCCCGCCAACCTGCCGGAACGTCCGGTCGCACCGAAGCGGGCCGCTTTGACTGCGGCTGGGTTTGGCATCGGCATGGCGTTGGGTTTTCTGCTCGCCATCGGCGCCGAGCTGCGACGCCTATTTACGATTCAGACTACTGAAGACGCGAAGCACTACACGGGTCTGCCCGTGCTCGCTTCAATTCCCGAGCTGTTAACGGCGGCCGAAGCTCGCGCCATTCCGCGTCGTCACAAACTGGCTATGGCGGTCGGACTGGCGGCAGCTTTGGTGACCATGCCCGCGCTCGCATTCGTGCTGCGATTAACGCATGTACTCGAAAAGTTTTTGCTTTAAAGCAGTGGCACAGACTTCAGTCTGTGCTAATCGCCCTGGGAACACGGACTGAAGTCTGTGCCACCGTTGGAGGAGATATGTACGCAGAATTCTACGGACTGAAAGAAATGCCATTCGCGCTGACACCCGATCCGCGCTACATCTATTTCACCCCGTCGCACACCGAAGTGATGGCCAACCTTCACTACGGCATTGAAAGCGGCAAGGGGTTGATCGCGGTCACCGGCGAAGTCGGCACGGGCAAAACGACCATGCTGCGCTGGGTGATGCAGCGTCTCGACCGCACGGTGCTGGTCGCTTACATCTTCAATCCACGCCTGTCGGTGCCTGAGTTCTATCAGCACCTCGCCCGCCTGTTCGACATTCAGAATTGGGAAAGCAAATCCGATCTGCTGATCGAGCTGGGCAAAGTCCTCGACTCGCGTCACAGTCGCGGCCTGCGCACGGTGCTGATTATCGATGAGGCGCACGGGCTTTCAACCAGCGTGTTGGAAGAGGTGCGGCTGCTGGGCAACTTCGAATCCGACACTTCGAAGCAACTACAGATCGTCCTCACCGGCCAGCCGGAACTGCGCGCGGTCTTGAACAATCCCGACTTGCGCCAGCTAAAACAACGCGTGGCCCTGCGCTGCGATGTTAAGGCACTGCCCAACGTCGAAGAGACCGCACAGTACATCAGCTCTCGGCTTAAAGTTGCGGGAGCTCAACGCACCGACATTTTTTCGCCGGGCGCGGTCGACTATATCTTCCGTTGCTCGGAAGGCATCCCCCGCAACATCAACAATCTTTGCGACAACGCTCTGCTTAATGGCTTCGCCGCAGGTGAACAAATCATCAGCCGTGCTGCCGTGCAGGAAGTTGCCGAAACCTTCGACGTGTTGCCGCGCGCGCAGAATCTTGAAGAGCGCGAAGCTCCGGCGCGGATTTTTCCGGCGGCTGGGCGGGCTGAACTTTGGGCCGCGGGGAACGGCGATGCAAATGGCAACGGTCATCGGAACGGTAACGGAGGCGCCAGCACAAGTAGGAGCGCTGACATTCTTTCCATGGATCGCGCTCGTCCCGCAGTGACTGCACCGCCATCCGACATCGTCTTTAACGAGTATCCACGATCGAACGAATCGCCAACTACCATTGAAGAACTGGGCGCAGCTTTCAGCCGCTCAGGTCTTGTGAGGGGGAACAATGGGCAGAGTCTATGATGCGCTGAAGCGCGCTGAATCCGCGCCGCGCACTTTCAAACCTACACAGTCTTCAGTCAGCCGCAACGGCAACTCGGACAACGTCTCGTACTTCGTTCAGAAGCACGATCACGAACATCCGTGGGAAGGTTCGCCCTTCACCGCCATGCCCGCGGCTTTCAACTCAGCGTCCACTGCGCACACGGCCGAAGGGACCGGCGGGCCGGCACTCCCCGGCGGACCAGCTTCCCGTGATGCTGGGGCAACCTTGGACGCTGTAGGATCGACGCGCGCTGTCGAGTTCGCATCAAGAGAAGTCTTGGCTGCGCGCGTCGAACCACATCTGGTAGCTATTACCGAACCCCGTTCGCCCGAATGCGAGCAGTTTCGCTCGCTGCGAACTCGCCTGTTACAAGCGGGCGAGCGCGAGCGCAAACGCGCGTTCGTGATCACCAGCGCAGGTGTTGGTGAAGGCAAGACCCTGACGGCCGTGAACCTGGCCTGGCTGTTGGCCCAAACCGACGGCGTGAAGGCACTCTTAATCGACGCGGATCTGCGTCAGCCCTGCGCCGCCGATTATCTCGGCATTGAAACTGAATATGGTTTATCGGAAGTTCTAACCGGAGAGACTCGTTTCAACCAAGCGGTCGTACAGCTGGAGCCATCCGGCCTGTACCTACTGCCTGGCGGCGCTGCTCGCGAAGACGTAGCCGAGTTGCTCTCGGGTCCGCGCTTCGGCCGTTTGCTTGACGAAGCGCGGAAGCATTTTGATTTCATCATTATCGATGCCCCGCCACTCGGCGTTTTCACTGACGCTAATCTCCTGATCAATCGCGCCGATTCGGCGATCCTGGTCGTGCGCGCCGCCAAGACTCGCTATGCGGTCGTCGATCGCCTGCTCGAGCAACTGCCACGCGAGCGTTTGCTCGGCGTGGTGCTCAATCGGGCGGACACGAAGCTGGATGAAAATGCTTATTACTATCAGCCGCGCCAGTTGCGTCTGGCGCCGGAAGCTGTCGAAGAAACCGAAGTGATCGAAGACTACGACGATGCCGATGAGCCTGGGCTGATTTACATCGAGGAGGATGTCGTTTCTTGAAGCCGGCACGGTTCAATCAACGGATGCTGCTGTTACTGCTGGCCGAAGCTGTCTTGCTCTTCGGCGGCCTGGTAGTAGCCGTGTATGTTCGTCTGGGCGCAATCGACGCCGAAGACGCGCTCATCACCCGTCATGGTTTTTACAAAGCCGCGTTGGCCACGGTTTTTTGTCTCGCCTCGTTTTATCTGCTCGACCTTTACGATTTCGTCGTGATGCATGACCGGCGCGAATTGGTTCTGCGCCTCTTGCAGGCACTGGGACTCGCCTGGATCGCTCTGGCGCTAGTCTTCTATCTCATGCCGCAGGTAATTATCGGACGCGGCGTTTCGATGATTTCTCTGCCGCTCGCTTTGTTACTGATGGTTGGCTGGCGCCTGGCAATCCACTGGGTGCTCGGTCATCCCGAAATCGGCGAGCGCATTTTGATCGTCGGCTCAGGACCATTCGCCATAGAGATCGCGCGTGAAACACTGGGTCGGCCCGATGCCGGCTTTCGCGTAGTCGGCTTTGTCGACAGCGATCCGGCCTTAGTCGGCAAGAGCCTCATCAACCCAAAGGTAATTGGTCTGACTTCGGAATTAGGAGCGCTCGTGCGCAGCGAGCACATCGATCGGATCGTAGTCGCCATTGGCGACCGGCGTGGTCAGTTTCCTACTGAAGAGCTTTTGCGTTTGAGTCTGTCGGGTGACGTTTCGATCGAAGAAAGCGCTTCCTTTTATGAACGTCTGACCGGCCGCGTACTGCTGGACTTGATCCGGCCGTCATGGCTGATCTTCTCGAGCCGGGGCCGGCGCGCGCGTCTCAATGAACTGGCCGGCGCCGCCATGCACCGGACGGTCGCACTGTTTGGCGCCATCCTTTCTTTTCCAATTGCGATCTTTACCGCGATGCTGATCAAGATTGAATCGCGCGGGCCCATTTTTTACCGGCAGGAACGGGTCGGCAAAAACGGCCGCGTGTTTAGCCTGATGAAGTTTCGCTCGATGCGCGTCGATGCTGAAAAAGACGGACCGGTGTGGGCCAAAACGGAAGACGAACGCACCACGCGCGTGGGTCGCATCATTCGCAAGATTCGCGTGGACGAGATCCCGCAGTTCTGGAACATCCTGCGTGGCGACATGAATTTTGTCGGCCCGCGGCCCGAGCGCCCGCACTTCATCGCGCAACTGGCACAGGAAATTCCCTTTTACGAACAGCGGCACCTGGTCGCGCCCGGGCTGACCGGTTGGGCCCAAATCAAGTATCCGTACGGCGCTTCAATCGAAGACGCCAAACAGAAGTTGGAATACGATCTCTACTATCTGAAGAACCAGAGCATCACGCTCGACGCGACGATCATGTTCGAAACCATCAAGACGATCCTGCTGGGTCGCGGAGGAAGATAGAACATCAGTTTAGAGGCGGGCTACCGCCCGCCGGCAACAAGACAAGTCGGGCAGTAGCCCGACTCTAAACGGGAACCTTAGTCGGAGGTTGAAACTATGAAGCTGATAACTCAAACAATTGCCCTGGCGATGGCGTTGATATTTACTGCTGGGACCTTCGCCCAGTCGCCGACAAACGCCACTCGTCAACGAAAGGCGACCACTGGCGACGCGCCCCAAACAGCGTCCGAGGCAAAGCCTGGCGCTAATCCCGCGACGACCAGCGACGCAGTCGTTGATAAGGACAAGAGCAAGACGGCCGCAGCCGATGGGCCGTTTAGTGAGCCAACTCCGGCAACTGTTACGCCTGTCACGGCCAAAGGTGACAAGGCCAATAGTAAGGAGCCGAGCAAGACGCTGGCTGAAGTTACCGCCGACGGCCAAACGAATCGTCGTGATCAGGCGGCGGAAGAAGACGCGATCGTTCCTTACTACAACAATTTTTTTACGACCTATCGTCTCGGTCCTGAAGACGTGATCTCGGTTACGGTTTTCGGTCAGGATCGTTATTCGAAAGGTGGTATCACCGTTCCACCCAGCGGGCGTATCTCGCTGGCTCTGATTCCCGATGGCATTTTCGTGAATGGCAAGACCGTCGATCAGGTGGCTGAGCTGGTCAAGAAGCGCTATGACGAATTCATCATCGGTCCGCAGGTGTCGGTTTCTCTCGATCGCGCCGGTTCTTATCGGTACAGCGTAATCGGTGACGTGGCCCAGCCGGGAATCAAACTGATGTCGCGCCGTCTCTCGGTGACTGAAGCCCTATCCGAAGCAGGCGGCGTGCTGCAAACGGGCAATCGCAGCAAGGTCTTTGTGCTGCGGCGGCAAGCCAATGGAACACTCACGCCGATTCCGGTGAATGTTTCGGCAATCTATAAAGGGCAGGCGCCCGACTCGATTTATCTGGTGCCCGGCGATCAGGTCGTCGTACCTGGCAACACCTTAAAGAAATTACAGACAATCATGGGATTCACCCAGGTACTTACCTTCGCCAGACTGTTTACCGGTGGACTTTGAAAAGACAGGTCAGTACCGGGAGCGGTAGCGACCGGGTTCCGCTCTGGCGAGCCCGGCCGTTTAGTTAGTTGAGACCCGGTCGCTACCGCTCCCGGTACTGACCTCACAACGAACTGGAGAGACTTCAATGCCCCGAACTGTGAACATTTCGGCGCTCCGCAGCCTTCTGCCGACTGCCTTCTGCCTTCTGCTTTCTGCCTTCTGCCTTCTACCAACTGCCTCCGCCGCAAACTGGACCCGTCAACCCACGGGCACGATGGCCTGGCTGCACGGGATTTACTTTCTCGATCAAAACCGCGGCTGGGTTGCCGGCAGTGGCGGCACACTTTTGGAGACAATCGACGGCGGACAAACCTGGAACAAACTCTACCCGCTGACCAAAGACAATCTGCGCGACGTTTACTTTGCGAACGAAAAAATTGGCTGGCTGGTAGCAGAGCGCGACGTATACAAACTGAAAACGAATGACGAACCGCGGACCTACCTGCTGAAAACTCAGGACGGAGGTCTTAGTTGGCAGCGTGTATTTCTCAAAGGCGCGGATGCCAATTCCCGTCTGGTGCGGGTGGTGTTTGCTGATATCCAGAGGGGCTGGCTGTTTGGGGAAAGCGGCATCGTCTTTGCCACGCGTGATGGCGGCGTGCAATGGTCGCGCCAACCTGCGCCCACCAGTCATCTGTTGTTAGGTGGGACCTTCGTCGACTATGCCCACGGATGGTTGGTCGGGGCCGGCGGCACGATTCTGCAAACCAACGATGGCGGCATGACCTGGCAAAGTGGCGTGGTTCGTGATGGCGCCGGCGCGCGCTTTACGGCGACAAGTTTCGCCGGAAACAGTTTGGGTTGGGCCGTCGGCACCGCAGGTCTCGTCTTTGCAACGACTGATGGCGGGCGCACCTGGTTAGGGCAACACTCAAACGTCGAAACGGATCTGTTGGACGTGAAGTTCATCGACGCCTCTGAAGGCTGGGCCGTCGGCTCTCAAGGAACACTCCTGAACACGAAAGATGGCGGGATTCATTGGATCGCAACACCCAGCGGCACGTCACACGCCCTCGAGCGTCTCTTCTTTGTCGATCAGGATCATGGTTGGGCCGTCGGATTCGGCGGTACCGTGCTCAGCTATGGTTCGCTTGGCGCACCGCGATTGAAAACGTAACTAACAACTCTCCATTTTAAGTTCGTTAGGAGCGGAATATTTAGCCATTCAGCGAACGCCCTCTCCAGGCTCCGAAGGAGGGCGTTGCCCAAAAAGTCTTCCCCTCAGGGAATCAGCGCACTCTGAGTCTTCGCCGCTTAGCGGCGGTCTGAATTTAGCCCGGCCTTTTCAAGGCCGGGATCAGCGCCGGCGGCACCAACGTAGTCGCGTCAGCGACGGCTGAAACATCCACTCAATCGTCGCTGACGCGACGTGACTCTCCTTTTTTCTTCGATCCCGGCCTTGAAAGACCGGGCTAAATTCAGACGTCGCCCTGCGACGAACCGGAACTTGTTAACAAGGTTGCTCGACTTTTTGGACAAGCTGAGCAAATAATCCGCCTCAGCTATAAATATTTATGTTATTGCCCTCCCAGGGGAGAGGTACTGAAGCGCAGACGGGCCCTCGTCATCAAAAACAAATCGAGCCCGCGACGACGAGATTAACTCTGCGTCGCGGGCTCAGGTCCGTGAAAAACCAGCCGGCTGGTTTTGAAGTGTCGATCTTAATCGGTAACTTCGGTCAGTTTCGTTACCTTGAGCGTGTCACCATCGATGGTGCCTTCTGCCTTTACATGCAGGCCCTTCTTCGACTTGGTGGCCTTCAACAGAGCTTCCGCGCTGCTGTTGCCGGCGTCATCAAACTTATAAAGCTTGTCACCGGCAAAAACCGCATAACCACTCTTCTCGCACGCGTCCATGGTCGCGCAGCTGGTCCCGTGTGTCTTGACCCAGGTCGCGAAGGTCTTGTCATTCGCGTGATTGGCGGCACAACTATTGTCGATCAAATAACCGGTCAGGGTCACACTCTTGTCCTGAGCTATCAAGGCTCCGGCCATCACAGCCAGCAGTACAATTAGAGGGAAAACTTTGCGCATCATTTCAGGGTCTCCTTAATTCGAAACTTAGATCTATTGCGTCTGGGGGGCGAATGGTATCACACCCAGGAGATTATTCAACCATCGGTTACAGAACCGCTTGAAGTCAGTACCGGGAGCGGTAGCGACCGGGTCTCGATGTACGCGAGGGTCGAGGTAGGCCAGGACGATGACCCGGTCGCTATCGCTCCCGGTACTGACCTCATCTCGCCTGAGACGCCCTCCCTCACGGTCGGGCTACTGCCCCGTCTGACCTTCGTCGTCCGCTCGCTTTTCCGGACGCATGTGCGGAAACATGATCACGTCGCGAATTGACTGCTTGTTGGCCAGCAGCATTACCAGCCGATCGATACCGAGGCCGATACCTGCCGCAGGCGGCATGCCATAAGCGAGCGCACGGATGTAGTCTTCGTCCATCACCATCGCCTCTTCATCGCCACGCTCCCGCTGCTGCACCTGGTCGTTGAAACGCTGGTATTGCTCTTCAGGGTCGTTGAGTTCAGAGAAGCCATTACCGGATTCGAGTCCGCCGACGAAGTATTCGAAACGCTCGGCGATGGACGGATCTGACGGCGAAGCTTTGGATAACGGCGAGATCGGTTTCGGAAAGTCAGTGATGAAGGTCGGTTGAATCAAATGTGGCTCAACGATCTCCTCAAAAAGGTATGTAATACGGTTGGCCGTCTTCGCTTCTGAAAGCTCCTCCTCGTTAACGACGAGATCCTTAAAAGTGCGATAGTTACCACCAAGAGGAAGGTCAAACGATGAACCAAGTCCAATGACTGATCCCTTGTGTCTCAGGTCATAAAGGGACTCCGCGGCGTCATAGACTCTTCGCGGTTGATCCAGCCAACTTGAGCCGGCAAAAGAATCTTCACCAATCTGCTCCCAAGCAAGAGGCCAGTATTTTGCAATCGCCTCCTTCATCGTGATCCGCTGAAACGGCTTTGAAAAATCGATCAGCTTGTCGCCATAACGCAGTTGCGTGTGCCCCAAAGCTACGTACACCACCGATCGCAGAAGCTCCTCAGCGAAATCCATCATCTGATTCACGTCCGCGTAAGCCATGTAGAACTCGAGCATGGTGAATTCAGGATTATGTTTGGTTGAGACGCCTTCGTTGCGAAAGTTTCGATTCAGTTCATAGACCTTTTCAAATCCGCCCACGACCAGCCGCTTCAGATAAAGTTCGGGCGCGATGCGGGCATAGAGAGGAATGCCGAGGGCGTTGTGATAGGTCTCGAAAGCTTTTGCCGCCGCGCCGGTCGCCAGAGGCGTCAACATCGGCGTTTCAACTTCGATGTATCCGTGTTCGTCGAGGAAGCGACGAATTTCGCGCACGGCCCTCGAGCGCAACTCGAAGACTTCGCGCGGCGTCAGATCGCCTTCGTCCCGTTCCAGTTTCAAACTGCCGGCGATCAAGTCGGCGTAACGTTGGCGCTGGCGAATCTCGGCATCGTGAATCCCGTGCATCTTGTCCGGCATTGGCAGCAAAGCCTTTGCTAAAAACTGTAACTTCTCGACGTGCACCGACAATTCGCCGGTGCGGGTCACGAACAGATAGCCTTCGACGCCGATGAAGTCGCCGTGATCCAGCAGATTGAAAAGGTCCCAACCGTTGACTTCGCCGCCGTCTTTGTCGTTGCGCACGCCGGTGATGTCCTGGCGGCGAACGTAAATCTGCAAACGCGAAGTGCCGTCGGACAGGTGCACAAACGCGGCTTTGCCCATCACCCGCGGCGGCGCGGCAATGCGCCCCGCAATCCGCACGCGAACTTTATTCAGCTCAGTATTCGCAGACTCGAGATCATCCGGTGAAGGCTTCTGGCCTTCAGCCACTTGAGGTTCGAGTTTCTTAAACGTATCGACAATGGCCGTGATCGTGTCTTCACCGGAAGAATTCTCGGCGACGTTGCTGCGCTCGAACTTGTTTGGATAGACGTTACCTACAAGCTGGCGCAGAGCTTCCAGGTGCTCGCGCCGC
>WNFQ01004145.1_pt1 | contig 22866 bp, 24 predicted proteins | sample 5400171 | NCBI WGS metagenome assembly WNFQ01 (sample SAMN13153356, study PRJNA577476) | soil metagenome | isolation source: 20 cm soil under Madrone tree | place: USA:California | collected 2016-06-14 | reverse complement strand
TCTTTCAGCTTCAGCAATCCTAACCATTCCCTTTTTTCCCTTGAAGACCGATAGAAAGTCTACCAAAGACGTTGCGGCAAGCCGGGGCCGCCAACACCTGACGCCATCATAAGATTAATCCTCTTCTGTTTTGGACCTCATCTGTTCGAGTATCGCCTGGTTTCGCGGATCATTGGGTTCGAGTTCGAGGGCCCTCTTTATCGCAGACTCGGCTTCGGTAATCCGACCTAGCCGATGGAGAGCAATAGCCAAGTTGCTCCAGGGAGCTCCAGAATTTGGCATGAACTCTGTGCTTTTGCGTGCAGCCATTTCGGATTCCTCCCATTTGCCCATCTCCGCCAGACACCAAGTCAGCTCCAGCCAGGCCTCGCCATTAGTTGGTGCAATCTCAAGGACCCCAAAAAATCGATCGGCGGCGATTTCCCATCGGCGCACCATTCGGTTGGCCAGTCCAGCGACATAGAAGCCCAACATCTGATGTCGTCCGGGTATTTGTGCGAAACCGTATGCCTTTTCCCCGATCCGTTGGATTTTCAATTCTCGCTCTTTTACGGCCGGTTCGTCTCTCTTCTGGCTGGCGAGATCGGCTTCTTGCTCAAGCTCCCAAAGGTAATTTCCCATTTCCCGCAGCTTTCTGTCGTAGTCTTCTTCGGTGAGCCTGGTGTAGCGCGGAATCGCCATCGCAGAATGTGATGGGTGGATGATGCACCGCAACCCAGAGCTGCAGAATTCTCTGAAAATTGGCCGAATTACCCAAAAAAAAGGCGTTTTTTAACCTTGAGAAGGCCGCTATTCCAAGAAAGAACTTGATCAAAATAAGGTTTTCGGAGCGTTATACGGGTTGGCTGATGAGCGCGAAGATTCTTGCTTTTATTAATTTCAAGGGCGGAGTCGGTAAAACTGCGAGTGTTGTCAATCTCGGGGCCACTTTGGCTAAGCTTCACGAAAAGAAGGTTCTGATTGTTGATCTTGATCCTCAATCGAACTCCAGCCTTTGGCTCATGCGGCCAGATCATTGGCGGGATCACGTGGCGAAAGGGCGCCGTTCCACCTACCAAATCTTTGATGATGCCATCCAAGGAAAATCCAGATTCAATTTTGAAGAGTCGCTCGTGAAGGGTGTTATTACCTGGACTGGTTTTACCGATTTGCCGCGATTACATCTTTTGCCCTCATCGGTTGAATTGCTCAGGATAGAGGATCGGATTCATGAACTGCGGGCGCCGAACGTTTACCGCCTGGTTGAGCACGCGTTAGCGGATCATGTGCAGGGTTACGATTACGTGTTTTTTGATTGCCCACCCAACCTGTACAGCACTACCAAGAACGCGATTTTTTTCGCTGACCATTGCGTGGTGCCGTATGTTCCGGACTACTTGTCACTCTCGGGTTTCCAAGTATTGGCTGAATACATCACGGAGATGCGAGAAAGGTATGCTGATTCGATCGGCGGCGGTAAACGTCCAAATATTGGTGCCCTGTTAGTCAGCCATTATCGCCAAACCGGTAACGTATTCCGCCTCGCCATCAATGAGCTGGAGATAGAGTTAGCCTCGTTCCGTGATCAAGGATTTGTTGATGGTAATGCCGCGCTACTAGAACCTTACATCCGTCACTGTGTGCGAGTGGCGGAATCCACTAGTGAACATCTCCCGGTCGTTTTATATGCGCCTGGCAGCATTGGGGCTCAGGACTACAGCGATTTGGCTCAGCATTTTCTTAATCACTTCCAAAACAGACGATGAACTATCTCGATCTTTCGACCAGGCTATCACATTTGGCGGAGAAGCTCAGCAAGCAAGCGACGAAAATCGAAGGCCATGACGTGGCTAAATCTGCAATGAAACTGGTGTCCGAACTCGATCGTTTCGAAGCAGTTTTGGAAAGCTACTTGGCCAGTCGGAAGTCTGGCGAGTTTTTTCTCGAGACGCTGCTTCGGTCACCTTCGGCGAAGAGACATTTATCGCTCGATCTGCTCAAAAAGGGACTTCGGGAGACCTGTGGGAAACGGTTGAAAGCGGAAGAATTTGGTCCGGCAAAATCGGAATTTGTGGAGACGGTCCATGCCCAAGACAAATCCGCAGCGGCCGCCAAATTCCTGAAGCACTCGTTTGCCGAGGCCGCCTCGGTCGCATCTGGAGGGAAGGATAAAGCTTCGCTGCAACAGGAGTTTATTCAGCTCGGCCGCTTGAGTGAAGAAGAGTTTGCCAAAGCAATCGCCAAGCGGACATTTGGAGAACTGAGACGATTGGCTGGCAATAATGCGGTGCGTTTCACGGATAAGACCACTAAACCGCGTTTGATCCAAGTGATTCGTCGTTTCTCGGTTCGCGCGGCAATCAATGCTACTCCAATTCACCTCAGTCGATAACGCCAAGAGTGATGTACGGCGACCTCGCCAGAATCCTCTTTGAGGAGGAAGAGATTGCGACCCGGCTTGACAGCTTGGCCGCTCAGATCACCGCTGATTATCAGGGATTGGATCTCACGGTAATCGCAATCCTTAATGGAAGCCTTATTTTCATGGCAGATTTGCTGCGCCGTATCCCGCTTCCTCTGCAACTGGATTGTCTGCGGGTACGGAGTTACTACAGTGGCATGGTGTCGACTGGCCGAGTCACATTTGATCCGCAGGCATTGCTGGATCTAAGCGAACGACACGTTTTGCTTTTGGACGATATCTTGGACAGTGGCCACACGCTTGCAGCCATTATTGACACTATGCGGATCCAGGTAAAACCGCTCAGCGTCCGCAGCTGTGTGCTTCTTCGGAAAATCAAACAGCGTGCCCGGCCGGTCGAAGCCGATTACGTCGGATTCGATATCCAAGACGAGTTTGTCGTAGGTTATGGATTGGATTATAATGAAAAGTATCGGAACTTGTCGGTAATCGGCGTGCTGCGACAGGAGTAATGTTGGTTCAAATTCAGTATTTTTCCCGGTTGCGCGATTTACATGGACCGGAGAAAGCCGAGGTCAGCGATGAGGCGTCAATCGAAGAGTTACTCAATCAGCTGTACGCCTCCGTTCCTGGTTTGAAAGCGTGGGACAAATATCTCTTAATCGCGGTTGGTACGGAATACGTTTCGCGGGAACATCGTTTGGCGGCGAACGATTTGGTGTCGCTGATGCCGCCGGTCCAGGGCGGCTGAAGTCGAATGACCAATAGCAAATAGCCGATAGCAAATTTTGGCTATAGGCTATCGGTTATCGGCTGTTTCTTTGCGCCATGAGAATTGTTGTTCTGGGGGCAGGTATCGTTGGTGCCAGCGCGGCTTACCACCTGACCCGACTCGGCGCTGAGGTCTATCTGATAGATCGAGATGCGCCCGGACGCGCAACTTTCGCTGGCGCCGGAATCATCTGCCCGTGGCTTTCCCGAGTCCGAGATCCGCGTTATGAGCGGCTGTCGTTCGCTGCTGCTGAGTATTATCCGAAGCTGGTGGCAGAGTTGGCTGCCATTGGCGAGACCGAGACGGAGTACGAGGTCGTTGGCGGTTTGATCGTTGGCGAGTCCACCGGGCAACTCGAGGCGATCGTCAGACGACTGCGAGAATATCTAAATCGCGGGGTAAAAGAGATCGGTGAGATTTGTCTTCTCGGCTCCGGCGGTCCGAAGGAGCGGTTTCCGTATCTCGATTCAGCTCTGGCCGGAGTCTACCTCAGCGGAGCTGCCCGAGTCTCGGGGGAAATGTTTCGAGCAGCGCTGTGCAAAGCGGCGATCAAAGCGGACACTAGACGCTTATTGGGAACAGCTGAACTTGAAACCTCCGGCGGAAGTGTAGTCGGGGTCCGGGTGAACGGTGAATATATCCCTAGCGATACGGTTATAGTCGCGGCTGGCGCCTGGTCGCCTGAACTGTGCTGGCCGCTCGGTATCGATTTAGCAGTCGAACCTCAACGTGGACAAATTGTACATCTGAAGGTGCCTGAAACCGACACCGGGACACTGCCAATCATCCTGCCCGCGCTCAGTGACTATTACTTGCTCGGTTTTCCTGATTCGCGGATCGTTATCGGCGCGACGCGAGAGACTGGTAGCGGTTTCGACTTCCGAGTTACCGCTGGCGGAGTAACCGAAGTGCTCCAGGAAGGGTTTCGAATCGCGCCAGCACTGCGACAAGCGACTTTGGCCGAAGTTAGGGTTGGGTTCCGGCCGGTGAGCAAAGACGGGTTACCCTTGCTGGGCCGGATTCCCGCGGTTTCCGGTCTCGTAATAGCGACCGGACTCGGCCCATATGGCTTGACGGTCGGGCCTTATGTGGGCTTGCTGGCCGCTCAATTGGCGGTCGGAAAAACTCCTACCCAGGACATAAGCGCCTTCGGACCTGAGCGAGTGATCTAGTTTGCTGATCGCTTGCGGGACCTGTTGCTCTATTACCTCAGCAGAGGATGAACGTAGGCGGTACGAAAAGGGAAATCTGTACTAAGCGCGCCCGAAATTTGGCAGGACGTCAGCGGATCTGACTCCCACTCCATTGTTGGAGCTTTTCGGCGACCGCGTCCGCTACTAGCGATCGGGCTTCATCACGATCCACGCCTCGGAGAAGCAGAGCGTCGTAATTCGTGAAGCGATGGCGAATTGCCGCCGCGACTGCTAACCGAATAGCCTCCAGATCAAACTCCTTGGCTGCGGCCGAGCGGCCGACGCGTCCGCTGTACTTGCGACAAGCATGTTCTGCAATCTGAGAGGCTTCCTGGGACGGACACCGGGCGAAATGCTGTCGAATCGCGTTTGCGAAATCACCCACGAACCTCTGATCGAGTTCGGCTTCGCGCAGCGCTCTTCGCTGCGCCTTCCGTCGGCGATGGTCCGCATCCGCCAGACATTCTTTCTCAGCCTGCGCGATAGCTTCCGTTTCAACTAGAATGCCCTGACGCTCGTATCGCTGCCGAGTGCGACTCCATTGAAGAACGACTGCCTTCAGTTTGGAATACTTTGACGCACGCCTTGTCACAGCCGCGTCCCCACTTGGTAAGAATTCGAGGCGATCCAGATCGGCACACTAATACAGCTGTTTTATCTGGCTTTTGAATGGAGCTTCTGATTTCGAAAATGTAGAAAGTTGAGGCAAGAACCTGAGCGTTTAATAATTAGATCTTACTCAAACTTGGCGGCAAGAGATGCGACCGCGGACAGCGCCCTGCTAAGACTTGGAGCGCGAGCGCTCGCCGCTTTGAGATCCCACCGGCTACGAATATAGTCGGCGAGTAAATCATTGTATTCGGGGCCAATGAGTGCATTCGATCCTTGCTCTGGAAGTAGACCGTTTCGGATTTTCCGAGGAGCAGTTTTTGCTAGTGTAAGTAACGCACGTTTCCGGTCTTCGAGCTTTTCGGGATGATTGGACTGAAATCGCCGCACCCAAGGCTAATCGCGGAAGTTCTTAAACGACAGGGCGACCCCAAAATCCTTTCCGCGAAGGAACTGAATTACCGCTTGTAAGTCGTCCCGTTTCTTTCCCGTGACTCTGACTTGCTGGTCTTGCAATTGGCTCTGCACCTTCACGTCGAGACCTTTAATTGCCTTGATGATTTCCTTCGCCTTGTCGCCCTCTAGTCCTTGCTTGACCCGAATTTCCTGGCGAGCATGACCAAGTGGTGAAATGGCCGGATCCTTACGTTCGACGTTTCGTAAATCGACGTTTCGTTTAGCAAGTTTGCCGATTAAGATTTCATGTAACGATTTTAGGTGACTCGCATCTTCTGCTTTGAGTTCAATCACATCCGGTGTCGAAAGTTCGATGGTGGCTTGGCTCTGCTTGAAATCGAAGCGAGTACTGAGCTCTTTTCTCGCCTGATTCAGAGCGTTATCGATCTCTTGCTTATCAACCTCCGAGACGATATCGAATGAAGGCATACGCTTTCCTTACGAGCGTCTCACGGTGTTTGCAATAATTGTTCTTGTACGAACGCGCCGATCTGAATCGGGTGCGGCCGCACCACAGAAGCCGGCTGCACAGCATGGGACTCTAAGTCCCGGATCCGACAGATCCGGCCATTTTGCCAAACCCAAGCGTCGTTACGATATGGTCCGACCTGCTTCGGATCGCTCCAAAAGTGGATGGACAAAAGCTGCTGAGAGATCGCGGCTGCCAAATGCATTGGCCCGCTGTCGACGCTGATTACGAAGCTGGCCCGCCGCAAAAGCCAGATCAGCTGAAGCAAATCGGTTTGGTTCACCAAGGAAGCCGCATTCAAAGCGAATCGAAAGTCGGTTTCGGTCCTTCCAACCACGATCACCGCCAACGGAGCAAGTGCCCGAGTCAGCTCATAGATCTCGGATGATGAAAGCGATTTGTTAGCGCCGCGCGCGAATGGGTGCAAAACCACGAGTCGAGCCGGTAGTTCAAACTCGGGGATCGCCCGACCGGGTGGCAATCCAAATTGTGGTTTTTCCGGGATGGAAGCACCAGCCAGGGACGCGAGCGCCAGATACCGTTCCACGGAGTGTTGTTGAGAATTGACCGGAGCGGTTTGCTGATAAAAAAAACGAGCACCTTCTCGCGCATCTGACAGTCCCAACAGTCTTTTGCCCCGGGTGCAGCGCGCAATCCATGCGCTGCGTAAGAGCCCCTGGAAGTCCAAGACGAGATCTGGTTCGTACCGTCCCAATTGCCGGCACCAGTTCAAGAATTTGGGCGCTCCCGCCAGTCCGCGAAAACTTTGCCGCGGAAAAGGGATTACTTCCGCCAGGTCGGGGTTGCCTAACAACAGAGGGCTCCATTCGCTGTTTACTATCCAATAGAATTCGCTATCGGAAAGGCTTTGTCGCAGTGCGTGCAGCGACGGAAGAGTATGGACGATATCGCCGAGCGAGCTTGGCTTGACCAAAAACACTGCCCTCATCGGCCATGGAACAAACGCTCGGCTAATTTTGCGGGTAGGCCGGCATTCACGATCTTCAATTTGGTCGAGGCGATATCGTAACGCACCCGTCGTAACCGCACTATCTTTTCATCGAAATCAAAGATGGCGTAAGCAGCTCGCCAATCTCCGTCCCGGGGCTGTCCGACGCTACCGACATTGATGAAATATTTTCTTTGTGGCTCGATGACCACTTCCTCCAAAGGAAGGCCAACGACGGAACCGTCACGGATATAGAGCCGTGGTGCATGGGTGTGGCCAAAGAAGCATACTTGCGCTTTCTGCTTAGAAAAACTCGCGGCTGCGTCGAGTTGATTGAGCACGTAGCCCCATTCGCCTGGTCCATCGAGAGTGGCGTGGACAATGGTGAAAGACTCCACATCAGTGATTAGCGGCAAGTCGCGTAAGAATGCTTTGTCCGCGTCGCTGAGTTTGTCTCGCGTCCAGCGGATCGCTGACTCGGCCAGGGGATTGAAGTTGTCCAATGAATTTAAAGTGGATGCGTAATCGTCATGATTGCCTTTGACGATTGGGCACTTCAACTCTCGCACTTTGTCCAAGCAGGCTTTGGGATCGGCATTGTAACCTACGATATCACCGAGACAAATGTTTCGATCGCAACCCTCCTCTTCTGCATCCGCGAGCACGGCCTCAAATGCCTCGAGGTTAGCGTGAATATCGCCGAAGATCGCAAACCGCATTTCCCATTGAATATGAGACCGAATTTTCGGGCCGTCTAGAAATTTGCGAATTTATGGGCCGGCTTGCGCCCTTATCTTCGGATGGAGAATCCGCGAAGCGATTCAGTTGGATCGATGTTTTGGATCGACTGATGATGAATGTGAGACCGGAGGTAGCTCTGAAAGATTGCCTCGAAAAACTGTTCGACTTCCTCCGGCGCACCTTGGACCTCGAGCTGAACTCGGCCATCTGCCAGGTTGGCTACCCAACCCGCGATATCAAATCCTTGAGCGATCTCCTTAACCGAAAAACGGAAACCGACTCCTTGGACACGACCCTCAAAGACAGCGCGTTTAGCGGCGATCGATTTCATGTCTGAACTTAAGCGTTTAGGAAACTATCGTAAGAAATTTTCGCACTCAATCACGATGCCGGACCGAAAAGGAACGCTCGGAAACGTCTGTGGCCCGACCTGTCCGCCGTAGTCAGGATGCCGCCTCTGCTCTCCGAGTTACGGCGTGCGCGTAATACGAAAAGGCCGCGCCATAGCGAAGCGACGGCGGGACGAAGGTGGAAAGGGCAGACAGATCGGGACCGCAGACGTTCTTGAGCGTTAGTTTAGCGCCGCCACTCCAGCGCTCCCTTCTTGATGGCGTAGACAAATCCAACCATCAAGATCGCAACGAAGCTAACCATGCTGCCCAGTATGGGGAGAGCTCCATACTTGGCAATGAAATCCCGGTACACCACCGCCCAGGGATACATGAACACGATCTCGATATCGAACAGGATAAAGAGCATCGCGACGAGGTAGAATTTAACGCTAAATCGGGGTTGCGCCTCTCCCTGCGCAATCATTCCACATTCATAAGGTGTGTCTTTGACCGGATTTCGCTTTCCGACTCGGCCAACAACCACGCTCATCAACAGCGCCACTCCAGCGAAGCCGATCGCAACGATGACCTGGAGCAGCACCGGCAGATAGTCCTGCGTCATAGAACGCACTAAGGCTTTGATGCAATAGCCGCGGCTTGTGCCGCATTTGCTGCCGTCATCGCAGCCAGCGCTCCTGAATCTCCCTTATAAATCTTACCGTTCTTTTTGACGACACCGCGGGCTACCAGATTTTGTAATTTCTCATACGCACGCAGCCGAAGCATTTCCTCGCCTCCACTCGCAGCGTTCCTTTGGCGCAAGTTTTCGTGAACGATTGCAAAGAGCTGCTTGAACTCGAAAGACTTCTTCTGCGAAAGTACAGTAACTAGTTCTTCCGTGACGAGGTCTGGCAGACGACGAGAAAAGGCGTTTTTCTTCTGAATAGCCATAGGGACCGCTAGTATAGCATAAAACAGTCCGAAAACGAGGGGTTTTAGGCCGATTTTTAGCAAATTACCCCTAAAAAAACGGTAATTTTCGATGGGGTAATGCCATTTGAGCGTCCTTTTGGCTGCCCGTTGTTCCCGTCTCGGATAGCGACAGGTCCTTGGAACGGACAAGAACAACTCTCCTTCAAAAGTGGCCGATTTTCGCCTCTAGTAGCCGTTTTTCTCGGCCGCGGAACGAATCTCGTAGAAAGAGGCAAGCAAAAACGTTGGAAGATTACTCGAATTTAATTGACCTGGTTGGCGCGAAGTGGGTAAAAGTGGGGCGTTGTGGTTTGAAATGGTTTTCTTGACCATGATTTCCCATGGAAACACCTCATCAAGGTTTGCCAATTTTTGCCGGCGAGTTTCGGCACGCGATGGACGCGAAAAATCGCGTTACCATTCCGGCACGGTGGCGCCGTAGTGAGGTGGATGAGTTCTTTGCCATACCCGACCTCGAAAACGGATTATTGATGATGATGCCTCCCGAGGTGATGCAGGAGGTAGCAGTGCGTGTTGAAGGCGACCCGAGGCTTCATGCACAAGAGAAACGGCGTTTTATTCGCCAGTTTTATTCCCGTGCCCAGCATCTCACGACAGACAAGCAAGGTCGTCTCGTTCTTCCAGACGAGCATTGTCGCCAGCTCAAACTTAAGCAGGAAGTGGTTCTGGTCGGAGGACATTCTCGCTTTGAAGTATGGAATCCAGACACTTGGAAAAAGGCGTTGGACGAAGAGACGCCGACGTTCCAGCACGTGCTAGGGATGTTAGGCGTGTAGCGGGTTCGAACCAGATAGCTAACAAATTCTTTAACTAGGAGACCAAGAAAGGAAGTGATGATTGCCTTGGCAAACGACGCGGAAATAGACAGCGAAGCAAAGGGGTATCACCGTCCGGTGTTACTTAGGGAGGTCTTGGACTACTTGCGCCCGGTGCCCGGGAAGAGGTTCCTTGACGGCACAATCGGCGGGGGTGGCCACTCGCGGGCTTTTCTGGAAGCGGGTGCAGAAGTCATCGGAGTAGATCAAGACCCAGACGCAATTGCCGAGAGCATGGCGTCGCTGGCCGAATTCGCAGCCCGTCTGACGCTCATTCGAAGCAACTTCGCGGATGTTACTCACTACCTCAAAGAAGAGATGGGCGGGTTCGGATTCGATGGAATCTTGATTGATCTCGGCATTTCTTCCCACCAACTCGACACTCCGCAACGCGGATTCAGTTTTCAGCATTCCGGCCCCCTCGATATGAGAATGGGACCGAACGTGCCGAGGAAAGCCTCCGATCTAGTGAACTACGCACCGGAAGCAGAATTAATTCGAATTTTTCGAGATTATGGGGAAGAGCCTGCGGCTCGGAGAGTTGCGGCGGAAATCGTGCGAACCCGAGTTTCTCATCCTTTCTCTACGACGGCGGAACTCGCGCAGGAAGCGCTCCGGATCGCGGTGAACGATGAGCTTGGGACGATCGAACGCGCGCTTCCTCTCCTCGCGGATCAAGTCAAGCCGGGTGGACGCTTTGCCGTGATCACTTTTCAATCCTTGGAAGATCGATTGGTAAAGCAATTCTTTCGCAAGGTGACCCAGGAGTGGGTGGATCGCCCGGAGTGGCCCGAACCGAAACGTAATCCAATCTTTGGATTTAGATCACTCACGTCACGCCCGGTTGAACCGAGCGACGAAGAACTTGCCGTCAATCCGCGATCCAGAAGCGCCAAACTCAGAGTAATTGAACGGAACCTTCTATGAACCGCACCCAGAACAAGACCACTCACTCGATCCGTGCCTCATCCATCTGCAAAGTGATTGTCGCGATGACCTTTGCTGCGGTTGCCGGTCTCTCTTATGTCTATCTGAAGAATCAGTTAACCGAACTTGGTCACGAGCAGATCATTTTAGAGAAAGACCTGACTGATCTTCAACGTGACAATCAAATTATCGAATCGACTTTGGGCTCTCTGAGTTCTCGGCGTGAACTCATGAAGAGCTTGGCGAAAGATTCTCGGGGATTGATCCCGATAACTACCGATCAGGTTGTTCGCCTTAATCAAGGACGCGCCCCGGCTGGAGATGAATTGAGAATTGTTTCCAACCGTGCCGGCAACCAATGAGGTGGGATGCACAAACGCGAGCCGTCACCGTGTGCTTTGGGTTGGTTGCGATTTTCAGCGCCTACTCTTATCGACTGATTTATCTCCAAGTCATCAAGCATGACGATTACACCGCCTTGGCGGCCGAAAAACATGTCCACAAACAAATTATCCGGGCCCGGAGAGGCATCATCCGGGACTGTCATCGGGAGCCGCTCGCTGACAACCTACCCGTCCGACTCGCGATTGCTGATGGTTCGCACATCCGGGACCCGATTGCTTTGGCACAGGCAATCGCAGGTGAGCTGGAAATGGATCCGGGTGACCTTGCGGATAAGCTGACCGCGGCGAAGCAGAATAATAAAGAGTACGTTGTCCTAAAGAGGAAAGAGGTTTCGGAAGAAACCTCTGATCACGTCCGCAAGATCATTAGCGACAGCAAAGGCAAACTGCGCGGAATCTATTTTGACCCCGACTTCGTGAGGGTATACCCAAACGGACCGCTCTTGGCTCAGGTGATCGGATTCCTCGATCGCGAGCATAAAGGGAAGCTAGGGATCGAAATGGCGATGCAAGAGTTTCTCCAGGGGACCGACGGGTATCGCTACAGCGAGCAAGACCGCACTGGACGCGAACTTGTCCAATACCGTGGTCAGGAGAAGGCGGCAAAGAATGGCTGCGATGTCGTTCTGACAGTTGATCTGGGTCTGCAAACAATCGTCGAGCAAGAACTAGATGCGGCCTGGGCGGAATATCAGCCGAAAATGGCAACCGCCATCATGGTTCGGCCCCAGACCGGCGAAATTCTGGCAATTGCGAGCCGGCCGACATTCGACTGTAACAATATCAGAGAGGCGACTGACGATGCGCAGAAAAATCGTCCAATCGTCGATATGATCGAACCGGGCTCGACCTTCAAAATCGTCGCCACATCTGCTGCATTGGAGGAGAAGCTGGTGACTCCTGACACAACGATTTTCTGCGAGAACGGACACTTCCAGTATGCGGGCCGGGTGCTCCGAGACGCTCATCCGATGGGAGTTTTGACCGTCCACCAAGTTCTCGCAAAATCGAGTAACATCGGTGCGGCGAAACTGGCGCTACAGCTTGGTGAGAGCCGGTTTTACCAATATATCCGCCTCTATGGATTTGGAGAACGCACCGGAATCTCTCTACCGGGGGAGATCCCCGGTCTGGTGAATCCCCCTTATCGGTGGAGTAAGCTTGACATCACCCGCATACCGATGGGTCAATCAGTTGCAGTTACTCCGCTGCAAATGGTGATTGCGATGTCGGTAGTCGCAAATGGCGGCAACCTACTGAAGCCGATGATTGTTTCGCAGATTGTCGATTCTGACGGCCGCACCGTCGCTAATTATTCGCCGGAGATCGTTCGTCGAGTAGTTTCGGCAAATACCGCGCAGAAAGTAGTGGCCGCATTGAAAGATGTTGTCAGTAAGGAGGGCACCGCTCAGGGTGCTGCGGTTCCAGGATTTGCAGTTGCCGGCAAGACAGGCACGGCGCAGAAAATCGATCCAAGAGGGGGATATCTGGAAGGCAGGTACGTTGTTTCTTTCGTCGGCTTCATGCCGGCCGATGATCCAAAATTCACGCTTTTGGTGCTGCTGGATGATCCCGTTATGAAACAAGGCAAAGCATTTGGGGGAACGGTAGCCGGCCCGATCTTTGCCAAGATCGCCAAGCGGGTAGCTGACTATCTCGACCTGCAGCCAACCGAGCCCACCACTCCGTCAGATTCCGGCACGGAGAACAAGAAAGTTGTTTCAACGCTCCGAAGTCATGATTAATCGAAAGAGTATGGAATTGGAACAACTGGTTCGTCGGCTCAGAGATCCGATCGTGACCGGGTCACTTGATCGGCGAATCACTTCAATATGTTATGACTCCCGAGAGGCGAGTCCGGGCGGTTTATTCGTTGCCATCCGCGGAAATGTCGTATCTAATCAAGCATCTATTGGAACGGGCGGGACAACGCACCGGTCTGATCGGGACGGTTTCCTATGAGATTGGAGAGCGAGTCTTGCCGGCTTCTCGAACCACCCCGGAGTCGCTTGATCTGCAATCGATTCTTGCTCAGTGCGTCGAAGCCGGTTGTGCCAATGTCGTGATGGAGGTTTCTTCCCATGCGTTGGAACTCGAGCGGGTTGACGGAATTGGATTCCGGGTAGCGATCTTTACCAATCTTACTCAGGACCACCTCGATTTTCATCGCGGGATGAAGGAGTACTTCGAAGCCAAAGCAAGGTTATTTGCAGGTCTGCGCGACGGTGAGCCAAAGAGTCGGACCGCGATAATCAATGTTGATGACGCGTATGGACAACAATTGATTGCTCGGTTCGGTCGAGATCTATCGATTGTAACGTTTGGAATGGGCGCACGAGCCGATTTGCGGGCGAGTAATTTCAAGATCGAGCCAACTGGGACTTCCTACCAGCTGGACATTAAAGGAAAAAGTTTTCTGGTAAGATTGCCATTGATCGGAAGGTTTAACATCTATAATTCGCTAGCAGCTCTGGCCGCGATCCAAGCGCTTGGGCTTGACGTCCGCGCTGCTGTACTTGCACTGGCCCGAGCTCCTCAAGTTCCGGGCCGCTTAGAGGCAGTACCAGCCAGGCGGCAATTTCAGGTCTTTGTGGACTACGCTCACACTGATGACGCGCTGCTGAATGTGATTAAAACCTGCCGTGATTTGAGCCCGAATCGACTGATCGTCGTGTTCGGTTGCGGGGGGAACCGAGACAAAAGTAAGCGCCCGCTGATGGGTGCGGCTGCTGATCAAAACGCGGATTATTCGATCATCACTTCTGACAATCCACGAAAAGAAGATCCGGCCCAGATCATACGGGATATCGAGGCCGGCTTCAGGACTAAGCGATTCGAGTCGGTACTCAACCGGCGCGAGGCAATTACCCGAGCGATTCAACTGGCACAGCCGAGGGACATCGTTCTAATCGCCGGAAAAGGTCACGAAAAATACCAGGAGTTCGCCGACCGAACGATTCCTTTCGATGATATTGAGGTCGCTGCTCGAGCCTTGGAGGAAAACCCGGTCGAGATGAAGAGTCATGGAACCTAAATCTCTCCGCCAGATTGCTGTTGCGACCGGAGGCGCCGTCTGGGGTTCAGAAGAGACGATAGTCACCAGTGTCGGCACCGATAGTCGAAATTCGACGTCGCAAGAGCTCTTCGTTGCTTTGCGTGGCGAGCGATTCGATGGGCACCAATTCGTCGCAGCGGCTCGGAAGCGCGGAGCGGTCGCCGCCTTGGTGGAAACTGTCAATTCCGAATGGCGCAATTTCCCTCAGATTCAGGTCGCCGACAGCTTACAAGCACTACAACAGCTGGCTCGAGCTTATCGGACTGAATTGTCGGTTCAAGTCGTTGGCATCACGGGCAGCAATGGCAAGACCAGCACCAAAGAGATGGTCGCTGCAGTGCTTGGCGAAAAGTATGCGGTGACGAAAACGGCGGGCAATCTCAACAACCATATTGGAGTGCCATTGTCCATTTTAATGGCAGATAGCAATCATCAGGTGGCAATCTGGGAATTCGGAATGAATCACATTGGCGAATTGGCGCCCCTGGTTGAAATGGCCAAGCCCGGCTATGGGATAATCACGAACATTGGTGTAGCGCACATTGAGTTTCTGGGGTCCCGGGAAGCGATAGCTCGCGAGAAAGCGGTGCTGGCCGAGCATCTTCCGTCTACCGGCGTTGTGATACTCAATGCGGACGATGAATATTCCGATTGGATATCGGCGCACTGCAGTGCCCGAACGATTAAGACCGGGGTTGAGCAAGGCGCGATCCAAGCCCGCCAAATAGCTCATCACGTCGATGGTGAGGAATTCGTTCTCTCGGACGAGAGTGGTGAAGTTCCTGCTTTCCTTCCGGTTCCGGGGGAACACATGGTAAAGAATGCGATGCAAGCCGTCGCGATCGGGCGCACTCTGGGATTGTCGCTGGCCCAATGCGCCGACGGTCTAGCTAAAACCTCCCTGCCAGGCGGTCGTTTTCGAATTGAGAAAATTGGCCAAGTTTTGGTCATCAATGATGCATATAACGCAAACCCTGACTCGGTTATCGCTGCCCTGAGGACCGTTGCTAAGCTGCCGCTGAAAGGGAGAAGAATTGCCGCGTTGGGATACATGGGGGAACTGGGCGAGCAGAGTCTCTCGAGCCATGAACGCGTTGGTTCAGCGGCCGCGGAAAACGGATTCGATTTTCTCATTGCAGTCGGTGAGCGAGCCAAGCCGATTGCGTCCGCTTCATTTAAAGCCGGTCTTGACCATACCCGAACGGTGGCGACTCAGAGAGAGGCAGCCGAGGCGCTCGCGGAATTTCTTGAGCCGGGCGACCTGCTTTTGGTGAAAGGGAGCAGAAGCGCGGCCATGGATCGAATCATCGAGCAACTTGCAGCTACTCCGAAGCAGGTTAAGTGGAGGTCGCAATGATGTACTACCTGTACTACCTGAGTTTGCCCCCGCACGTCATCAACACGGGATTCAACGTGTTCCAATACATCTCTTTTCGGGCGGTGTGCGCTGCGATGACGGCATTCCTGCTTTGCCTGGTTTTCGGAAGCCAAGTGATTCGAAAATTGAGTTCTCTGAAATTCGGACAACCGATCCGAACAGCGGAAGAAGTTCATCGGCTCAACGAATTGCACGGAGCGAAAAAGGGAACGCCGACTATGGGTGGAGTGCTCCTCATGGGATCGGTGGCGGTCTCGACAATAATCTGGGCCCGATTGGACAATAGCTTCATTTGGCTCTGCTTGTTTACGATTGTGTCGACTGCCGCGCTTGGATTTGTCGATGACTATCTAAAGGTCACGAAGAAAAAATCGGATGGTGTGCCAGGCCGGGTGAAACTGTTTTGCCAATTCCTGCTCGCACTGATCGTCACTGTCTTTTTTCTGACGAATCCTTCCCTCGAGATCCAGGCGAAAGAGCTCTTTATTCCCTTTTTTAAGGAGCCAATCATAAATAACTTGGGATGGTTTACTCTCATCTTCTTCGCGTTCGTTATTGTAGGTTGTTCGAACGCGGTCAATCTGACTGATGGTCTTGATGGCTTAGCTGCTGGTTGCACTGTCACTGCCGCTTCCACCTATGCGATTTTGGCATATGCCGCGGGCAACGTGGCGGTTGCTACTTATCTTGATCTTCCTTATTACCGTCAGAGCTCTGAGTTGACAGTCGTCTGTACGGCGCTGGCCGGAGCTGGACTCGGATTTCTCTGGTTTAACTGTCACCCGGCGCGGGTCTTCATGGGGGACACCGGATCGCTTTCTATCGGCAGTACGCTGGGAGTGGTTTCTATCTGTTGCAAGCAGGAGCTTCTCCTCGCGGTTGTCGGAGGCGTGTTTGTCATCGAGGCGGTCTCGGTCATCTTGCAGGTCCTGAGCTTTAAAACCCGTGGCAAACGAGTACTGCTCATGGCCCCGCTCCATCATCATTTTGAATTGAAAGGTTGGAAGGAGAACACCGTCATTGTCCGGTTCTGGATCATGTCGCTGATGTTTGCACTGCTTGGATTAGCCACATTGAAATTGCGATGAATTTCCAACGCGCCACCGCGATCGTTTTAGGATTGGGTACCAGCGGCGAAGCAGCAGCCAAACTGCTTCGGCAGGAAGGTGCGGACGTAACGGTGTTGGATAGTGCAGAATCGGATGATTTGATCGAGAAGGCGCAACGACTCAATCAAATCGGTATCCAGACGATCCTGGGGAAAGCAGCGGAGCGAGCAGAAATTCATTCCGAGTTGGTCGTTCTTAGTCCGGGGATCGATCCGCAGGTAGAGTTGGTTCAGAATTTCAAGCGGCGAGGAGTGACGTTTACGGGAGAATTGGAGTTGGCTTATCGCCTTTGCCAGAAACCAATCGTAGCGATTACCGGAACGAATGGCAAAACAACGACCACTCAGCTCATCGAAATAATGCTGAATGGGGCCGGGATGCGAACAGTCGCTTGCGGTAACATCGGGATGCCATTTTCAGAAGCAATTTCCCATCAGGCCGGAATCGATGTTTTTACGGTCGAGGTAAGCTCATTCCAGCTGGAAACCATTTCGCGATTCCATCCGAGAGTCGCGGTATGGCTCAACTTCACGCCGGACCATCTTGACCGTTACGCCAGTCTTCAAGAATACCGCTCGGCGAAGCTCCGAATCTTCGAACAGCAAGGAAAAGACGATTTCGCGATCCTCAATGCCCAGGATTCGTTTCCGTCTCTGAAGGCTCGGCGGATGTCGTTCAGCGCCTACAGTGATAACGCCGACTTTGTCTGTCGTGAGAACGTGATCCATTTCCAAGATGAGCCGATCCTTCGCTTGGAAGAGACTCGGTTGTCCGGTATCCATAACACCGAGAACCTAATGGCCACACTTGGTGTGGCGCACGCACTTGGTATCGACTGGAATGCTGCGATTACTGGGCTGCGTCGGTACCAGTTACTACCTCATCGTTGCGAAAACGTTGGGGAGTTCGATGGAGTTACCTTCATTAACGATTCCAAAGCCACTAACCTGGACGCGTTAGTTAAAGCCCTCGAGTCCGCGTCACGACCGGTCGTTTTGATTGCCGGCGGTAAAGATAAGGGATTCGAATTCGATTCAATTGTACCACTGGCCGAGCGGCAGGTGAAGCATGCGGTGTTGCTGGGGGAGATGGCAGAGCGAATCGCCAAAAAGTGGTCAGCCCATCTTCCCTGCCACATTGTCCAAACACTTTCTGAAGCCGTAACGACGGCCCGGCGGTACGCACAGTCGGGAGACACCGTTCTCTTTTCCCCGGGGACCTCTTCTTTCGACATGTTCAAGAATTACGCTGATCGTGGAAACCAATTCCGACAACTGGTGAAGGAGCTAACAAGGTGAAAATGGTAAAACGAACACTTCGGAAAACGCCCAGGAAACAATTGCGAGCGGCTGCGCCCCGCGCCGCAGGAAGGTACAGTGAGGACGAGTACCTGGTCGAAGAACCAAATGTAAAATTGTCTCGGGCCTTTGTAGTTGTGCTTCTTTTACACGTGGTCGCGGTAGGCGGCATTTTTGCCTTTAGTGCGCTAAAGGATCATCAGCAGACGAATGGTCTGCCTAAACCGGATGGAACCAAACAGATCCCCAATCCGAACGGGCCAACGATTGCAAGTAAGCCGAACAGCAAAGAATCAATTCCGTCTCTAGCTGGAACCTATAAGGTCCGCGCGGGTGATACTCTCGCTGGAATCGCAGCGCAGTTTGGTTTGACGGCCCACGACTTGGAACAAACAAATGGCCTGAGATCCGGCGCTCCGCTCGCGCTCGGTCGAGAATTGATTATTCCCGACAAAACAACGGCAAGATCGATGCCGTCTGACGTCCAAAGGCTATTGGAGTCGAAAGAAAGCAAGAACGCGTCTAACCAGAGTTCCAGCGCTGGAACTTCGGAATTGGAGAAGTACTACGTTATCCAACGAGGGGACACACCTGCTTCCATTGCCAAGAAGCTTAAAGTGAACTCGGCCGACCTTCTCAAAGTGAACAACATCGAGGACCCAAAGAAGTTACAAATCGGACAACGACTGCAAATTCCATCTAAAATCGAATAGACTACGTCATATTTGCCAGAGAGGGATCGTGACCTGCCGATCCCATCCGCGGCGCACGAGGACAGGTCAAGGTGTGCGTCCTCCCCAGCCAAGTTAGGCTCGATTACCATGCATAAACAAAGCGCTTACATTTTGGTTTTAGCGGTCGCGGTTTTAGTTTCGATCGGCGTCGTAATGTTATTCAGCACTGGCGCTTTTGCTCTAGACAGTCATGGCGACCAGTTTCGTCTTCTGAAGAAACAAAGCTTTTGGCTTGGAGTTGGCTTCATTGCGGCCATCGCTTGCGCATTAATCGATTATCACTGGTGGCAGAAGAGCTGGATGGTCTGGCTGGTTGCGTCAGTCATTCTGCTAATTCTCTGTTTCGTTCACCCGATCGGGTTACGCTACAACGGGTCGTCACGCTGGATTCAGGCCGGTCCGGCAACGTTCCAAGCGTCTGAATTGGCAAAGTTCGGTTCCATCGTTTTCATCAGTTGGTGGTTTTCAAAGTTTGAACGGGTTCAACACCGACTCCTCCCCGGAATCGTCGTGCCGCTAGCGGTGGTCGGCGTTCTGCTCGCTTTGATTGCCGCTGAGACAGATCTCGGTTCCACCACCCTGATCGGGCTGACCGTTCTTCTGATGATGTTTGTTGCCGGTGCCAATTATCGGTACTTGGGTCTCATGGTGGCGGTTGGCATAGGTGGTATTTTCACTTTGGCTTGGCGTATTTCAGAACGCCAAGGACGACTCCTGGCCTTTATCCATCCCGATCAGTTCGAAAAAAAAGAAGGCCATCAGCAGTTCATGAGTCTGATCGCGCTTGGTTCCGGCGGAATCGACGGCCTGGGCTTGGGCAATAGTCGGCAGAAAATGTACTACCTACCGTACGCGGAGACCGATTTCATTTTTCCAGTGATCGGCGAAGAGTTAGGATTACGCGTTACTCTGGTAATCGTATTCTGTTATCTCCTGATTCTTACCGCCGGCACGCTCATCGCCTTGAATGCAAAAGACCGATTCGGCATGCTATTGGGTTTCGGCTGCACTTTCCTGGTGGGTCTCCAAGCGCTCGTCAATATCGGTGTCACCACCTCACTTCTGCCTAACAAAGGCTTACCCTTGCCTTTCATCAGCTACGGAGGGTCGAATCTGTTTTTCTGTCTTATCTGCGTTGGCATTTTGATCAATATCTACCGGCAGGGAAAGGAAGAGCGAGGAATCGGCCAGACCGCGATGATGGTCCGCGTCCGACACCTGTCCGAGTTCTGAATTCTATTCCATGAAATTTGCGATTGCATGCGGCGGAACCGGTGGTCACCTGTTCCCAGGGTTAGCGGTTGCCGAACTTCTTCGAGCTCGTGGCCATGAAGTATTGCTTTTGATTTCCGAAAAGCAGATTGACGCTATTGCGGTCCGGAACCGCACTGATTTTGAGATTAAGAAGATAGCATCGATTGGGATGCCGCGGATTTGGTCGCCGCAGATCTTTCCTTTTGCAGCAAAGTTTGTCGGCGGCTTTTTAACTTGCTTGAATCTATTTCGGTCCTGGCGACCATCGGCTGTACTCGGCATGGGTGGATTTACTTCTACCGCACCGATTCTCGCTGGACGCTTGCTGAAGACACCTACGTTTATCCACGAGTCGAATGCAATTCCCGGGAAAGCGAATCGGATTAACGCGAAGCTGGCAGATACTGTTCTCTTGGGTTTCGCCGAATGTGGGCAATACTTCCCCGCAAAACCATTCCAGGTAACCGGTACGCCGATTCGAACCAGTCTGCGGAGTACCATCGACCGCGAGACGGCAACGCGAAATCTTCGTTTAAAATCTGGACTACAGACTGTTGCCGTCTTTGGCGGCAGCCAGGGTGCCCATAGTATTAATGAAGCTGTCGTAGCTGGCCTGCATCATTTCGCAATGAAGCCGGTGCAATTCATCCACCTGACTGGACGCGAGGAACACCAGTTTGTTTACGATCGATATCAGAAGGAGGGAATTCCTGCGTTCGTAGCTGCTTTCCACTACCAGATGGAGGATGTATATGGAGCGGCAGATTTGATCGTTGCTCGCTCCGGAGCTGCTAGCCTGAGTGAGATCTCTTACTTCGGACTGCCAACGATTTTGGTGCCGTACCCGTTTGCGACCGATAATCACCAATCCTTGAATGCGGCCATATTCAGCCGGAACAATGCCGCTGAGGTTCTCGAAGGAACCGACGCGAACGGTGAAAAGCTTGGCAATTTGATCGACGAATTGCTTTCGGATACGAAACGACGGCGTTTGATGGGGGAGAGGATGCGATCGATGGCGATCACTGACGCTGCGGATAAAATTGCCGAGCTTCTGGAGGCAAAAGGTAAATGAGGACGCGAGAAGAATTGCAGCAACTCCTTCTCTCTCCGCCCAGGCGCATCCATCTGATTGGGGTGGCCGGGAGTGGGATGAGCGGAATTGCAGGACTGATTCTGGCGTTAGGCCATGAAGTGAGCGGAAGCGACCGTGTAAGCTCGCTAGAAACACGTCGGCTGGAAGCGGCCGGTCTCAAATTTTATCTTCCGCAAACCGCAGAGACGGTTCACGGAGCAGAACTCGTGATTCATTCTTCCGCGATCCGAACTGGAAATCCTGCCTATGATGAGGCCATTCGACTTGATCAGTGGATGGTCAGACGGGCGGAGGCGCTGGCGGCGATCCTGGCAATCCGCGATGGGATAGTCATCGCCGGTATGCACGGAAAAACCACCACGTCAGCGATGGCTGCGCATGTCCTGCGAGTCGGTGGCCTCCATCCATCACACTATGTTGGGGCAGAAATTCCAATCCTCGGCACCAACGCACATTGGGATCCGAATGGACAATACTTCGTAGCGGAAGGGGACGAGAGTGATGGGACGCTTCGGTTTTATCAGGCCAAACACGCGATCATTCTCAACGTTGAACTTGAGCATTTGGATTACTATCCGGATCTCGCGGCGATCGATAGCGTGTTTGGCGATTTCATTGCCCAGACTCGCGGTAATATCCTTTATTGTGCAGATGATCTCCATGCTGCTCGATTGTGCCAGGATCTCGCCAATTCGATCAGTTACGGAGAAGTTCGGAGCGCTGTTTATCGTTTCGATCGGGTAATCTCGACTGACTTCGGTTCACGCTTCGAGGTATGGCGTCGTGATACCAGACTTGGTGAGATCGATCTTGGCGTACCGGGACGGCATAATGTCAGTAATGCGGTAGCGGTTGCCGCTCTAGCCATAGAACTCGGCATTGCGTTCCCCAAAATCGTTGAAGCGCTAGCCTCATTTCGCGGGGCGCGACGACGTTTTGAGGTGAAGCTACAAAATGAAGATTTTCTGGTAGTAGACGACTACGCTCATCATCCGACAGAAATCCGGGAAACTCTGCGTACCGCTCAGGCAATCGGGCGAGAACGGATTGTCGTCATGTTTCAGCCTCACCGTTACTCCCGAACTCAAGCTTTGCAGAAGGAGTTTGGCGCGGCATTCGATAGCGCGGATTTGGTCTTTGTTACCGATGTTTATGCGGCTAGCGAGGAGCCAATCCCGGGCATCTCCGGCGAGACCATTGTGAGCGCGATTCGCGAACAGGGGCCCCCACCGGTTCAGTACATTGCCAGAAGGGAGCGCCTACATCGAGCGCTGGCCCGGGCCGCTCGCCCAGGGGATCTCCTGTTGAGTCTGGGGGCAGGGGACATTCATGAGGAAGCGTCCAAGCTAGTCCAGGATCTGGAGATTGCGCGCCGACTGCGGGAGGCGATGGGGGCCGGAGCGATCAGACTCTACGAACCGATGGCAGACCACACGACTTTGCGAGTGGGCGGACCTGCTCAGTTCTGGATTGAACCTCAGACGCATGGTGGATTGGCGAACGTGCTCGGGTTTTGTTCAGCCAACCGCTTGCCCGTGATGATCATTGGTCGAGGATCTAATCTGCTGGTGCGTGACGGCGGTATTCCAGGGGTCGTAATCCATCTCGCTAAAGGGGACTTCTCGATCGTAAAAACCAACGATTTGGAGGTCGAGGCCGGTGCTGGGGTTCGCCTGAAACAACTAGTCGGTGCTGCGCGGCAAGCAACGATTGGAGGATTTGAATGGATGGAAGGGATTCCCGGCAGTGTTGGTGGCAGTCTGCGCATGAATGCCGGAGCTATGGGCGCAGAAACTTTTCAGCAGGTGGTAAACGTGCGGGTCGTCAATATGCGAGGGGAGTTCGAAATCCTGACTCCGGAAATGATGCAAGTGCATTACC
>WNFQ01003575.1_pt1 | contig 22876 bp, 23 predicted proteins | sample 5400171 | NCBI WGS metagenome assembly WNFQ01 (sample SAMN13153356, study PRJNA577476) | soil metagenome | isolation source: 20 cm soil under Madrone tree | place: USA:California | collected 2016-06-14 | reverse complement strand
ACCTGAAATCTTTGAATTCTGCCATATGATCGTCACCACCGCTCAACTTTACAAAGTCGCCTACAGCAAATTTGCGGTCGGCGCCTATAACATCAACAACATGGAACAATGCCTCGGCCTGTTCCGCGGCAATGTCCAGAGTCGCGCGCCGTTCATCATTCAGCTTTCGAAGGGCGCCCGGAAATATGCCGACAAACGCATGCTCGAGGCGATAATTCGCACGGCCGAGGGAATGTTTCCCGAAGCTATTTTCGCCGTCCATCTCGATCATGGCGATGAAGAGGCGTGCTATGATTGCATCGCGTCCGGTTTTTACAGCTCGGTCATGATCGATGCGAGCCAAGAGCCGTTCGAAAAAAACGTCGCGATCACGAAGCGAGTTGTCGATAAAGCGCACGCCAAGGGCATCAGCGTGGAAGCTGAACTCGGCATGCTGGGCGGCGTCGAAGAAGACATCAAAGTGGACGAAGGCCACGCTTGCCTGACGAATCCGGATGAAGCGGTGGAATTTATCAAACAAACAAAATGCGATTCGCTTGCCGCGGCTATTGGCACCAGCCACGGCGCTTACAAATTCAAAGGACAACAATCATTGCACTTCGAAGTAATCGAAGGGATTCGCGACAAGGTGAAAAAAGCGGGCTTGCCGCCGACCCCGATCGTCATGCACGGTTCGTCGAGCGTGCCGAAATCGGAAGTCGAGCGCATCAACGCCGCCGGTGGCAAACTCGATCCCTCCGCGCGCGGCGTGAACGAGGAGGAATATCTGCCCGCTGCGAAACTCGGCGTCACCAAAGTGAACATCGACACCGATGGACGCCTCGTCTGGACGCGCGTCCACCGCGAATTCTTCCGCGATCATCCCGAGCAATTCGATTTTCGCCCACCGGGAAAAATTTTCGTCGAGGAGTACGCAAACTTTATTGCGCACAAAAACGAGAAGCTGGGCTCGGCCGGGAAACTCGACGAAATTCGCACCAGCTTGAAAAAAGTAGCGTAAGCCTCCGACTTGCGATTTCTTCGTCTGGGGCGCACACGCGCCCCAGACTTCGCGATTGACTTCGTTCAACGTGCCGGATTGGTTTTAACCCGTGACCTTCACTCTCCGCGAGCTAGCGAAGATGTCGGGCGGCGAATTGCACGGCGATCCCGATCAAGAAATTTCGGGCGCAGCCGCGCTGGCGGAGGCCACCGCAGACGAGATCGCATTCTATTCCGACCCGAGATATGGCTCGCTCCTGCGAAAAACGCGCGCCGCGGCCATTTTTGTTCCGCTCAATTTTTCCGACACGATTTCTGCGGCTCAAATTCGCGTCGCAAATCCGTCGAAAGCTTTCGAGCAAGTCGTACTGAAATTTGCGCCGAACCCGATCTCTTTCGCGGCTGGCGTTCATTCAAGCGCGATTGTCGATCCAAGTGTAAAGCTTGGAAACCGCGTCTCAATTCAACCGCACGCAGTCATTGAGGCGGCCGCAAGCATCGGCGATGACACAGTTGTCGGGGCTGGGTCTTACATCGGTCATGAAAGTGTTATTGGAGCTTCGTGCGTGATTTATCCGAATGCGACGATTCGTGAGCGAACGCGAATCGGTGCGCGTGTAATCATCCATAGCGGCGCCGTGATCGGAGCGGACGGTATCGGGTTCGAATTCGTGGAGAACCGCCATGAAAAAATCCCCCAGCTCGGGATTGTCCAGATCGATGACGATGTCGAGATCGGCGCGAACACGACTATCGATCGCGCCCGCTTCGGACGAACCTGGATTCAGGAAGGGGTCAAGATCGACAATCTTGTTCAGGTGGCGCACAACGTTGTGATCGGCAGGCATTCGATCATCGCTGCGCAAACAGGAATCTCGGGGAGCACTCGCGTCGGAGAGCATGTAACAATAGCCGGGCAGGTTGGTATCGTGGGTCACGTTACGATCGGTGACGGAACAGTTCTCGCAGCGCAAAGTGGGGTCTCGAAAGACGTTCCCGGCGGTGTTTGGTTTGGCTATCCGGCGGTGCCGTTGCCCGAAGCCAAACGACAAGTCGCGTGGGTGCACCGGCTCGGAAAACTCTTCGATCGGGTCAAAGCGATAGAAAAGAAGCTGGGGCTTTAATTTCGGAGTGCGTGGACATGTCCGTGCTTTGGAACAAGGTCATCGCCATCGCGCGATGGTCCCGTAAAAAGAAAGCGGCAACGTGCTGCCGCAGCCCAAATGTTATCCTAGCTTGGAGGTAGGAATTTGGAGCTTTGGGAACAGAACGCGCGCGGCGGTTGGCAAGCTTAGTGCTTATATTCAGTATGGATATTATAAGGCATGAAACTGCTCACCCGCGATTCCTCCCAGTTTCTCATCATCGATGATGATCCCGCCCTCACCCGATTTCTCGTCACCTATCTTCGGCAAAAAGGTCATACCTGCCAGGCGCTCACGGAGGGATTCCAGACCGCCACCTGGCTCGCCCATCATGACTGCGAAGTGGTGATTGTCGATCTAAGGATGCCCAAGGTGGATGGGATTTCGCTCATCTCCTTCATTCGCGAAATTAACCCGAGGATTCCGATCGTTGTCTTTACGGGGATTGGTTACGATGAGGAACAAATGCACGCGGCCTTACGAGCCGGGGCGAATGGTTACGTAAGCAAGAATCTCCCGGTCGAACAACTTTACTGTGTGCTCTCGCGCGTACTATCGACCTGCCAGCAGCGCGCTCGTCGCGAAACATTAAATGGCAGGCAACCGGCTCTGCTCGGCGCTGCCTAAGCCCGTTTACTCGTGACTACCGCTTGGCGCGCGCGCGGGCTTCTTGCATAAGTCCACGGAGCGTCTCTGGGGAAATACATTCGGCACCGCAAGCGTTCGCAGTCTGTTGCTCCAGGTAGTCGGACGTGGCCACCATCAACTCAAACCGATGCCCATATTTGCTCGCAAGCCGCTCAACAATCGCATCCGCTGTTTGCCCCTTTCGCGAATAAAAAATCTGAACGTCATGTGGATCGGAGGTCGCGCCAACGTGCGCACCCTTGCCATCAAAGACCACCACCACGCGCATTCCGGTCCAATCTTGATAATCACGCAACCGCTTGATTAATGCCTCACGCGCGACCGACGAACGGCGTTCCTGGAGTTTGCGCAACTCAGGCCACGCGAAAATGACGCTATGTCCATCCACAATCAAGTAACGTGCGCGCTCCAGCATCACTGAGATCTTCGTGCTGCTCCCGACATAAACGCTCGGGGGGCACCTCTCTACTCCGGCGCAGTGGCCGGCTCCTTCTTCGCTTTGGGCTTGGGCGGCTCTCGACGCGCCCCTTTGAGGGCAGCTTTCTTGCGCCGAAGATAGGCTTTTCGCCGTTTGCGCTTGGCGCGCACTCGATGCTGCTGTCCCACGGAGCGCTTCTATAGGTTGAAACGCTCAGAGACGCAACGTGAATTCGGCCCGATTCCAAATCGCCCCAACGAATCAAATTCGGAATTGCATTTTTGGTGAGCTTGCGTCGCGGAAAAAGCTTGACCGTGTAGGACGCCGACTGACAATGATCTCTTCCGGCGGGTCAATTTCTAATTGGCCGCCATGACAACGCGGCAATTAATGTTACGAGGGCACCGCTCCATGTTGCCTCCAAAATCCATGATCTCCGCCGCCATGCCCAAGATATTGGTAGGAATTTCAGTGTCGATGCTGATCGTCGCCGCGGTTTTCGGCGTCCTCAATAGCGTCAGGGTAAAAGGGCTGCATCTGGACCTGGCAAATGCGATGGCCGCAAGCGACGCTGCGGAGCACGGCCGAATGGCTCAAGCAAAAGAATTTAAGAGTCGGCAAACGAAGATACCAGGGACAAGTGCAAAGAGCGCGGACGCAGAAAGCAAGGCGGCGAAGGTCGAAGCGGACCTCGCGAAGGTGCAAAAGGAAAAAGCTGATTTGCAAACCCGGTTAGAGGCGAACCAAGCGGAGATCGCTTCGTTGCAAAAACGCGCAGAGGAAGTGGGAAGCAAACCGGCTGAGGCAAATCCCGGCGCTCCATCGACAGTAGAATTGCAGGCGGAGCTCGATGATGCTCGCCGTCAGCGTGACGGCGCGGAACGCGAGAAAGTCTTCTTGTCCGAAACAATTCGGAAAGCCCAGGAGCGTTCGACTCAGCTCGAAGAGGAGAAGAAGCGGCGCGCCGCCGCCGGAAAAACAGGAGTGCGTGGCGCCGTTCTCGCCGTGAATCAAGCTTACAACTTTGTGGTCTTAAGTCTTGGCGGCCGTCAAGGCGTCGAACCCAATTCGGAAATGCTCGTGGTGCGGGACGGCACTCTGATTGGAAAAATTCGCATTTCTTCAGTTGAACCCGCAACCGCTATCGGCGACATTGTTACTAGTAGTTTGGCGCGTGGCGTCCAAGTGCAACCTGGAGACATTGTCATTTATGCTGGCACTAATTCCTGAGCTTCGAAAAAAGATTACCGCCGCTCTGTTGCTCGTCACCGCAGCAATGCTCGCCTCTTGTGCGACGCAGAAAGATGCGCCCCGTCTGGTCGATGATCCGGACGATCACCACGAGTCAACCATGCCTTGGAATAAACAGGAAAAATGGGAGACAGGCGGTCAGTTCGAGGGCATGACCGATCGGCGCTAAGCGCGACACCGATCAAGCCCAACAATCGGCCCAGCCAGCAAGCTGATCAGATCCAGAAACCGGCTGGTATGACCGCGTTTTTCGGCACGATCACGATGCCGTCACGAATGAAGTAATTGTCCGCATCGAAATTCGCCGGCTTTCCTTCCGGCGTAATCACAGCCCCGTCGGCAATCCGGGCATTCTTGTCGATGATGGCGCGATCGATCACGCAATTGCGGCCGATCCCGATTGGTGGTCGCTGCGAATTTCCCGCTTGTTCGAAATAATCCGCCCCCATCACGATGCTGTTGCGAATGGTCGCGCCGTTCTGAATAATGCTGCGTATCCCGATGACGGAGCGTTCCAGATGCGCGTCGGAAATGATGCAGCCATCGGAAATGATCGCCTGCCGCAGGGTGGCTCCGTTGATTTTGCTGCCGGGCAGAAAGCGCGGATGGGTGTAGATCGCGGCCTCTGGATCAAAGAAGCTGTATTCGGGAGCGATATCGGTAAGATCGAGATTCGCTTCGTAAAAAGCGCGGATTGTTCCGATGTCTTCCCAGTAACCTTTAAAAATGTAGGCGCTCACGTGCCGCTGCTGGATCGATTGTGGAATGACATGCTTGCCGAAATCGGCCAGGTCATTATTCAAGCATTCCACCAGCACGTCGCGGTTGAAGATGTAAATTCCCATCGACGCCTGGAACAGTTCCTCTCCTTCGTTCAAACCGACCGCGGCGAGCAGTTCACGGCTGATTTTCATCTCGTGAAGCACAGCCTCCTCCGTCGGTTTCTCTAAAAAATGCATGATGCGGCGATCCACGCCGCTCTGCATAATCCCGAACTCGGAAACCCGATGTCGATGTACGGGTTTGGTCGCCAATGTGATATCGACGCCCGATTGAATGTGCTGGTGCAGCAGCGCGCGAAAATCCATCCGGTACAGCTGATCGCCGCTCAGAATCAGATAATAATCGAACGGGCGCTCGAGGAAATAGCGCATGTTCTGCCGGACGGCGTCGGCCGTGCCTTGATACCACTGCGAGCCCGCCAGCGTTTGTTGCGCCGCAAGAATATCGATGAAACTGCGCGAGAAATTGTCGAACTTGTAGCTCGCCTGGATATGTCGATGCAACGACATGCTGTTGAACTGCGTCAGCACGTAAATCGAGCGCAGCCCAGAGTTGAGGCAATTGCTGATCGAGATATCGACGATGCGATATTTTCCGCCGAGGGGTACCGCCGGTTTCGCACGGTCCTTGGTTAACGGGAACAAACGCGTACCCGCGCCGCCGCCCATGATAATGGCGAGCGTTCGCTGCGTCGTACCGGGTGGAAGCGCCGGCGTCGTCATTGCCGAGGCCGATTGGGCCAAAGATAAATCGCGCCGCGGACGGTTGTGCGTTACCACATCTACAATAACTCAGCGTCTGCGGTTTCCAGCAACTGTTTTGCTGTAGCCACCGCGATGTGCACGACGTTAACCCGCCTCACGCGGGTTGCTACAATGCCGCGGAGACGTTAGTCTCCCATCTCCCAATATGTGCGGAATTGTCGGTTACGTCGGGCGCTCCGAAGCCGCGCCTATTTTGCTCGATGGCTTGCGTCGCCTCGAATATCGCGGCTACGACTCAGCCGGCGTCGCCATTGTCGATGGAAATCATGTCGAGACGCGCAAATGCGCGGGACGCATTCCTGCGCTGGCAAAATTGATGTCGGAGAAGCCGCCATCCGGTTCATTCGGCATCAGTCACACGCGTTGGGCGACCCATGGAAAGGTCAACGACGAAAACGCACACCCGCATTTCGATGCCAGTGGAAAAATCGCGCTCGTCCACAACGGCGTGATCGAAAATTATCAGGCTCTCAAGGAGCAGTTGGTTCGCGACGGCGACAATGATTTCCGCTCACAAACTGACACCGAAGTGCTCGCTCACCTCATCGGCAGCATTTATCAGCAGCTCGACGGCAAGGATTCCAAGGCCCGTCTCCTCAATGCCGTGCGCAGGGCTTTGAAACAAGTCATCGGCACCTACGGCATCGCGGTTGTGCACAGCGACATTCCTAATTTTCTCGTCGGCGCGCGGCGGGGCAGCCCACTCGTGCTTGGCGTTGGCAAAGACGAAAATTTCCTGGCCAGCGATGTGAGTGCGATTGTCGCGTACACGCGCGACGCCGTTTATTTAAATGACTTCGATGTCGTTGCCGTCGAGCGCGACAAATTCGAGATCAGTTCGCTGGTCGGCGAAACCGGCGATCATCAGGTCAGCAAAGTTGAGTTCACCGCCGAAGACATCAAGAAAGGCGACTACCCGCACTACATGCTCAAAGAAATCTTTGAGCAACCGAACTCGGCGATGCCATGCGCGGACGTCTCGGTCTTGAAGAATGCACGGCCAAACTGGGCGGATTGAACATGACGCCGGCACAATTACGCGATGTCGGCCGCGTTGTGCTGACTGGCTGCGGGACAGCGCTTCATGCTGGAATGGTCGGCGAATACTTGATCGAGCAGCTCGCCAACATCCCCACCGAAGTCGAACACGCGAGCGAATTTCGACATCGCAACCCCCCGATGACGCGCGACACCCTGGTGTTCGCCATCAGTCAGAGCGGTGAAACTGCCGATACGCTCGGCGCCCTGCACGAAAGTCGCCGCAAAGGTTATCGCACGCTTGGGATTTGCAACAATGTCGCCAGCACGATCGCGCGCGAGAGCGATGGCGGCGTTTACATGCATGCCGGACCGGAGATCGGCGTCGCCGCGACGAAATCATTCACATCCCAACTCGTCATTCTCACTCTCATCGGCTTGCTCCTCGGTCGGATGCGCAATCTTTCCACTGCGGAAGGAAGCCGGATCATTGCCGCGCTCGAAACATTGCCAGAACAAATCGAGGAAGTCCTCAAGCTGAGCGATCAGATCCAAGCGATTGCAAAAAAATATGCCGATGTGAACGGGATGCTTTTCTTCGGGCGCCAATTTAATTTCCCAATCGCGCTCGAAGGCGCGCTGAAAATGAAAGAGATCACCTATCTCTTCGCCGAGGGCCATCCGAGCGCCGAGCTCAAGCACGGCATCATCGCCCTCATCCGCCCGGACCTTCCGTCCATTTTCGTCGCGCCCGATGACGCCATATTTTCCAAAAACCTAAACAACATCGAGCAAGTCAAAGCGCGCAAAGGCCCCATCATCGCGTTCACCAGTGGCACCGGAGCGAAGCAACTCAAAGGAATCGCGAACGAAATTATCTCGCTGCCAGACGTCCCCGATTGTCTGATGCCGATTCTCACCGTCATCCCACTCCAACTTCTTGCCTACCATCTCGCCGTCGCGCTCGGCCGCGACGTCGACAAACCGCGCAACTTGGCCAAAAGTGTGACGGTGGAATAGCACGCGCGCATTGCGCAGGTGGATCGAGCAGTCCCTTGATGCTAAAATTAGGCGGCTGAACCGCATTTGCTTTAACATCGCCCGGCGGAGCGGCCGATCCACCCATAATGCCGTAGCTTAGGTTTGCAGTAAATTCTCCGCTCAGGCATCCTTGCGCACGTGCAACAAAACGAAGATTACGTCCTCCGAGCCCTGCAAGACGTCGGCCTGGTGACGCGGCCGCAGATTGAGAGCGCACGCTCGCGCTTGAACGGCGCAAACAACATTGTCGACGTTTTGGTTAAGGACGGCGTCGTTTCGGAATCGGATGTCTCGCGCACGCTCGCCGGGCAGGCGCACATGGATTGGATCGACATTTCCTCGATGGTCATTCCGCCGGAAGTGATCAAGCAAATCCGCGCCGGAGACGCACGCCGGTTCAAAGTCATTCCAGTAGCGTTTGGCGAGACCGGACAGCCTGAGTTTTCTTTTGCAGCGCGAGATCGCGCTCGTTTGCACAAGCCCGGAAAAAATCCGCCAGGCGCTCATCAAATACTACGGCACCGCCGACGAAGCCGCCGACATCCTTCAACAAAGAATCGGCCAAGATGTCGATCTTGGTTTGGAAATCGGCGACGGCGCGGCCGCAGCGGAAGGCGATGAAGCGGACGCGCCCGTTATCCGCATGGTGTCGATGTTGTTGACCGAGGCGTATCGCGTGGGCGCGAGTGACATTCATCTCGAACCGCTCGACAAAAAATTCCGTGTCCGTTTTCGCATCGACGGTGTGTTGCAGGAGATGCAAGCGCCGCCGAAGCGTTTGCAGTCCGCCATTGTCAGCCGACTGAAAATCATGACCGGCTCGATGAGCATCGCGGAAAAGCGATTGCCGCAGGATGGGCGGATTCAGGTGAAGATCAAGAGGAAGCCGATCGATCTTCGCGTCTCAATCATCCCGACCAATCACGGCGAGAGCGTCGTTATGCGCGTGCTCGACAAATCGAGCCTCATGCTCGGTCTGGCCGAGCTCGGATTTTTCAGCGACGATCAGGAAACGTTCGAGCGTTTGATCAAGCTGCCCGACGGCATTCTGCTTGTCACTGGCCCGACCGGCTCCGGCAAGACAAGCACCCTTTACGCCTGCTTGAACCACATCAACAAACCCGACCGCAAGATCATCACGGTCGAAGAGCCGATCGAATATCAAATGAATGGGATCAACCAGGTGCAGGTGAATCCGGAAATCGGAATGACCTTTCCGGCCGCGCTGCGCGCGATCCTCCGGCAAGCGCCCAATGTCATCATGATTGGCGAAATTCGCGACCTCGAAACTGCGAACATCGCCACGGCCGCGAGCCTTACCGGCCATCTCGTTTTCAGCACTCTGCACACCAATGATGCGCCCTCCGCCGTCGCGCGTTTAATCGACATCGGCGTGCAGCCGTTTCTGGTCGCTTCTTCAGTGCGCGCGATCATGGCGCAGCGGCTCGTGAGGCGCCTTTGCACCGACTGCAAACAACCGGGCGAGCTGAGCGAGACGGACTTGCGCGCGCTGCGGATTGAGCCGGGCCAGCTTCGTGAAGCGCAAGTGATGAAGCCAGTTGGTTGCGAGCAGTGCCGAAAGACCGGTTACAAAGGCCGGATGGGCATCTTCGAGATTTTCGTGATCGACGACGAGGTCCGGCACATGATCAACAAGCGCAGTTCGACTTTGCTGTTGCGCCAACGCGCGCGCGAGCTCGGCATGCGTAACTTGCGCGAGGATGGCATGCGAAAAATTTTGGCCGGCCTCACTTCAGCAGAACAAGTGATTTCAATTACAATCGGAGACGTCAGTTAATAAACGATTTAACGGTTTAACGAGTAACGATTCACCGAGCCCATGAACAACAAACAGGTCGCGGAGCTTTTTATCGAGCAACACGTGTTGCAGCCGTCGCAGGCCGATGACGTTCTTAACGAAGCGCAGCTCAACGGAAAAACCATCGCCCAGGCCATGGTCGACAGCGGCTTTGTCGATGAGCGCGGCTTTTACCAAACCATCGCGGATGGGCTCGGAACGGAATATGTCGATCTTAGCGAAAAGGAAATCGCGCCGAAAATTGTGCGCTTGATTCCGGGCGGGCTGGCTCGGTTGCACCGCGCGCTTCCGATTGGAATGAGCGGAAATACATTGCGCGTCGCACTGGTTGATCCGCTCGATCTTCGCGCGACTGAGGACCTCCGTTTTGCCCTGGGCAAAGATGTCGATGTTGTGGTTGCGCCGGCCGAGCAAATCGAAGATCGAATCAAACAGTATTACGGTACCGACACGTCGAGCATGGAGGAAATCCTCAAACAGCTCGGCGAAGCGGGCGAACTACTGCAATTGCACAAAGGAGACGAGGCCGCCGCGGTTGAAGCGGAGGCGAATGCAACCCCGATCATTCGCTTTGTCGATCTAATTTTGTATCAAGCGATCCAGGACCGCGCGAGCGATATTCACTTCGAGCCGTTCGAAAACGAATTCAAAATCCGCTATCGCGTCGATGGCGCGCTTTACGAAATGCCGCCGCCCCCGCGCCATCTCTCGCTGCCGGTCATTTCGCGCGTCAAAGTGATGGCGAACATGAATATCGCCGAGCGCCGTCTGCCGCAAGATGGCCGCATTCAAAAAAACATCGGCGGACGCTCGGTCGATCTTCGCGTTTCAACTTTGCCGACGCAGTTCGGCGAGAGCTTGGTTTTGCGCGTGCTCGATCGCACCACAGTCAATCTGGATCTGGAGATGTTGGGCATGCCCGACTACATCCACGATTACGTTCTCGAAGTCATCCAGCGGCCGAATGGAATTTTCATCGCGACCGGCCCGACCGGTTCGGGAAAAACGACGACGCTTTATTCCTGTCTGCGCAAGATCAACACGATCGATTCCAAATTGCTCACCGCGGAGGAGCCGGTCGAGTACGATCTCGAAGGGATCGTGCAAGTGCCGGTGAACGAAGCGATCGGTCTCACGTTCGCGCGTGTCCTGCGCGCATTTCTGCGGCAGGACCCCGACCGCATCATGGTCGGGGAGACGCGCGATCTCCAGACGGCACAGATCGCCATTCAAGCCTCGCTCACGGGCCATCTCGTTTTCACGACGCTGCACACAAACGACGCGCCGGGCGCGATCACGCGTCTGATCGACATGGGCGTAGAGCCGTTTCTGATTTCCTCAACACTCGAAGCCGTGCTGGGCCAGCGCTTGCTGCGCCGCATTTGTCAACAGTGCCGCACCACTTATGAGCCAAACGAAGCGTTGCTCGCGCAGCTTGAAATCTCGCTGCGCGACATCGGCGCGAAGAAATTCTATTGCGGCAAGGGTTGCGACGCGTGCAACAACACCGGTTACAAAGGCCGCAAAGGAATCTACGAGCTGATGAAAATTACCGACCCGCTCCGGGAATTAATCAACGAGCGCGCACCGACCGTTGTTTTAAGACAAAAAGCGGTCGAGCTTGGCATGGCCACGCTGCGCCAGGATGGATTGCGCAGCATCTTCGCCGGCGACACCACCATCGAGGAAGTGCTGAAATACACGTAGCGCGTTCGTGCAATTCTGGATAGCGCACGCGTCTCGCGTGCCGGCGATCGCGTCTCGCGATCGCGGACTTTTACTATGGTGTCGTTCCTCAGGAGTCGTGAAAGAAAGGAAAGTTCGTTTTGGCGAGACACCAAAACCAGCACGCGAGACGCGTGCGCTACCCAGAAATGTTTGCGCCGCACTCGACAGTTTTTCGCGAGCCGTTATTCTAGATCGACAATTACATGCCGCGTTACACCTACGTAGCTCTCGATGCCCGCGGACAGGAATCGACCGGGCTGGTCGAAGCGCGCTCAAGCAATGAAGCGATCGGTCAATTACGCCAGGCCGGATATTTTCCGACCAGTGTTTATGAGGAGGGCAAAGGTGGCCCCGACAGAAAGGTCTCGCGCGCCGGGGCGAAACCCGCGCGGGTAGCGAGACCGCGCACGAAAATCAGCATAGTTCTCTTCCAACGCAAGAAGGTTAAGCCGAAGATCATGATGATTTTCACCCGGCAATTGGCAACTCTGATCGACTCCGGATTGCCATTGCTGCGCGGCCTCAATGTTCTGGCAAAACAAGAACGCGACACGGTTTTAAGAAACACGATCAACAAACTCGCCGACGGAGTGCAAGGTGGCAGCACGTTTTCGGAAAGCCTGGCGCAGCATCCGCTGATCTTTAATCACCTTTATGTCAACATGGTGAAAGCAGGCGAGGTCGGCGGCGTGCTCGAGCTCGTGCTTGGCCGGCTCGCGGAATTCCAGGAGAAGGCGCAAAAGATCAAGAACAAGGTTGTCGCTGCCATGGTTTATCCCATCATCGTGATGACGATGGCGATCGCGATCATGGCCTTCCTGCTGGTTTTTATCGTGCCGAAATTCGAAGCAATCTTTCACGACATGCTCGGCGACAAACCGCTGCCGGCCATCACCCTCTTCGTCATTGGCGTGAGCAACTTCGTGAAAAATCACGGGTTGGTCTTGCTTGGCTTACTTATCGCGGCGGTGGCGGCTTACAAATTGATCGCCCGGACCCGCGCTGGAAGATCAATAATCGATCGTTTCAAACTGCGCGTGCCGCTCTTCGGCGATTTGATCCGCAAAACGGCGATCTCTCGTTTTTCACGCACGCTCGGCACGTTGGTCACGAGTGGCGTCCCGATTTTACAAGCGCTCAACATCACCCGCGAAACTGCCGGCAACATGGTAATCGCCGGCGCGATCTCCCAAGTGCACGATAGCGTGAAGGAAGGCGAATCGATCGTCCAACCGCTCGAAGCCAGCGGCGCCTTCCCTCCCATGGCCATCAGCATGATCGATGTGGGCGAAGAGACCGGTCAGCTTCCCGAAATGCTCTTGAAGATTGCCGACGTTTATGACGACGAGACCGACAACTCCGTGGCGGCACTGACCTCAATGCTCGAGCCGATCATGATCGTTTTCCTCGCGCTCGTTGTCGGCACAATTGTCATTGCGCTGTTCATGCCGCTCATCAGCATCATCAGCGGTTTGCAGCAGCAGACGTGAAATCAATGACGAAATAGTGACGAAGCCAGAATGAGGAACTACAACCGCCACGACTTCCTCGGCATTCGACATCTCGGCATTCGTTCGACATTCGACATTCGTGCTTCGTCATTTCGCGCCGGAGGCGCGTTCACCATCCTCGAGCTCTTGGTCGTCATGACGATCATCATTGTGCTTGCGGGATTGATTCTGGCCACATCCGGTTATGTGCAAAAAAAAGGCGCACGCTCCCGCGCCGAAGCCGAAATCGCCGCCATGTCCACTGCACTGGAAAGTTACAAAGCAGAGAATGGGATTTACCCGACAAATAGCGACACGAACAATCTCAATCCCGCGGATGCCACCCCTCTCGATTATCAAAATGCGTCTCGCTATTTGTACACTCAAGTTTCTGGCGACTTAGACGGCGATCCAACTACATCTACTGCGACGGATGCAAAAAACTACATGGGTCCCGCATTGAGACCAAACATGCTCAGTCCAAATCCGCCGGGACCGAACACCTACATTCGCGACCCTTTTGGGAATTCGTACGGTTATTCGACCGCTAAAGCTTCGAATCCAGGCGGGAGCATTGGTTACAATCCAACATTCGATCTTTGGAGCACAGCGAACGCAAATCCGCCAAGTGATCAAAACCAGTGGATCAAAAATTGGTGACGCTAATTCTGTAGCGGCGGTCGGTGACCGCCGGACGAATCTTTCGAGAAAAGGGCGGCGCTCATAGAGGGCCGCTACGGCCAGGCCGACAGAACTACCCCTCGCTCGTGTGCACGACGATCTCGACCCGCCGATTCTCGCGTTGTTCTTCGATTGAACCGTTTGGCGACACGCGGAATTTCGTTTGCCCGTATCCGCGCGTTTGGATTTGCGCGGGACTGATTCCCATCGTTTCCACCAAATATTGTTTCACGCTGTCCGCGCGGCGCTGACTCAGATCGAGATTGTATTCCGGCCCGCCGAATGAATCAGTGTAACCTTCGACTGTAAACGTCGCTCTCAGGTTGCGCTTGATGAGCGTGCCGAGCTTTTGCAATTGCCCGATTGCGCTCGATTGCAATGCTGCGCTGTCGTATTCGAAAAGCTGATCGTCCGGCATGCGCAGTTTCGTTCCCGAACCGAGCGGGCCCTTCTGCGCAAGCAATTGCTCCAAATCGCTGAAGCCCGGGGCGCGTCCTTTGTTTGGGCCGGCGCTGTCACCCGGCATCTTGCTCGTGAAAGTGTTTGGTCGCTTGATCATCGTGCTGGTCGCAAGCTGGTCGCCCGTCAGCGCCGGCTGCGGCCGGCCGGAGACCGCGGTCTCATTAAGCAAAGATTGCTCATGCGTCGCGTTCGAACCCTTGGAAAGAGTCTGGGCGGTAGTGCGTTCAATTTCATTGAGCACGGAGTTCACGTCCGGTTGTTCCACCTTCGGTTTGTCCGGCAAAACATCGCGCGTGTCGTCCGGCATCGCGGTGCTGGCCTGAACTTCCTGTAGAAGTTTATCGAACGATTTTTTCTCGTCGGGCAATTGTTCCTGCGTTTGGTCCGGGTTCGGTTTCGCGGCCGCATTGGTTTGATCCATGCTGCTCTTGTCGAGTTGCTGGGCAAGATCGACATTTTTGATCTTGAACGTGGGTGTTTGCTGCATCTCTGCCAGGACTGCATCGAGCGACTGAAAACGCGTTCGATAAAAATAAGTGCAGAGCGCGACGTGCAAAGCGAGCGAAACGATCAGGCCAAACCAGAGCCAACTGCGCTGTTTGCTGCCTGTCAAAAGCGCGCTGTACTCAAGATCATCGAACTCGGAAACTCTCATAAGTGCGTTCCAACAAACCGGCAGTGCGGCGAAAATGTCAAACGATGCTGTAGCCCTTCGCTGTGCGAAGCGCGGGCGTCGCCCGCAGGGCGACGGCTACAACCTCAATCGCCCACCCCGCTCAGCGGTTAGACAAGGCGTTGCCGTTCCGCGTTTGTTCGATAAACGACGTTGCCGCGCGACGAATCTCTTCGGCCACGCGCGCTTCGGGTGAAACAAATTTTGGAGTGAACCATGGAAACAAGCCGATCAAATCGTGCGTCACCAGAATTTGTCCGTCGCAATGCTCGCCCGAACCAATCCCGATGGTCGGAATGCCGATCGCGCTCGTAATTTGTTTCGCAGTTTCCTTGGCAACGATTTCCAAAACAACCGCAAAGGCGCCGGCTTTTTCCACAGCGTGCGCATCGGCAATTAACGCTTCTGCTTCCGTTTGTGTGCGGCCTTTGACTTTGTAGCCGCCTTCTTCGCGCACGCTTTGCGGGAGCATCCCGATGTGCGCCAGGAACGCAATGCCCGCGCGCGTGATCGCTTCGATCTGCGGCACGTGACTCGCGCCGCCTTCGAGTTTCACCGCTTGGGCGCCAACATCGACAAATTGTTTTGCCGTCGCCAACGCTTGCTCCGGCGTGTCGTAACTGTGAATCGGCATATCGGCCACGAGCAATGCGCGCTTGGCTCCGCGCGCGACGGCCCGGGTATGATGCAGCATTTCTTCGAGCGTCACGCGCGTCGTGTCTTCGTAACCGAGCACCACCATGCCTAACGAATCGCCCACCAGGATGATGTCGATCCCGCTCTCATCGAGCAAACGCGCCGTCGGGTAATCGTAAGCGGTGAGCGCGGTGATTTTTTCACCGCGCCGTTTCATTTCGCGAAAATCTTTCATCGAGATTGCCAGTCCTCTGTCAATCGAACCACTTTACCTGAATCATCAAGTCGCGCGAGCAACTCGCGGACGGTTTTTGTCTGCCGCGGCAGGACCAGGTCCGGCCGGATATCCGCCAGCGGTTGCAGAACGAACCGACGGGAATGCATTCGCGGATGCGGCAATTGCACTTTCGCGGTGTCGATCTTCATCTGGCCAAGGTAAAGAAGGTCGATGTCGATCATGCGAGAAACGTTGCGCGCGTACCCCGGCGGACGCCCAAGCACGCGTTCGATCTCCATCAGGTTTTTCAAAAGATTTACCGGATCGCCCTCGTAATCGAACTCAAGAACCGCATTCAAAAACTTTTTCGCGCCTGACTCACAATCCACCGGTTCCGTTTCGTAAATTGCCGAAGAGAGAATTGGCGGCTCTACGCCTGCAAGATCGACAATCGCTTTTCGCGCCGCGTGCAGATTGGCCAGCCGATCACCAAGATTCGATCCGAGCGCGACGCCGGTTCTCATTTCAAATTCGCGTAGCGACGGTCTGTGACCGGCGCATTAATTTTGCCGACGCTCATAGAGCGCCGCTACAAATTCAGAGCCCGAGCACATCTTGCATCGTGTAAAGACCCGCGGGTTTCCCAATGATCCATTGCGCCGCGCGCAAGGCCCCGCGCGCAAAAATCTCGCGGCTGCTCGCCCGGTGCGTCAGCTCAAGTCGTTCGCCCGGCCCGGCAAAACTCACCGTATGATCACCAAGCACCTCTCCTTCTCGAATCGATTGAATTGGAACTTGATCGTCGAGCTTTCGTGCTGTCCTCAAGATTTCCGCGAGCGTTCTTGCCGTGCCGCTGGGCGCATCCTTTTTTGTGCGATGATGGGTCTCAACAATTCCCAAATCGAATTCTGGTCCGAGAATTTCAGCCGCTTTGCGCGTCAACGAAAACAACGCGTTCACGCCCACGCTGAAATTGGAGGCGAAAACAATCGGTAAGGACTTGCCGGCTTTTTCAATTACGCGGCGTTGCTCCGACGAATGACCAGTTGTGCCAATGACAAGCGGTTGTCGATGTTGTAAGGCCGCGCCGCAAATTCCCTCAATCGCGTCGGCATGACTGAAATCGATCACCACATCGCATTTTCGCATTGCCGGTTCGATCGCATCGCCACGATCGCATTGCGCGACGATGTCGATGTTGGATGCGCTCTTGGCAAGCTTGACAATCGTCTGCCCCATCCGACCGGCCGCCCCGACCAGCAACACGCGCACCGATGCCTTCATCGCGCCTGCTCGAACGCCTCGATCGTCTTCTGCAGACGCGCCTGATTCGCTTCGCTCATTTCGCAGAGCGGTAACCGGCATTCACCCGACATCGCGCCACGCCAGGCGAGCGCGGTTTTTACTGGTACCGGGTTTGGCTCGATGAACAAATCCTTGAAGAGGGGAAACAATTGTCGATGTGATTTTTGCGCCGACTTCACATCGCCAGACTCATACGCGCGGACGAGCGAGCAAACTTCGGCCGGAAATAAATTCGAAGCGACGCTTACGACTCCTACCGCGCCGACCGACATGAACGGCAGCGTCAAGGAATCATCGCCGCTCAGGATGGTGAACGACTCCGGCAAACGGCCGCGCAATTCGCTCACGCGTTCAACGCTTCCACTCGCTTCCTTGATTGAAACAATATTTCGGCATTCCGCGGCGAGGCGCGAGGCTGTTTCCGGCCCGATATCGACGCCACAACGGCCAGGAATGTTGTAAAGCATGATGGGCAGACTCGTTTCGCGCGCGATTGTTTGAAAATGGCGAAAGAGTCCTTCCTGGCTTGGCTTGTTGTAATACGGCGCGACGAGCAACGCGCCATCGGCGCCGAGTTCTTCGGCCATTTTTGTGTCGGCCACGGCGTGATGGGTGGCGTTCGAACCGGTGCCGGCCAGGACCTGGCAACGTTTGTTCGCGATTGTGACCGCAAGCCGGATCGCTTGCTCGCGTTCATCGCGTGAAAGCGTGGGCGACTCACCGGTCGTGCCGACCGCGACCACGCCGGTAATTCCGGCAGTGATCTGCGCTTCAATCAATTTTTGGAAAGCCGGAACGTCAATCCCGCCATCGCGAAATGGGGTGACGAGCGCAGTGAACGTGCCGCGAAACATTCTTGTTGTAGCGGCGGTCTATGACCGTCGCACTTTCTCCTTTCAATTCGAGCGACGCTCATTGAGCGCCGCTACAGATTAACTAGAGTTCGATTGTCCCTTCAAAGACAAACTCAGCCGGGCCAGTGAGCGTCACGTTTCGAAATTCACTGCCGTTCTTCTCAAAGGCGACCGTTAACTCATCGCCCCCGCGTACGAGCACGCCGACCGGGCCGCCAGAATTTTCCGTGGCGGCAAAAATGAGCGCGCTTGCGACCACGCCGGTTCCGCAAGCGAGGGTTTCATTTTCTACGCCGCGTTCATAAGTGCGGACGGCAATTCTTTTCGTCCCGCGTTTCTCGATGAAATTTACGTTTGCGCCTTTTGGCGAAAACATCTCGTGACGACGAATAGCCGCTCCATCCTGCCGGACATCGACCTCGTCAATCTGCGAGACGGGAACGACAACGTGCGGCACCCCGCTGTTGATGAAATGGACGGTTCTATTTTTGCCTGCGGTGCGAAGCGCAATATTCAATCGCAAATCACTCGGGTCGCTCAATCGCAGCGTCACCGACTCATCCTGCAGTTCGGCGCCGATTTCGCCGGCCAGAGTTTCAAAGGAGATCTTTCCCTGCGCGCCAGCAACCCTATTTGCAAAACGTGCGAAACAGCGCGCACCGTTGCCGCACATTTCCGCTTCACCGCCGTCGCTGTTAAAATAGCGCATCCGGAAATCTGCGCCGTTCGACGTCGTTTCGAGCAGCAAAATTCCATCCGCGCCGATGCCGCGATGGCGATCGCAAATGCGCGCGATCTGGGCGCGATCAAGATGAATATTGCCCGCACGATTGTCGAGCATGACGAAATCGTTGCCCGCGCCGTTCATTTTCGTGAAACGCAGCATGCGCTTTCGTCTAGCACAGTCTTCGCCGAAAGCCAACCGTCACCGTTGCTTGCGGCGAATTCGCCGCTTAGTTATTGAGCGTGTTTAAGGCAATCGCCGCCTCCTGCGCTGCCGTCCTGGTAATCAGCATCGCCCAATCCTCGAGCGAGGATCTCAACGGACTTATCCTCGAACAGGTGAAACAGATGCCGCAAGGCGGTCGTTATTCGCTATCGCGTTTCGCAAAGATTCGACTCCAATCCGCTGCCCACTTTGAGTCCGGCAAGTTTTTCATCCTTCCTTCAGCGGCCTCGCCGAGTTTCTGTTCGGGAGCGACCTATCTCATCTTTATTAGAACCATCGAAGCGCTGCGGGCGCGGGGAGAGCTCCACCTCGATTTTGCTACACTGGATCAGCTCATCATCCGAGATCAGCACGATGGCGAAGGAATCTGGGGCCGGTGGAACGCAAATGGGCCAGGGACAGCCCGCCTCTTTCACGAACTGGGGCTTGGCCGAAACTTCGACAGCTTCGATGAGGCGCAGCCGGGCGATTTCATGAAGATCTTCTGGTCGAAGCAGGTGGGCAGAAGCGAGCACGGACATTCCGCGATTTTTCTCGGAACGGGGAACCGGCTGGGCGTGGAATACTTCCGCTACTGGTCGAGCAATATTCCGTCCGGCTACGGAGAGAAGAGTGTCCCGAGAAGCAAGATTGCCTACGCGATTTTCTCACGTCTTCAGACGCCGGTTAATCTATCGCGAATCGGCAGCGCGCCTTTTGTCGATTCCTACCTGGCATCTCTCCTCCGAAGACGCTCCAGCTTCGCCGAGGCGACGTCAATGAGATTTATCAATCGATCCAGGGCGAGAGCACCTGGGCGGGGCAGCGTTGTGTTGTCGTGCGGCTGACTTTCTGCAATCTGCGCTGCAATTATTGCGACACCGAGTACGCATTTTACGAAGGCAAAAAACAAACACTGAATGAGATTGTCGATCTTGTCGCGGCGCTTAATTGTCCGCTGGTCGAGATCACCGGCGGCGAGCCGTTGCTGCAAAAAAATGTGCTGCCTTTGATGTCGATGTTGGCGGACGCGGGCCACACGATTTTGCTCGAGACCAGCGGCGCGCACGATATCTCGACGGTTGATCCGCGCGTGCATCGGATTATGGATTTGAAAACGCCGGGCAGCGGCGAAGTGGAGCGCAACCTTTGGTCTAACATCGATAATCTCACCGCGCGAGATGAGGTGAAATTTGTGATCGGTTCGCGCGAAGATTACGACTGGTCGTGCGACAAAGTGCGCCTTTTCAATTTGTCCAAGCGGTGCCACGCCGTTTTGTTCTCACCCATTTTCGGCCGGATCGATCCGCGCGAAATCGTGGAATGGATCTTAGCGGACCGGCTCGATGTTCGCTTTCAATTGCAAATGCACAAGTTCATCTGGAGACCCACGCAGCGCGGTGTGTGACCGATGCGGGCGCGATTGACGAAGGATTTCACTTTTGAGGCGGCGCAGACTTTGCCGAGCGCGCCGGAGGGTCATAAATGCCGGCGTATGCATGGTCACAGTTTCAAGATCGAGGTTTCGGTGGAAGGAGAGGTCGCCCCAATTAGCGGCTGGGTCTATGATCATGCCGAGATCGGCGCGGCGATGAAACCGCTACTGCAAATGCTGGACCATTCTTACTTGAATGAGGTCGAAGGTTTGGAAAATCCGACGATCGAGAACATGGCGGCGTGGTTCTGGAAAAAATTGCAGCCGCAATGTCGCGGACTCTGCGAGATTATCGTCCACGAAACACCGACGGCGCGCTGCGTTTATCGCGGCAAATGAAGATCGGCAATCAACCTGCCTCAGACGGGTTGAATCGTTAGAACGTCATGATTGATTCAACGCTTCAACGATTATCTAATCGCGAGAAAAAATCCTCGAACAACTCGTTATAAATCCTGCCGCGCTCGGGATGATATTGGACAGCGAGAGCGAACGGATAATTGCGCAGGCGGATTTGCTCGACGATGTTATCGGTCGCGCACCACGCTTCTACTTCCAACCCTTCGCCCAGTCGATCGATCGCCTGGTGATGGGAACTGTTCACCCTTTCGAAGCGATGCTTCGCCGTCGCGTCGCTACGCAACGGCTGAATATCGTGCTCCTTTTGTTCGGGAAGTTTGTGCCCGGGAATGTCCAGCTTGAGCGTGCCGCCGAGCGCGACGTTGAAAAGCTGGAGGCCTTTGCAGATCGCAAAGATCGGCAGCCCCCGCGAGAGCGCATCTTTCACCGCGGCAAATTCCCAACGGTCCCGGGCAGCATCGACATCCTTATCGAGCACGCTGGGATCGGGCACTTCCTGCTTCAAAAATTCTGGCGCAATGTCCGAGCCGCCGGTCAAAAGCAAGCCGTCCATTTTTTCTAGTGCGACGTCGCCTTTGCGCGCATTGCAAACGGGAATGTCGGGATGTTTGTCAAAAAATGGCTGAAACCATTTTTCGTCTTTCCCGCGCATCCATGTGGCCAGGCTTGGCATCGGCGAATTTGCGACTTCCCTGCTGCCATGTAAAGAGCAGTCGCAATGACTTGTCTGGCCGATTCTTCTATAACGTTGCGCGAGGCGCTGGAAAAACTAGCTCGCGAGAGCAAGGCACGCGCGGTCGCAGTGGCGTTGCTCGATCTCGAGAGCGGTTTCCGATTTTCTCTGGCAGGCGATCGCTGGTTTCATGCTGCGAGCACGATCAAATTAGCAGTGCTGCTCGCAATTTTTCGCGCAGCGGACGAGGGTCGCCTGCGGCTGGATGATTCACTCCACGTGCGAAACCATTTTGTGAGCGCAGCCGACGGATCGCCTTTTCGCGTGGATCCAAGTTCGGATGCGATGCCGGAACTCTACCAGGCGATTGGACGGACTGCGAAAATTTCAGCGCTGACGGAAGGAATGATCGTCGCGAGCAGCAATCTTGCGACCAATTTGCTGCTCGATTGTCTGGGGGTGGAATACGCGCGCAACGTCCTGCGCGATGCGCAAGTAAGTGGGGTGGAATTGCGACGGGGGGTTGAGGATCAGGCGGCCCATGAAAAGGGCATCGACAACGAAGCGACAGCCGATGGATTGCTCACGCTGTTGTCTGCATTGCGCGGTGATTTTCTGAAGAAGGAAAGCAAGGAACAAGCGATCCACGTTTTACTCGCGCAGCGCTTTAACTCGATGATTCCCGCCGGTCTCCCGGCCCATGCAACCGTGGCGCATAAAACCGGTGAGATCTCGACCGCGTGCCACGATGTCGGGATCGTGTATTTGCCCGAACGCGAACCGTACATCGCGGTTATCCTGACGGAGTTTGATGCGGAACAAAATGGCCGCCGCGAGACTGTCGCGGCTATTTCTGAAATGATTTACCGTTCGTTGACCGGCAGAGAACTGAAGTCAAAATGAGCGCCCAGGCCTTTCGCGCAATTGACGGTCTGAAGCTGCCGGCGGAGCATCGTGCGCTCCTGCGGCCAGGCGAACCCGAAAGCGACTCGCATGGAAATGTTCACCATCTGCCGCGTTTCTTTTATGAAGTTGCCAGTTGGCAGGAAGCGCATGAGATCCGGCTCGCGCCGCACTTCAAACTCGCGGAATTGATGACAGTCGATTGTCGTGAAGCAGAACTGCTCCTGCGCGAATTTCCCCATTATGTGCCGTGTGCGATTGTCTTGCTCGCGCGTTTTTTGGAAGATTTTCGCTGGGAAGTGGACGCACCGGTTTTTGTCAGCGCAAACGGTGGCTACCGGTCGCCCGCGCACCAGATGGGCGGCGCGAAAAGCATTCATGCCTGGGGCACAGCCGCAGACATTTACCGAGTCGGCGACACTTTTCTCGATGACATAAAATCAATTGAAAAATACGCCGCCATCGCGGTATCGCTCAGCCCGGCAGTGCTAGTCCGGCCATTCGGATCGGGAGCCGGGGAAACCGATGATCATTTGCATCTCGATCTTGGGTTTCTGACCTTGACTCCGCGTGAATGTAACGAAACGAGCTGACGTCTTTTTGTTACCGTGAAAAATTCGGAGGGAGAACTGGGCCGTCGCTTTCGAGGGAGAGAATTTCGCACCGCGCCGCCGCGTGCAGTCATCGGTCTGGAGGCGGAGTT
>WNFQ01000758.1_pt1 | contig 22877 bp, 23 predicted proteins | sample 5400171 | NCBI WGS metagenome assembly WNFQ01 (sample SAMN13153356, study PRJNA577476) | soil metagenome | isolation source: 20 cm soil under Madrone tree | place: USA:California | collected 2016-06-14 | reverse complement strand
CTGATCATCCAGGCCACGCTCGGCATGGCCGAGGCGATCCTCGTCGAGACGAGCCTGAGCTACCTCGGCTTCGGGGTCCAGGAGCCCACGCCCTCGTGGGGCAACATGGTGCAGGCGGGGGCGAACTACTTCTTCCAGGGAAAGTTCTGGCCGTCGACGGCGCCGGCGCTGGCGATCCTGGGCACCATCCTCGGCTTCCACCTGCTGGGCGACGGCCTGAACAACATCCTCGAGAACAAGAGCGCTTCGTGACCGGCGCACCGGTGCTCGCGATCCAGGACCTCCGGACCTACTTCTATTCCCGCGCCAAGCAGGCGTTCGTCCGCTCGGTGGACGGCGTCAGCCTCTCCATCGCGCGCGGCGAGACGCTCGGTGTCGTGGGCGAGAGCGGCAGCGGCAAGAGCGTGACCGCGCTGTCGGTCCTGGGCCTCGTCGGCGGCAGCCCGGGGGTAATCACGGGGGCCATCGAGTTCGCCGGCGGCAATGGTCGGCGCAACCTGCTCCAGGACCTCGGCCGCTACGTCACCGTGACGGAGCGGGACGGCCGGATCGTCGCCGTGGCCAAGGACGAGCCCGGTTGGCGCGCGCAGCTGGAACGATCGATGACGCGCGTTCGCGGCAACGAGATCGCCATGATCTTCCAGAACCCGAAATCGTCGCTCAACCCGTTTCTCACGGTCGGGCAGCAGATCACCGAGGCCATCCGCCTGCACACGCCGGTGAAGGACCCGAAAGAGGCCAAGGAGCGCGCGATCGCGTGGCTCGAGCGCGTGCGCATGGATTCGCCGCGCCTGCGCTTCGACCAGTACCCGGATGGCCTCTCCGGCGGCATGTGTCAGCGGGCGATGATTCGCCTGCGAGCCGTCGCTGCTCATGGCCGACGAGCCCACCACGGGACTGGACGCGACGATCCAGTCGCGAATCGTGGCGCTCCTCGCCGAGCTGAAGTCCGAGCTCGGCGTGACGACCCTGCTCATCACCCACGACATTCGCGTCGTCTCGCGGCTGGCCGACACCGTGGCCGTGATGTACGGCGGGACCGTGGTGGAGCATGGTCCGGCGCGCGACGTCCTGGCGCCGAACGTTCCCGCCAAGCACCCGTACACCGCAGCACTCCTGGCCTCGTTGCCGAGCGCCCAGAAGAACGGCCGCGCTCACGCCATCGACGGCCGCCTCTCCGTCATCCGCGGTGAGGTGGTCGATACGATGGACGTCCCTCGCGGCTGTCGGTTCTATGCCCGCTGCGACCGCGTCACCGACGCGATCCGCGCTCGCTGCATGAGCGAGGAGCCCGCTCTGGCCACGGTCACCACGGGCCACCGGATCCGCTGCCACCTCCATGGCTAGCCGGCTCCTCGAGGTCTCCGACCTCCGCAAGCATTACCACGCGCGCGCGGGCATGTTCGCCTCGCTGCACGGTCAGACGCGCTCCGTCCCCGCCGTGGACGGCGTGAGCTTCGCGCTCACCGAGCACGAGACTCTGGGGCTGGTGGGAGAGTCGGGCTGCGGCAAGACGACCATCGGACGCATCATCCTCGGGGTCACCAGGGCGACGTCGGGCCGCGTCGTGTTCGACGGCCACGACATTACCGCGCTGCCGATGCGGGCCCTGCGGCCGCTGCGCACGCAGATGCAGATGATCTTCCAGGACCTCGACGCCGCCCTCAATCCACGGATGCGCGTCCGGGACATCCTTCACGAGGCCGTCACGCTGCACCAGCGGCTCGACCGCGCCGAGGTGACGCGGCGGACCGCCGAGCTGCTGGAACAAGTGAGCTTGAAGTCGGGCAAGCTCGCCAGCTTTCCGCACGAGCTCTCGGGCGGAGAGAAGCGCCGGGTCGGAATTGCGCGGGTCCTCGCGGTCGGTGCGCGGTTCATCGTGGCCGACGAGCCCACCAGCGCGCTCGACGTCTCCATCCAGGCTCAAATCGTCAACCTGCTGCGCGACCTCCAGCTGCGGCTCGGGCTCTCCTATCTCTTCATCTCGCACGACCTCGAGGTGGTGGAACTGGTGAGCCACCGGGTGGCCGTGATGTACCTGGGCAAGATCGTGGAGATCGGGCCGGCCGACCGCGTCGCACGGGCCGCGCGCCATCCCTACACCTCGATCCTCTGGTCGTCACTGGTCGAGAAGCGCAGCCAGGAGGTCTCACGCACCGCCGCCGCCGTGGGCGTGTTCGACTTCGAGCGCCCCGGGCACGGCTGTCGCTTCGCGCCCCGCTGTCCAGTGTACGAGGCGGCGGGCCGCCCCGCAGTGTGCACGGACCCCGCGAGCGAACCGCCCCTGCGCGAGCTTAGCGACGGCCACCACGTCGCCTGCCACTTCCCGCTCGCGCGGTGACCGCCGGATAAGCACGGGTTCGGTGCCCCGACTGGACGCGATCGAACTTGCAGAATCGAAGTCCGTGATTCATTGCGCGCTGAGCGGGTGCCCCCCTGTAGCTCAGGGCCGGTCGCGTGGCCGAGACGGTGTTCCGCATGGTTGCGGGGGCCCGCTTGAATTGTGGACGCGACCGCTGACCTTTGCTTTTTTGGGCGCTATCGCGCCGCGCAATCGCGGCTATTTCTGTGGCGGTTGCCATCGCCGATCGTCATAAAGCGCGGCTCTAAGCGCACTAGTCAATTCGGCGAACGACCCACTCTCCTCGGTAGCAATAGAAGAGGTTTTGTATCCCGTCATATTCACTCAGAATCGCGTTTCCCGTCAGTCGAACGTTCGGCGGAGGTCGCCGCTTGGGGTCCGCAACGTATACGAATCCGTCCAGTGTCGTGCGACGGTCACTGAATATGGATAGCCCTCCAGGATAGCTACGCCATTCGAGCATTAATGGACACCGCGACTCGGTCTTGCCGCGAGCCAGTACGAGGAGCCGGAACCGGCGGCCTCCACCTTCGCGCCGGTCGCACCACAAGACAGCGCTGCCTTCTCTTTGCCCCTCCAAGTATCCGTACACGTAGGGTGGATTTACCACACCGGGTCGTGTAAAGAAGTCGCGCACTTCTTCACAGCCCTTACTCACCGCGTAGGCGCTCAACTCTTCTGGCATCGTAACCGATGGCTCAGCCGCAAGCGGCATATGACAGATGACCAGAGTGAGCAGCACAATTTCCAGACGCTTCATCCGACCTCCTATTTCCGGCCTCCGAGCGATGGCGCCAAACGGGCGCCGCCAGGAGTGCCGGCCCGCGAGTCGATTACTGGAAAGGTTGGGCAATTAACCGTCGGGGAACGCGGCCGACCCGCGCCTCCTTCTCGGTGACGCCGGAGCCCACCGCGGCGACGATGCCGCAGGGCTCGTGGCCGGCGATCATCCCGGCCTCCCGCTTGATGCCGCCGGTCACGGTCCCGGGCGCGTGAGCCGGGGCGCGGTAGTTGTGCAGGTCGCTGCCGCACATGCCCGATGCCTTGATCTCGAGGATCACGTCACACGACGCCTTTCATGGCTCCCTCCGGTGCACTATCCTACCCGCTCACCACTGTCTGAGGAGGATCGCCATGACCGTGTATGAGATGCGGACCTACACGCTTCACGTCGGCAAGATGGCCGAGGCCGTCAAGCTGTATACCGAGTTCGGCTACCCGGCGCTCCAGAAAGGCGGCCAGGACAAGAAGTTGATCGGCTACTTCCAGGCCGACACGGGCATGATCAATCAACTCGTCCATATGTGGAAGTTCAACGACGATGCCGATCGCCGCGCGCACTGGGCGTCGTTATTCGCCAACAAGGATTTCGTCGACGGCTTCGCCGTGAAATTCCGTCCGCTGGTCGCCTCTCAGGAGGTCAAGCTACTGACCGCGGCCCCGTGGGGACCGCATCCCTGAGAAGACTTGCGGCTACCCGCGCCCGGCGGCGAGCGGCGGCGGGCCGAACGCGCCGCCCGCGGTGATCGGCATGTCCAACAGCGCGTTGACGAGATCGGCCAGCGCCGTGCGCGACGGTTCATCGGTGAGCGCGCCGTCGCGGAAGTGCGCGGACTCTAGATACACGCTGGTCGGCGCCACCCGCGCTCCGAACCACGCCAGCACCGCGCGGAGCTGCCAGTCCACGCCCAGGTAGTGATGCGGCGTCGCGCCCATGGCGACGATGCCCACGGGCTTGGCGCGCAGCGCCTCGATGGGCGTCAGGTCGAGCAGATTCTTGAGCGCGCCCGTGAAGGTGCCGCGATAGACGGGGCTGGCCAGCAGCACGCAGTCGGCACCGGCCACTCGCGCCACGACCGCGCCGGTGTCGTCGTCGAACTTCTCGGGTGGGCGGCCGTCGGCAAACGAGACGCGGTGATCGGCCAAATTCAGCAGCGACGCCGACACCCCGGGCCGCGCCGCCGCCATCTCCACCGCCGTGGCGATCGCCGCGTTCAAGCGGCCGGGTGGGGTGACGCTGCCGACGACGGCGAGCAGGCGGGTCACGCCCCCACCATGGCCGCGCGATCGCGGCGGGCCACCTCGGCGCGCACCTGTGGAATAAGCTCGCGGCCGTACTCGAGCGCGTCGTTCAGTGGATCGAAGCCGCGGATCAGCAGGGTCGTGCAGCCGATGTCGTAGTAGTCGAGCAGTGACTCGGCCACCTGTTCCGGGGTGCCCACCAGCGCGGTGGTGTTGCCGGCGCCGCCCATGGCCGCGGCGATCGGTGTCCACAGGCGCTTGTCGTGCACCTCGGCCTCGCGCGCGAACTCCACGAGCCGGCGCGCGCCCACGGCCTGTGGGCGCATGCCCGCGCCCTCGCCCACCACGCTCGGTCGAGCCTCCGTCACCTTGGCGAGGATGCCCCGCGCGCGCTCCCACGCCTGTGTCTCCGTGGGCGCGATGATCGGGCGCAGCGACACGCTGATGCGTGGGCGGCGCCCGAAGGCCGCGGCCTTCTCGTGGATGTCGGCGATGCGCTGCTTGACGGCGGCGAGCGGCTCGCCCCAGAGTGCGTACACGTCGCAGTGCTTGGCCGCCACCGTGGCGGCCGCGCCCGAGGCGCCGCCGAAGTAGAGCGGGATGGAGCCCGGCCGGAGCGGCTTGACCTCCGAGAACGCCTTGGCGAACCGATAGAACTCGCCCTCGTGATCGAACGGCTCGGGCGCCGTCCACATGCGGCGTAACACATCCAGATATTCGTCGGTGCGGCGATAGCGCATGTCGTGGTCGAGCCAGTCGCCGTCACGCGTCTGCTCGGCATCGCTGCCGCCCGTGATGATGTGCAGAGCGACGCGGCCGTTCGTCACGTGGTCCAGCGTGGCCGCGGCGCGTGCGGTCAGCGTGGGCGCCACGAAGCCGGGCCGGTGCGCGATGAGGTAGCCCAGGCGCTCGGTGTGCGCGGCCGCGTAGCCCGTCACCGCGAACCCCTCGGCCGACGTCGAGGTGTACCCCACGAGCACGCGGTCGAAGCCGGCCTTCTCGTGAGCCTGGGCGAAGGCGCGCAACCACTGCGTGTCGACGGCGCCGCCGATCACGTGCACGGCCGCGCCGTCCGCGCCCTCCGGCTTCACTCCGATCATGCCGATGATCTCGACGGGCACGCTGGCGATGCTATACCGCAGGCGGCCGCCCGTTCAACAGCAGGGGTCGAGTGACGCACCGTGCTGCTGCTCGTGCCACTCGTGATCTTCGTCGCGTACCTCGTATTCGGCATCACGGGGTTCGGTGCCTCGCCGATCACGATTCCCGTTCTCGTCCACCTCCTCCCGCTGGCCTTCGTGCTCCCTCTGGCCGCTCTCCTCGATCTCGGCTCGGCGCTGGCGCGCACCTGCGTCTGGCGCCCGCCATGGCGGCGCGCATCATCGCCGCCACGCTGTTCATCGCCGGGGCGGCGCTGGTGGCCCGAACTCTCTAGGGGTGGCCGTGACTATGGCAGCCGGTGGTGCGGCAGGCTGCGTTCTCCGGCTACTTGGCCTCCCGTAGCGCCGCGTCGACCAGCGCGTCCATCATCCAGCGCACCACCGCCTCGGTCTCGCGATCGGTCGACCCGCAGATGTCTTTGAGGATGATCATAGGTTCGATGCCGTAGACGACCGCCAGCGCTTTCAGCAGGCGTCGATACGTGCGCGGCTTCAGTCGCCGTCTGAGGGGATGAAGCGTGGTGGCGAGAATCTCGGTCCTCTGCCCACGGCGGAAGGGCTCCTCCTCGAGCAGCCCCGCAGCCTCCAGCGACTGGTGCTCGAGCGCCAGCTGGAGCGCGGCGCGCATATGCGGCTCGTACTCGGCGAAGCGCGAATAGGTGCGGTCGAGCAGTTCGTGCAGTCGCTGCTTGGCGTCGCCGTGCTGCGGCACCGCGCGCCGCACCGGTCCCAGAGCTTCGGCGATCACCGCGCTCACGAGCTTCGAGCGGGACGGAAAGTAGCGGTACGCCGTGGCGCGGGACACCCCGGCACTCTGGGCCACCTCGGCCACGGACGGGATGCGCCCGCGCCGTACCAGCCGGACGGCCTCGCCGAGCAGGCGGCGAAATACCCGGCCGCGGTGGCCGGGGCCGAGATCGGGCAGGGCGTAGAAGGGTCTGGCGCCTTTCTTCACTCGGCGGTAGTATGACCCACCTTTTTGAGACTCGTGTCTCACTCGCCTGTGCCGCGCCGCGGCAGCCAGGAGGTGGCAGTGTTCGTCGAGCGCATGGCCGTCGAGATCGAGGGCGAGGGCGAGCCCGTGCTGATGATCCACGGCCTCGGCGGGACCTCCAACACCTTCACGCCCGTGCTGGCGGCGTTCGCGCGCCACCGGACCATTCGATTCGACCTTCCCGGATCGGGACGCTCCCACCGGGTCGACGGTCCCCTCTCACTGACGCTGTTCGTCGACAAGACGCGCCTGGTCATGCAGAGAACGGGGGTCGAGCGGGTGCACGTCGTCGCGCACTCGATGGGAACGATCATCGCGGCACATCTCGCCGCGTCGGAGCCAGGACGCGTCGCCAGCCTCGCGCTCTTCGGCCCTTTGCTGGCGCCGCCTGAGCCGGCCCGCGCCGCCATCCGCGCGCGCGCCGCCCAGGCGCGCGAGGGCGACATGCAGCCCATCGCCGACGCCCTGCTTCGTGCCAGCGTCGCGGCGGAGACGAGGGCGCGGAGACCCGTGGCCGTGGCCTTCGTCCGCGAGTCACTCATGCGCCAGGATCCCGAGGGCTATGCGCGCAGCTGCGAGGCGCTGGCCGAGATGGTGCCCGCCGACACGTCCAGGATCGACTGCCCGACGTTGCTCGTCACCGGCGATGAGGACGTCGTCTCCCCGCCCCAGGCGGTGCGGATGATGGGCGAGCGGATCGCGGGGAGCCGGGTCGAGGTGTTGCGCGGGTGCGGGCACTGGACGCCGGTGGAGAAGCCGGAGGAATGCACCGATTTGCTGAAGCGATTCCTGCTCGAGAGGAGACCGACATGGCGAACGTCCTCTTCACGAACGTCCGTATCATCGACGCCACCGGTGCCCAGCCCTACACGGGCGAGGTCCTGATCCAGGGCAACCGCATCGCGCGCGTCGGCCGCGGCCCCCGGAGCCTTCCCACGGCCGGGATGACGGTGATCGACGGCGCCGGCGCCACCCTGATGCCGGGCATGTGCGAGGCCCACACCCACTTCGGCTGGACCAACTCCAAGACGCTGGACGCTATCCAGAAGCTGCCGCACGAGGAGCACACGCTATGGGCAGCGCAGGTGGCCAAGCTCTACCTCGACCACGGCTGGACGTCGTGCGTCGGCGCGGCGACGCCCAAGCCGCGACTCGACTGCGTGATCCGCGATGCCATCAATTCGGGGCAAATCCCGGGACCGCGCTACCTGGCGGCCAGCCAGGAGATCACGGTGACGGGCTCGCTCGGCGACGACATGCTGCCCCACCTGCCGTTTCCGGAGATGTCCTTCGGCTGCGTCGTGGATGGCGCGGACGGCATGCGGAAAGCCGTGCGCATGTTCCTCAAGTACGGCGTCGATCAGGTGAAGCTCAACCTGTCCGGCGACAACCTGGTGCCGGGCGCGGATGCGCGCACGAGCTGGATGAGCGACGAGGAAGTGGCGGTCGCCGCGCACGAGGTGAAGGTGCGCGGGAAGCGCCTCGCCTCGCACGCGCGATCGAGCGAGTCAGTGAAGCAGAGCATGCGCCACGGCGTCGAGGTCATCTACCACGCCAGCTTCGCCGACGAGGAAGCGCTCGACATGATGGAAGAGCACAAGGACCGGATCTTCGTCGCTCCCGGTCTCTCCGTGATCATTCGCCTGCTCCACGAAGGCGAGGTGGTCGGCGTCACGAACGCCATCGCGAAGGATATGGGCTACGAGCTCGAGCTCGAGGCGGCGGTGAAGAGCATGAAGGCGATGCTCAGGCGCGGCATCCGCGTCCTGCCCGGCGGCGACTACGGCTTCGCCTGGGCGCCGCACGGGGAGAACGCGAAGGACCTCGAGTACTTCGTCAAGTACCTCGGCATGACGCCCATGGAGACGCTGATCGCGGCCACGCGCTGGGGCGGGCAGATCATGATGCGCAAGGATCTCGGCGAGATCCGCGAGGGCTGGCTCGCCGACCTGCTGCTCGTCGACGGCGACCCGCTCGCGAACATCTCGATTCTTCAAGACCGGTCCAAGCTGCTCGCGATCGTGAAGGACGGCGAGTTCGCGAAGGCGCCCGAGATTCGCTCCACCCGGAGCCGCTTCGTCGCATGACGCGGTTCTGGAAAGGGTTCTGGGCGTTGCTGATCGGAGTTCCCCTCCTCGCGTTCACGGCCTGGGGACTCCAGGACAACCCACGCCTCTTCACGATCACCTTGCTCAACAGCCTGACCCTCGCGTCGCTGTACTTCATCGTGGCGAGCGGCTTCACCCTCGTGTTCGGGCTCATGCGCAACGTCAATCTCGCGCATGGCTCGCTGTACCTGCTCGGCGGCTATCTCGGGTTCTTCACCGCGCAGCTCACCGGCTCCTGGCTGCTCGCGCTCGCCGCCGGCTTTGCCGCGGCGGCGGTGGTCGGCCTCGCCATGCAGGTGTCGATCTTCCGCTTCATGCCCGGCCAAGACTTGAGACAGACCCTGGTCACGATCGGCCTGTCCATCGTCATCGCCGACCTCCTGATGTGGGCGATCGGCGCGCAGGTGCACCAGATGTCGCCCCCGGCGTGGCTCGACGGACCCCTTCGCGGTCTCCCGGTGATCAGGGCCTACTCGACCTACCGGCTGTCGCTCCTGCCGATCGGCGTCGCGATCGGCGTGGCGCTGTGGCTGTTCCTCAACCGCACGCGCGTCGGCATGATGATCCGCGCCGGCGTCGACGACCGCGCGATGCTCGCGGCCGCCGGCGTCAACGTGAACCTCGTGTTCGCGACGACCTTCGCGATCGGCGCCGGCCTCGCCGGCTTCGGCGGCGTCATCGGAGCGGTCGAGCTGTCCATGGTGCCCGGCGAAGACACGCGGTTGCTTCTCGCCTCGCTCGTCGTCGTGATCGTGGGCGGCATGGGAAGCGTCGTGGGGGCGGCCATCGGGGCCGCCATCTTCGGCCTCGCCGAGACGTATGGCCTCGCCTACGCCCCCACCTACAGCGTGGTGTTCACCTTCGTGATCCTGGTGCTGGTGCTCGCCTTCCGCCCGCGCGGCATCCTCGGGAGGCCGGCGTGAGCGCGGCCAACTGGCGCCGGGCGATGAATGTCCAGAATCGCGGTCAGCTCCTGAATGCGAGTACCGCCCCCGCTCCGATCACGAGTGATTCCGCTGTGAGGCGCTTCAGATTCGAGAATCCGGTTCGCGCGCGGCATATCATCGTCCTCGCGTTCCTGGTCGCCTACCCCTGGTTCGCGACGCCGTTCTTCACGTACCAGATCGGCGCTCAGGCGCTCGCGCTCGGATTGATTGCACTCTCACTGACCTTCCTCGGCGGCTACGGCGGCATGATCTCGCTGGCGCAGATGACCGTGGCCGGCATCGCCGGCTACATGGTGGCGATCTTCGGCACCGCCGCCACCGACGGCGTGAGCCTGGGCTGGCCGTGGTGGCTCGCGGTGCTGCTCGGGATCGCGGTGGCGATCCTCGCCGCCACCTTCATCGGCTGGCTCTCGGTGCGCACCGAGGGCATCTACACGATCATGATCACGCTCGCGATCGGCATGGCCTTCTACTACCTCGCTCTGCAAAACTATGCCGTGTTCAACGGCTTTCAGGGAGTGCAGAAGGTGTTCCCGCCGACGCTCGCCGGCATCTCCTGGCGTGACCCGACGCCGTTCTACTATCTCGCGCTGTTCTGGGCGCTGGCGGGATACCTCTTCGTCGCGTATCTGGCGCGCGCACCCTTCGGCATCGCCCTGCAGGGGATCCGGGACAACCCGCGGCGCATGCACGCGCTCGGATTCAACGTGACGGCGCACCGCGTGGCGGCGCATGCGGTCGCCGGCGCGATCGCCGCGGTGGGCGGGGTGCTGTTCACCTGGTACAACGGGCTGGTCACCCCGGGCTCGGTGGGCACGGGCTGGCTCATCAACATCCTCGTCATCGCGGTGCTCGGTGGCATGCGCCATCCGGTCGGCGCGTTTCTCGGCGCCATCGTCTTCGTGCTGCTGCAGAACTTCGCCATCGACGTCATCGTCCGCGAGCGGTTCAACCTGGTGATCGGTGCCGTCTTCCTCGCGATCGTCCTGTTTTCGCGCGACGGCCTGCTCGGTTGGTGGACCGCCCTGAGTCTTCGGTTGTCAACCCACAGAGGAGGGACCACATGGAGAGCAGCAAGAGGACGTTCGTACGCACGCTAGCCGGCGCGGTGGTGGTGGTCACCGCGTTCGCCGCCGGCGCGTTCGCGCAGGCGCCGCCGGTCAAGATCGGCCTGCTCGCGACGCTCGAGGGCCCGTTCGCCGCCGGTGGCCAGGACGGCATGCGCGGCGCCGAGCTTGCGGTGCGCCAGCGGAACGGCGTGGTCGCGGGCCGCAAGATCGAGATCATCAAGGCCTCGTCCGACGCCAAGCCCGACGTCGCGGTGAACGCAACGCGCAAGCTCGTCGAGCAGGACAAGGTCGACATCATGGTGGGCCCGCTGTCGGGTTCTGAGGGCATCGCGGTCAAGGAGTACTCCAAGACCCAGCCCAGCATCACCTTCATCAACGGCTCGTCGGGCGCGCAGGCCACGACGCTCGTCAATCCGTCGCCGAACTTCTTCCGCTTCAACACCGATGGTGGGCAGTGGATGGTGGGCGTCGGCAAGGCCGCGCTCGACAAGGGCTACAAGCGGGTGATGGTGATCGCCGAGGACTATGCCTTCCCGTACTCCCAGGTGCAGGGCTTCATGACGGAGTACTGCCGGCTGGGCGGCAAGGTGCCGGTCAAGGCGTGGGTGCCGCTCGGCGGCAAGGACTACGCCTCCGTGATCGCGCGCATCCCGAAGGACGTGGATGCGCTGGTGGTGGTGCTCGGAGGGGCCGACGCGGTGAACTTCCTCAACCAGTACGAGCAGGCGGGCGGCGACAAGCCGATCGTCGGCGGCTCGATCACGGTGAGCCAGGACATCCTGAACTACAAGGGCAAGCGCCGCGACTCGCTGGTCGGCACCATCGCCGGCGCGCCGATCGCGGACGCCTACGATGCGCCCGAGTGGAAGGCGTTCGTCGCGGAGTACAAGAAGAACTTCCCCGACGGCTACCCGAGCCCGTCGCTGTTTGCGCTGGTGTACTACCTCAACATGAAGGCGACGCTCGATGGCCTGGAGGCCGTGAAGGGCGACCTCTCGGACGGCCAGAAGAAGTACCGCGACGCGCTCACGAAGATGGTGCTCAAGACGCCGGTCGGCGACGTCAAGCTCGACCAGAACCGGCAGGCGGTCGGCACGACCTTCGTCACCGAGGTGGTGAAGGACGCGCAGGGCAACCTCTACAACAAGGTGCTGCGGAAGATCGACAACGTGAACCAGACGCTCGGCCTGCCGCCAGCCGAGTTCAAGGTCGGTTCGCGCGACGAGCCGAACTGCCCGTAATGGCGGCTCACGGTCCCGGGCCGGGTGACGCGCTCCGACTGGAGGGCGTCACCCGCGTCTTCGGCGCGCTCACGGCGATCGAGAACATCTCGTTCTCGGTCGCCGCGGGCGAGCGCCGCGCCGTGATCGGCGCGAACGGCGCGGGCAAGACCACCCTGTTCAACGTCGTCACCGGCGACTTCCCGGCGACGCGTGGCCGGGTGCTGTTCTTCGGCGAGGACGTGACGAGCATGCCGCCCCACGAGCGCATCCGCATGGGGATGCGACGCACCTACCAGTCCTCGCTGCTGTTCCGCGACCTGACGGTGCGCGACAACCTGTTCCTGGCGGTGCGCGGCGTCTCGCGCAGCCGCTTCAGCTTCATCCGATCGTCGAGAAACGGCCCGGCGACGGAGCTCCTCGAGCGGGCCCGGCTCACCCATGTCGCGACGCACCCGGTGGCCTCGCTGTCCCACGGCCAGCAGCGCCAGCTCGAGATCGGCATGGCCCTCGCGGGCGCGCCGCGGCTGATCCTCTTCGACGAGCCCGCGGCGGGACTGTCGCCCGGGGAGCGCGCGGAGCTGGTGGCGCTGCTCAGGGACCTGCCGACGCACATGGGCTTCGTCCTGATCGAGCACGATCTCGACATCGCGCTGCGCGTGGTCGACCGCGTCACCGTGATGCACAACGCGCGCGTGCTCAAGCACGGCGGCCCGGCGGAGATCGAGAACGACGCGGAGGTGCAAGCCATTTACATGGGGGAGCGACGCCACTGATTCTCGAGATCCGGAACCTGGACGTGTACTACGGCCGCGCCCATGCGCTGCAGGACGTGTCGCTTGCGCTCGACCATGGCGCCCTGGCCGTCGTCGGCCGCAACGGCATGGGCAAGACCACGCTGTGCAATGCCGTGACGGGACTGGTGCGGGCCGCGGGGAGCGTGAAGCTCGCCGGCGAGGAGATCCTGGGGCTGGCGCCGAACGTGATCACGGGCAAGGGCGTCGGCTACGTACCCCAGGGCCGGCGGCTGTGGCCCTCGCTGTCCGTGGACGAGCACCTCCGGCTGGCCCGGCGCCGGGGCCCGTGGACGGTCGAGCGGATCTACCAGACGTTTCCGCGGCTCGCCGAGCGCAAGGCCAACGGCGGGGCCGAGCTCTCGGGCGGCGAGCAGCAGATGCTGGCGATCGGGCGCGCGCTGCTGTTCAACCCGAAGCTGCTGGTCATGGACGAGCCGACCGAAGGCCTCGCGCCGCTCATCGTGCAGCAGGTGGTGGCGATGCTGAAGGCGCTCGCTGCCGAGGGCGAGATCTCCGTGCTGCTGATCGAGCAGAATCTTGGCGTCGCCATCGACGTCGCCGATACCGTCGACGTGATGGTGAACGGCCGTATCGCCCGCTCGATGAGCGCGGCCGAGCTCGCCGCCGACCGCGAGCTCCAGCAGCGGCTGCTCGGCGTGAGGACGGACATCGATGATCGGCCGGACACGGCCATCGAGGACGAACCCGCGCCGTCCGTTCAGGTGCTGACGGTCAAGCGCGCCGCCGACTCGGTGGTGGCCGAACCGCCCGCGCCGCAGGAAGACCGCACGATCCGCGGCGTCACCCGGTGGGGCTCCACCAACCGGGACCACGTGGTGGCGGGGGATCCGCCCCGAGAGGCACCGGCGCCGGAGCCCCGCGTCGTGGAGCTCCCCGTGGCGCAGACCGTCGGACGCGCGGCGTACATCGCGGGCACCTTCGACACCAAGGGACGCGAGCTCTTTTATATAAAGGCCTGCCTCGAGAAGCTGGGAGTGCATACGGTGACCGTCGACCTCGCCACGTCCGGCCAGCCGTCGCCCGCCATGGTCCATCCGCGTGAGGTGGCGCGGCACCATCCCGGCGGCGAGCGCGCGGTGTTCACCGGAGACCGCGGCTCCGCGGTGACCGAGATGGCCATCGCCTTCGAGCAGTTCGTCGCGCGGCGGCGCGACATCGGCGGGCTGATCTCGGCGGGCGGCTCGGGGGGCACGGCGCTCGCCACGCGCGCGATGCGCCGCCTGCCCATCGGCGTGCCCAAGGTGATGGTGTCCACGGTGGCGTCCGGCGACGTGAAGCCCTACGTCGGGCCATCCGACATCTGCATGATGTACTCGGTCACGGACGTGGCGGGGATCAACCGCATTTCCGAGAAGGTGCTCGCGAACGCGGCGCATGCGCTGGCGGGAATGCTCGCGTTCTCCCGGGCCCCGGCGTCGTCCGAGGCGCAGAGCAAACCCGCCCTCGGCCTGACGATGTTCGGCCTGACCACGCCGTGCGTCCAGGCGGTGTGCAAGCAGCTCGAGACGGAGTACGACTGCCTCGTCTTCCACGCCACCGGCACCGGCGGACAGAGCATGGAGAAGCTCGCCGACTCGGGTCTGCTCGCCGGCGTGCTCGACATCACCACCACCGAGGTGGCCGACGAGGTCGTGGGCGGCGTGCTCACATCCGGCCCGTCGCGGATGGACGTCTTCGCGAGGGCCGCGATCCCCTACGTCGCTTCTTGTGGTGCCCTGGACATGGTCAACTTCTGGGCCAAGGCGACCGTCCCCGCGCGATTCAAGGACCGCAACCTGCACGTGCACAACCCGAACGTCACGTTGATGCGAACGACGCCCGACGAGGCGACACGCATCGGCCGGTTCGTCGTCGACAAGCTCAATCGCATGGAGGGTCCGGTGCGCTTCCTGATCCCCGAGGGCGGTCTCTCGGGTCTCGACCGGCCGGGCGGCCCGTTCTGGGACCCGGCGGCGAACCGGGCCCTGTTCGACGTCATCGCGTCGAGCTTCCGCCCCGGGACGAACCGGAAACTGCTGAAGCTCCCGCACCACATCAACGACCAGGCGTTCGCCGACGCGCTGGTGGCGAACTTTCACGAGATCAGGACCCCATGGCCAGAATTGCGCGTCAAGACATCCTGACGACGCTGCGTGGGATGGTGCGCCGCGGCGAGCCGATCATCGGCGGCGGCGCCGGCACCGGCCTGTCCGCCAAGTGCGAGGAGGCCGGCGGCATCGACCTCATCGTCATCTACAACTCGGGACGCTATCGCATGGCCGGGCGGGGCTCGCTCGCCGGCCTGCTGGCGTACGGCAACGCCAACGAGATCGTGCTCGAGATGGCGCGCGAGGTGCTGCCCGTCGTCACGCGCACGCCCGTGCTGGCCGGGGTCAACGGCACCGATCCGTTCCTCCTGGTCGATCCGTTTCTGAAGACCCTCGGCGACCTGGGCTTCTCGGGAATCCAGAACTTTCCCACCGTGGGACTCTTCGACGGCGTGATCCGGGCGCAGCTCGAGGAAACCGGCATGGGCTATGGACTCGAGGTCCACCTCGTCGAGCGCGCACGGAAGCTCGACCTGCTCACCACGCCCTACGTCTTCTCGGAGCAGAACGCCCGCGACATGGCCCGGGCCGGCGCCGACATCGTCGTGTGCCACCTGGGACTCACCACCGGCGGGGCCATCGGCGCGCGCACCGCGCTGTGCCTTCAAGATTGCGTCCCGCTGATCGAGGCCTGGGCGGCGGCCGCCCGCGCCGTGAACCCGGACATTCTCGTGCTGTGCCACGGCGGGCCGATCGCGACCCCGGACGACGCCGCGTACGTCTTGCAGGAGTGCCGGAGCTGTCACGGGTTCTACGGCGCGTCCAGCATGGAGCGCCTGCCCGCGGAGACCGCGTTGACCGAGACCACCCGCACGTTCAAGCGCATCGGAATGAGGCGGAAGGAGAACGCATCATGACAGGAGCCCAACTCGGACAGGTCATCCTGGCCGTCATCGTGGTCGCGGCGCTCGTCGCGATCGTCGCCTGGCTGCTCAACTGGCTCTATCTCCGCTCCTCGAAGGAGCGGGCGTTCGTCCGCACCGGCTTCGGCGGGCAGAAGGTCGTGCTGAACGGCGGCGCGCTGGTGCTGCCGATCATCCACGAGGTCATCCCGGTGAACATGAACACGCTGCGCCTCGAGGTGACACGGGGCCGCGAGCGCGCGCTCATCACCAAGGACCGCATGCGCGTGGACGTCACCGCCGAGTTCTACGTGCGGGTGCAGGCGGCGGCGGAGGCGATCGCCGCGGCCGCGCAGACGCTGGGCCAGCGCACCATGCAGCCGGAGATGCTGAAGGAGCTGGTCGAAGGCAAGTTCGTCGACGCGCTTCGCACGGTGGCCGCCGAGATGACCATGGAGGAGATGCACGAGAAGCGCGGCGACTACGTGAAGCGCGTGCGGGCGGTGGTGTCCGCCGACCTGCTGCAGAACGGTCTGGAGCTGGAGACGGTGTCACTCACCCAGCTCGACCAGACCGCGATGGAATTCTTCAACCCGTCGAACGCCTTCGACGCCGAGGGCCTGACCCGGCTGACCGAGACCATCGAAACGCGTAAGAAGAAGCGCAACGACATCGAGCAGGACACCATGATCCAGATCCGCAACAAGAACCTGGACACCGAGCGCCAGGCGCTCGACATCGACCGAGATTTGGAATATGCACGCCTGGAGCAGTCCCGCGAGCTCGAGATGAAGCGGGCGGCCCAGCGCGCCGACGTCGCGCGCGAGAAGGCGCTGAAGGAGCAGGAGGCCGAGCGGGCGCAGATCCAGGCGCGCGAGGTGGTGGACCGCGCGCGCATTACGTCCGAGCGCGCGGTCGAGGAGGAGCGCATCGCGCGCGAGCGGCAGATCGAGACGCTCGAGATCGAGCGGCGCAAGACGATCGAGCTCGCCGAGCAGCAGCGGGCCATCGCCATCGCCGAGCAGTCGAAGCTCCAGTCCGAGGCGCAGGCCGCCGCCGACGAGGCACGCGCGAGCGCGGTGGCCGCGGAGGAGCGCGTGTTCACCGCGCGCGACACCGAGACCGCCGAGCGCCGCAAGCGTGTCGAGATCTCGCAGGCCGAGGCCGAGGCCGAGACGAGCCGCATCGGCGCGCTGGCGGCGAGAATCCGCCACGAGGTCGAGGCCGAGGGGCTGACGCTCATGAATACCGCGGCCAACCTCCTCACCCCGGAGGCGCGCCAGTCGGCGCTTCGCCGGCAGCTCATCGACAAGCTCGAGGGCATCATCCGCGAGTCGGTGAAGCCGATGGAGCGCATCGAAGGCATCCGGATCCTGCACGTCGAGGGACTGGCGGGCGGCGGGGCCGGCGGCGGGCAGCAGGGCAACGGCGGCAACTTCGCCGACAGCGTGGTGAACTCGGCGCTGCGCTTCCGCGCCCAGGCGCCGCTCATCGACCAGCTGCTGCGCGAGATCGGTGTGCAGGGCGGCGACATCGGCCAGGCCGCCAAGGCGCTGCTGGAGCGCGGCGAGAAGGAATGATCAAGGTCTACACCTCGAGTGTCATCGACGCGCCCGCGGACGCCGTCTGGGCGCAGGTGCGCGACTTCAACGGCCTGCCGCAGTGGACGCCCTTCGTTGCGGAGTCACGGATCGAGGAGGGCCAGCCGGCGGATCGCATCGGGTGCGTGCGGAACTTCCGGCTACGGGACGGCGGCGTGATCCGCGAGCGCCTGTTGACACTCTCGGACTTCGACTACCAGTGCAGCTACTCGATCCTCGAGAGCCCGCTGGGAGTCGAGAACTACGTTGCCACCCTCAAGTTGACGCCCGTCACCGAGGGCAACCGCACGTTCGCCGAGTGGTGGGCGGAGTTCGACTGCGCCCCCGAGCGCGAGCAGGCGCTGGCCGAGCAGATCGGGCAGGGCGTGTTCCAGGCGGCCTTCGACTCGCTGAAGAAGGTCGTCGGACGGTAGGACGAGATGATCCGGCTTCGCCGGTCCGCCGTGATCGACGCGCCGATCGAGCGCGTGTGGGCGGTGCTGCGCGATTTCAACAGCCACTCGACCTGGCATCCCGCCGTCGGACCCTCCACGATCGAGCGCGGCGAGGCGCCCGACCAGGTCGGCTGCGTGCGCGATTTCACCCTCAAGGACGGCAACCACATCCGCGAGCAACTGCTCGCGCTCTCCGACCGCGACCACGTCTCCACGTACTGCATCCTCGACGCCACGCTGCCGATGCGGAACTACGTCGCGACGGTGCAGCTCAAGCGCGTGACCGATGGTGATCGCACGTTCTGGCACTGGGAGTCGACCTTCGACGTGCCTCGCGGCCGCGAGCGCGAGTTCGAGCAGCTTGTCGGCGGCCAGGTGTACGAGGCCGGCTTCACGGGCCTCGCGGCGTTCCTGCGAAGGGGCGGGCGCTCGTCCCTTCCCCGGCAGGCGGTGGACTCGCAGGGCGTGGTGGCGACGTCCTTCGGAGGTCCCGAAGTGCTGCAGCTGAGAAGGCTGGAGGCGCCCGCGCCGAGAAGCGGCGAGGTGCGCCTGCGCCAGACGGCGATCGGCGTGAACTACATCGACGTCTACATCCGCAAGGGACTCTACCGCATGATCGAGCCCCCGGCGCCGATCGGCATGGAAGCGGCCGGCGTCGTCGTCGAGAGCAACGCCCCGGGGTTCAGCCCCGGCGACCGCGTCGCATACGCCTGCCCACCGCCGGGGGCCTACGTAACGATGCGGACCCTGCCGGCGGCGCAGCTCGTTCTGCTGCCGGAGCACGTGGATGAGGAAACGGCGGCGGCGCTCCTGCTGAAGGGCATGACCGCCGAGTACCTCCTGCACCGCACGCACCGTGTCAGGCCTGGCGACACGGTGCTGGTGCACGCCGCGGCGGGCGGCGTGGGCCTGCTGCTCTGCCAGTGGGCGCGGGCGCTCGGCGCACGTGTCGTCGGCACGGTGTCGAGCGAAACCAAGGCGGCGCTCGCGCGCGCGAATGGCTGCGAGCATCCGATCGTGACGCAGAGCTATTCGTTCGCAGAGCGGACGAAGCAGGTCAGCGGCGGCCGCGGTGCCGACGTGATCTACGATGGCCTCGGGCGCGAGGCGGCGCACGAGAACCTGGCGGCGCTCGCGACGCGCGGCCACTGGGTGAGCTACGGACAGGCGACCGGCGCCCTGGACCCCATGAACCTGGGCGAGAAGTCTGGAACCTTCTCCCAGCCCGTGCTCTTTCACTACACCGCGGAATACCTGCACCCGATGGCGGGCCACGTGTTCGCCGCGCTGCGTGACGGCATCCTCAAGCCCGACGTCCGCCGACGCTATCCCCTCGCCGCCGCGGCCGACGCCCACCGCGATCTCGAGGCGCGACGCACCAGCGGCCAGATCGTCCTCCTCGTCTGACCCGCCGCGATGATGGCCGCTAGCCGGCCTTACCGGCCATGCCTTCGATCCGCGCCCATTCCGCATCGGTGACAGGCATCACCGACAACCGCGCGATGCGGACCAGCGGAAAGTCCTTGAAGGCTGCGTCTGCCTTGATTTCGGCGAGCGTGACCGGCCTCGGAAGCCGCTTGACCGGTGCGACGTCCACCGCGACGTACTTTCCGCTCGCGTCCTCCGGATCCGGATAGGCGTCGGACAGGGCCTTCACGATCCCGACCACCGCCTTTTCATCACCGGTGTGGTAATAGAAGATGCGGTCGCCCTTCTTGATGGCGCGAAGATGCTTCTGCGCCAGCGCGTTCCTGACGCCGCTCCAGACCGCTTTCTTGTCCTTCACGAGCGCGTCGAATCCGTAGTGGGTCGGTTCTTCCTTCACCAGCCAGTTCATAGCGCCCGCACCCTCCGATCGCTAGAGCTGACTTCGCGGCGCGGATGTCACGTCGAGGAGCCATGTTCATCCCTTCGATTTTTTGTGAGCCAGAACAATAGAACCTCCGATCAGCAAGGCTGAGGTAATGCCGGCCAGGGCCAGCAGGCGGCCGGCTCGCATGACCCCGTGCTGGAGTTCGTCCAATTGGCTCAGTTCTACGCGAATTTTCAGATTACCGCTTTTCGCCGTATAGATTCCGCGGCGTATCTCCTTGGGAAGGTCGGCGAATAGCTCCAGATATTGTGTGAAGAGTCTCAGCCCGCGTTTCCCCAAGGCTTGCGGAGATAACTGGTCGATGACCGCCTCGTGAAGGGTGGGTTGTATCGCGACCATGATGTCGAAGTCACGGTCAAGCTTCTTGAATGCCCCCTCCAGCGAGACAAAGACCTTGAGGAGCATGGCTTGATCCGGAGGCATCGTCAGCTTGTTGTCTCGGACCAGACTCAACAAGTCCCCAACCATGGCCGACAAATCCATGAGACCCATCGATTTCCCGGCATACGTGCCGAGAAATTCCTCGACGGCGCCTGACAGTTCCCCCGGGTCGTCTCCTTCTCTGTCAGACCATTCCAAGAGAATCGTGCAGAGGCCATCGGCGTCATTTTGCAGCAACGCCTGCAGCAGCTTCATGATCTGTTGTCGTCTGACCTCAGAGACGCGTCCGATCATGCCGAAGTCGATGAAGGCAATGCGTTCACCAGGCAATATGAAAAAGTTCCCCGGGTGCGGATCGGCATGGAATAGCCCATCCATCATGATCATCTTGAGCACCGCACTCGCCCCTGTCTGGGCAATACGTTTGCGGTCCATTCCGGCGGCATCGATGGCTCGAACGTTCACTCCGGGGATGCCATCCACAAATTCCTGGACATTGATGCGTTCCCGTGTCCATTCCCAATAGATTTTGGGGATTACGATTTGGTCATTGCCTTCAAAATTGGCGGCAACGTGCTCGGCATTGTGTCCTTCCGTCATGAAGTTGAGTTCATTCTGGAGCGACTTCACGAATTGCTGGACGACCTTTTGAGGGTGATAGGCGGCCAGCTGAGGCACACTCTTTTCGGCTAACGACGCCAGATAGGCGAGCAGGCGCATATCGGATTCAATTTTCGGCCGGATCCCGGGGCGTTGAATCTTGAGCACCACTTTCGTGCCGTCTTTCAAGGTCGCGCGGTGAACCTGGGCCACTGAAGCGGCCGCGAGTGGTGCGGTGTCTACCTCCTCGAATATTTCTTCGAGGGGTGCTCCCAAATCTTCTTCGATCTGGGGACGAAGCTCTTTAAAGTCCAGTGGGGGGGCTTGCGATTGGAGTTTTTCGAATTCAGTGATCCACTCGGGTCCGAACAGGTCAGGGCGAGTCGCGAGAATTTGGCCAAGCTTGACAAAGGTCGGCCCGAGGATTTCAAGAACCCGGCGTACACGCTGGGGACGTTCGAGGTGCGCCATCTCATCTGCATACTTCCAACCCATGATCCTGCCGGTGCGTTCAGCCGCGGCTTCAAGACCCATTTGTTTGAAAATGTCCCCAAAGCCGGCCACGGTGAAGACCCGGATGATTTCCTGCAGTCGATTTAGATCGGCAATTTTGGATTGGAACGCCATCGTCTAGCTCCGAAACCTCACACCCTCGTCCGCGCGGAGGACCAGAGTGATCGGGGGCCGGCCTCCCTCCACGGCGCCAGGCCACGCCGCGAGCGATCTATAGCACAGAGCGGGTGGCTCCGGATGCGCGATTGCGAGGCGGTGGTCGCCGAAGTTGCGAGCGGGCCTGGCCCCAACGGAACACGATCGAACTTGCATAATTCAAGTCGCGATTTGATTGCGCACCAGCGTTGTCCTCCCGGGGTCCGCGGAGCGCTCCTTTCGTAGGTGATGGCAGGCGGTCGGTCGCGCGGATTCTCTAGGAGGTCGCCGCCGATGGCCGCCGAGGCATCGCCGCTTCGGCGCTCGTAATCGCCGCGGCTTCGGCAAGCAGCGTGTACTTGGCCAGCGTGCGCTCGGCGAGCGCGCTGGGCCAGCAGTGAGCGTCCACGATTCTCAGGAACTCGTCGAGGACTCGGGCGAAGTGTGTCTCGTGGCCTCCGTCGAGCGCGGACGGCACGGTCACCTCGAACGTTTCCGGGCCGGCCGGCACGACCTCGAGGCCGGGCAGCTCCGCCTGCCACGCCGTGACCGTCTCGCGCAGCGCGCACGCGACAGCGCCGGCATCGGTGCGGGGCTCGAGGAAGACTCTGCTCTGCTCCAGGCGGACGTCCGCGCGAGTCCCGTGAGCGACGCTGTGCGAGGCGTCTCCGCCACCCGGCGACGGCGAGAGGTTCCAGCGCGTCGCGGCGCTCGCGGTGACGCGACCGATCTGGTAGACGAGCTCGGCGTTGCATCGATAACTCAGCGTGTCGCCGTCGACGAACGGCTCGAGCTCCCGCGGAAACCCCTCCGCTCCGGTGATCCGCCGGAACGCCTCCGCGGGCACTCGCGTCGACCAGGCGCGGGCCGAGAGGAGCACCGGCGCCGCGGCGTCGCCGTCCACGAGCCACTGCGCTTGGTCCACGACGTGCGTCGGAATGTCGACCGGACCGCTCCCCTGCACACGCACGTCGAAGTACCACCACGGACGTCTGAGGGGGGCGCCATCGACGAGCTTCTCCAGGTGGTGCACGCTCTCTTGCTCGATGGCAGGCCCGTCGTCGCGGAAAGCGCCGAAGAGCGCGGGAACACCGACGAGCCTCTTGACCAGTCCGGCCGCCACGTCGTGACGCCCGGTCATGATCTCGGCAGCCAGCGGCCAGCCCTCGAGGCTCGCCCGCACGTGCGCGAGGTCGGCCGGCTCCACGAGCCACGGCTTGTCGGCGAGCACATGGAAGCCTGATTCATGCAGCCGTCGTATGGTGCGCGCCTTGCCCCCGTTCCTGCCCGCGAGGACCACCACGTCTCCACGTTGCTCGTCGACGAGCCGCCCGAGCGGGTCATCGGCCGTCGTCACGACGGGACGCCAGCGCGTCGGGTTCGAGGCGCGCCGGTTGAAGCGCTCGACGAGGGCGAGGAAGTCACGCAGCTCGGCGCCCTCGTGCGCGTAGACGAAGACCTCGTCGGCCGCGCGCGCCTGCGGCACGCGCAGGGTCAGGGCGGCGTGGAAGTGGCCGGGGTCGAGGAAGAGCAGCGAGTGCATGGCCGCGTTCCTAGACGCCGTCGAGCGCCGGCTTCACCTTCAAGATTGCGTCGATGTGGCCGCGTGGAGTGAGACCGGCGCCCATCGTGTTCACCGAGAGGTGGGTGGCGCCGAGATCGCGCCACTCCCGGGCCCGCTTCGCCCACTCGGTCGGGCCGCCGATCCCA
>WNFQ01000682.1_pt1 | contig 22889 bp, 17 predicted proteins | sample 5400171 | NCBI WGS metagenome assembly WNFQ01 (sample SAMN13153356, study PRJNA577476) | soil metagenome | isolation source: 20 cm soil under Madrone tree | place: USA:California | collected 2016-06-14 | reverse complement strand
CGCGCAGGGAGTGGCCGAAGATTACGCTGGTGACCGCGGTGTACAACGGGGAGAAGTACCTGGAGGCGACGATGAGGTCGATCGTCAACCAAGGGTACCCAAACCTGGAGTACATCGTGGTGGACGACGGCTCGACCGACGGGACAGTGGAGATCATCCGGAAGTACGAGAGGTATGTGAGCGCTTGGTTCCGCCAGGAGAATCAGGGATTGTATGCGGCGCTCAACGCGGGGTTCGCGAAGTCCAGTGGCGAAATCATGGGGTGGCTGAATTCCAGCGATATGCTGCAGGTGAACGGACTGTTCACGGTGGGCAGCATTTTCCGCGAGCTGCGCGACGTGGAATGGATTACCGGGCGGCCGACGAAAATCAGCGCGACGGGGATGACCATCGATGTGCTGCCGATTCCGCGGTGGTCGCGCGGGCGCTTTCTGGCGGGGGCGAACAAATATATTCAGCAGGAGTCGACATTTTGGCGGCGAAGCTTGTGGGAGCGCGCGGGTGGAAGGTTGAGCACGGAGTATCGCGCGGAAGGCGACTTCGAGCTGTGGGTGCGATTTTTCCGGCACGCGCGGCTGCATTCGGTAAATGCGCTGATCGGTGGATACCGACTGCACGATCACGCGCTTAGCTCCAGCAATATGGAGCGCTACAACCGAAATTGCGACGAGATTGCGGCCCGGGAAGTGGAGAGCTTGCAGGGGGGTAGGAGGGCGGCGGTGAAGACGTTTCGGTGGATTAGCCGGGCGGTAAAGCCGATTCCTAAAGTGCGGGGCTTGTGGCATCGAGTGGCGATCCGAAGTTTGTACGGAATGCATGGGCCGGACTGGTCGCCGGTGATTGAGTATGGGGAAGAGAGCTGGAGAATACGGCGATAGCGGCTTTTGGCAAACGGAGGACCAGGGCTAAAGCCTCCGTGTGTGTAGTCGCTACTTCCGCGGGCCTGAAAGGTCCGCTCCCCCGGACTGAAGTCCGGGGCTTCCACCGAGCCGGGCCTCTACGAACGAAATGTTGTCGGGCGTGCCTGTCGAAATGGACTAGAATTTCCATTGCGGAGGAGCGGGCATTCTTACTTTATTCACGACAGGGAAACCGTTTGAGGGGCACAGCAGTGTGATTCAGCTGAATGCGCTGAAGAGCTGGACGCTGCTGGATGCGGACGTCGAGGTGATTTTGTTTGGCGACGACGCGGGAGCGGCGGAGACGGCGCGCGAACTTGGCTTGCGGCACGAGCCGGAGGTGGCGCGGAACCGGTTTGGAACGAAGCGGCTGGATGCGATGTTTCGGCGAGCGCAAGAAATCGCGCGGCACGAACTGCTGTGTTATTGCAATTGCGACATTCTCTTGAAGCAAGATTTTTGCGCGGCGCTGGCGCGGGTGCACGGGGCGCACCGGCGGTTTCTGATGGTGGGGCGGCGGTGGGACACAGATATCGCCGAGCCGCTCGACTTTGCGGATGCAGAGTGGGAGCGTGGCGCCGAAGCGTTGGCGCACGAGAGGGGAGCGCAGCAGCCGGGGTGGTCGATTGATTATTTTGCGTTTCCGCGCGGGCTCTATGCGGAAATGCCGGCGCTGGTGATTGGGCGTGTGTGGTGGGATCACTGGCTGGTGTGGAAGGCGCGCGAGCTGGGCGCGGACGTGGTGGACGCTTCGGAGGCGGTGACGGCGATTCATCAGAACCACGGCTATGGGTATCACCCGCAGGGAGCGCGCGGAGTTTGGAGCGATGAGCAAGCCGCGGAAAATTACCGGCTGGCTGGCGGGCGGTGGCATCTGCAGACGATCGATGACGCGACGCACATCCTTGGGGTTGATGGCGAGCGCGCGAATTGGAAGCGGCTGTGGGCGCCTTACTGGCGCTATGCGAGGCCCAAGGTGGCGCCGGCGTGGTTTGGGCTGCTGGATTTGACGCGGCCGCTGCGCCGTGCGCTGGGGATGCACGCGAAGCGGGTGGCTCCCGGCACAGCGACGATGAGGTCGAATGGCCGCGGCAGATTATAGATTCAGTAATTAACACGCGATATTGCCGATTTCATTCACTTCATTTACCATCCTATTCCGGTAAACCTGCAAGCCATACGGACGGAGGTCCTCCAGCCATGACCGCCTTGAAAGACGTATTTGTTTCGACGTCCGCGGTGCGCCCCGGCGCTGTGGCGATCACGCTGACGGAGTTCGATCAGCGGCGCTATCTCCGGCTAATTGACGCGCGCGGGGAGACGATTCGCGCGGTGGTTGCGGAATTGAAGGACGCGCTTGGTCTGTCGACAGCGTTGGATGCCGGATGCGGCGTCGGATTTTTTGCGCAGATTTTGCAGGAATGTGGATTGAGTGTGGGGGCGTTCGACGGCCGGATGGAAAATATCCTGGAGGCGCGCAAACGATTTCCGGAGATTCCGTTCGAACAAGGCGATGTCGAGAGTCCAGGGATTCTTGCGCTTGGCGCGTTCGATCTCACTTTATGTTTTGGATTGTTGTACCACCTGGAAAATCCGATGCTCGCGATTCGGCACTTGCGAGCGCTCACGGGCAAAGGATTGCTGCTGGAGAGCATGTGCATCCCGGGGAACAGCGCAGGAATGGTGTGGCGCGAGGAGCCTGCGGCCGCGGACCAGAGCTTGACGGATATTGCGCTGTATCCGAGCGAGGCGTGCCTGGTGAAGATGCTGTACCGCGCGGGCTTTGCCGCGGTGTACCGCGTGGCGGAGCTGCCGGACCACGATGACTTCCGCGAAACACCGCTGCACGCGCGACGCCGGACGGTCTTGTTCGCGGCGGCGGTTCCCGCGCGGGTGGCCGGCTGCGAAAAAATCGATGAGCCGCGCGGCGCACCTGATCCCTGGTCGAAGACAGCGGCAAGCAAAGACGGCGCTTCGATTGCCGGACGCATCTGGCAATTTTTGCAGAGACCGCGGCGGGCACAATACGTTTCGTTGGCATACCGGGCGCGGCGCGTGTTCCCGGAAATGCCCATTCCGCTGCGGCTGCCCTTCGGCGCGTGGTGGCTTGCGCAGAAGAGTGCGCTGGACGACGACCTGATTCACGACGGATTCGAAGAAGCAGAAATTGCGTTTGTTGAAATGCTGCTGCAGCCGGGGATGACGGTGGTCGACGCCGGCGCAAATCATGGCCTTTACACGCTGCTGGCGTCGAAACGAGTGGGGCGGTCGGGCCGCGTGATTGCGTTCGAACCGTCGCCTCGCGAAAGAAAACGGCTGCGGCGCCATCTGTGGGTGAATCGCTGCAAGAATGTCAACGTTCAGTCGTGCGCGCTCGGCGATGAGCGCCGGCAAGCGGATTTGTTTTTGGTCGAGGGGCGCGAGAATGGTTGCAACAGCTTGCGCGCGCCGCAAGTCGATGCGCGGACAGTCACGGTGCGCGTCGAGGTAGAACGGGTTGACGATGTGCTTAAGAAGCTTGCGATCCTACGAGTGGACTTTATCAAGTTGGACATCGAAGGGGCGGAGCTGAGCTTTCTGCAAGGCGCGCGTACTACTTTGGCGTCGTCGAGACCGGTGATCCTTGCGGAAGTGCAAGATCTGCGCACCCGGCCGTGGGGGTATGCGGCGCGCGAGGTGATCGATTTTTTGACGCGCGCGGACTATTGCTGGTTTGCGCTGACGGCGAACCGCAATCTGCAGCCTATTTCCACACATCTCAAGACGTATAACGCGAACCTAGTGGCTTTGCCGGCAGAGCGTGTCGACGAAATTCGCAAGACCCTGATGGAAGCGAAACTCCGCGGACACGCAACTAGGCGGAATCGGCGGCGGGCTTGACCGCACTCAGACCTTCCTGCTTGACGCGCTTTTTTTGATAAGCTTGCTGCTCGATGAAAGTTCTCGTTACCGGCAGCAGCGGACTCATCGGCTCCGAGGCGGTCGAGCATTTCGACCACGAGGGGCACGAAGTCTTCGGCGTAGACAACAATATGCGGCGAGTGTTTTTTGGCGCCGCGGGCGACACGCTCTGGAACCTGGAGCGGCTGAAGAACACCGCCAAGCGGTTCACGCACGCTGCCATTGATATTCGCGATCGCGCGGCCATCGAAGAACTCTTCGGCGCGCAGCGATTCGACCTGATTGTGCATTGCGCGGCACAGCCTTCTCACGACAAAGCGAGGGAAATTCCTCTCCTGGATTTCGAAGTCAACGCCCTGGGCACGGTCAATCTGCTGGAGATGACCAGGGAGCATTGCCCGGAAGCGGTGTTCGTTTTTCTCAGCACGAATAAAGTGTACGGCGACGCACCTAACGAGATCCCCATGAAGGAGCTCGAAACACGCTACGACTACGCGCGAGCGGAAGACTACGACGGCATTGACGAAACGTGCCGAATCGATCGCACGTTGCATTCGTTGTTTGGCGCGTCAAAGGCCGCTGCCGACCTGGTGGCGCAAGAGTACGGGCGCTACTTCAACATGAAAGTCGGCGTTTTCCGGGGGGGCTGCTTAACCGGGCCGTCTCATTCGGGCGTCGAGCTGCACGGATTTTTGTCGTATCTGGTGAAGGTCACGCTGAGCGGCGGGCGCTACAGCGTTTACGGTTACAAAGGCAAGCAGGTGCGCGACAACATTCACAGCCATGACGTAGTGCGCGCGATCGAAGAATTTGTCGCGAATCCGCGACCAGGCGAGGTCTACAACATCGGCGGGGGGCGTGGCAACAGCATCTCCATGCTGGAAGCCATCGCACGCATCGAACAGCTCGCCGGGCGCAAGCTGGACTGGCAGTACGTGGAGGAAGCGCGTAAGGGCGATCACATCTGTTACATCTCGAATTTGCGGAAGTTCCAGACGCACTATCCGAATTGGAGGATTACTCGCGGGCTAGATGCTATTCTGGCGGAAATGGTCGCAACGCAACGCGGGCAGCAGCTTCATTCCGCGGCAAAATGAGACCGAATCGAGCGGCGGCCCTCGCATCCACGGCTAGTGTCTGCCGGCTGCGGCGAGGACCATCATGAACGCGAAGCCGGCCGTTTCGGCGATCATCGTCAATTGGAACGGGGCGCGCCATCTGAGGACTTGCCTTCCCAGCCTTTTGTCGCAATCTTTTACGTCCCTCGAGGTCATCGTGGTGGACAATGACTCGAAGGACGACTCCGCCGAAGTGGCGCGAGAATTTCAGGTGCGCTGGCTTCCGTTGGACAAGAACGCGGGGTTGGCACCGGCCTTGAATCGCGGCGCAGCGATGGCCGTCGGCGATTTTCTCCTTTTCATCAACAACGACATGCGGTTCGATCCTGGTTTTGTGGCGGCCCTGGTGGAGCCGTTGAAAAAAAATGAGGAGATTTTTGCAACCGACGGAATGCAATTCAATTGGGATGGAAGCGAGCGCGGGCATCTGGCGGCGCGGCTGGCGAGGAGCAGGCCCAGGGGTCGTTCTTCTACGGAGTTAGTGCCTGGACTATACTTTTACCAGCGCGAGGTGCCGGAGAAATCGCAGGTGTTCACGGCCTCCGCGGCGTGCATGCTGGCGCGCCGATCTTTTTTTGAGAAACTTGGCGGATTCGATGACCGGCTGCCGCTCGGGTATGAAGACATCGAGATCTGCTGGCGCGCGTGGATCCAGAAGTGGAAAACGGTTTACGTTCCGACCGCGATCTGCTGGCATCGAGTAGGCAGTTCGGGCCGCTCCGTCGAAGGTATGCGCATGAATTTCCGCGGAATATTGCAGGGACGCTTGTTGCTGGCCACCAAACTCCTGCCGCTGCGATATGCAGCACGCACGTGGCTGATTTCCACGGCGGCGCTGGCCAAGGACATCGGCCGGTTGCGATGGCAATTTGCGAAAGATCGAATTGGTACGCTGGCAGGACTTGTGGGCATACTTCCCGAGTTGCTTCGCGAAAGGAGAATGCTATTCAGAGCTGCCTGTATCACGCCAGCACAGCAACTCAATTTACTGCTGCGATTTTCGGATGAAGATGCCGATGCCCGTCGTAGCGTAAGTTGAGAGTCATGACGAGGTTGCTTCTGAAGTGCGCGCGATACGTCAAATGCTACTGTGAACTGGCCTTTGGCGCTCGCCCGGAATCGCTCGAAGAGATCATTGATTACTGTGTTGATCGCCCCGTTCTGATGGGGCAGGTGCGCTCTGAAGTACTGGAGTTGGGAAATCTTTTGAAGGTGTTTGCTCCCAGGCGCAGCTTGGAGATCGGAACGAATTACGGGGGCACGCTGTTCCTGCTTTGCGCGGTTTCTCCGCCACAAGCAAAAATTATCAGCGTGGACTTGCCCTACGGACCGTTTGGAGGAGGATATCCCAAGCGCAAAGCGCCGATTTTTCGCCGTTTCCCGAAATCCGGGCAGGAACTGCACCTGATCCGGGCAAACTCGCATTCCGCGGAAACCAAGGAGCACGTGGTGAGCCTTCTCCGCCGCGACCAGTTAGACTATCTATTTATCGACGCTGATCACACCTATGAAGGTGTACGGCGCGATTTCGAAATGTATTCGCCATTAGTGCGCAATGGGGGAATGGTAGCTTTTCACGACATCGTGACACACCAGCAAGAAACGCAATGTGAAGTCGAGAGGTTTTGGAACGAGATCAAGCAGCACTACCGGCATCAAGAGTTTGTTGAATGGCCGAGCACAGGCGCGATTCCGATTGCGGTAACCGGCGCGCCGATGGAAACGTCCGGCATCGGCGTTCTTTTCATGCCATGAAGCCTGGTAGGCGGAGCGGCGAACGGAAAAAGAAGCGACACGGGTGGAGTAGAATTGCTTACTCAGGACGACGGACCGAGCGGAGATGCCTTGTGCCAAAGCCGTTCGTGACAGTGCTGATCGACACTTACAACCAAGAAGCGTTTATCGAAGAGGCCATCGCCAGCGTTCTTCAGCAGGATTTCCCCGCGTCGGAAAGGGAAATTCTGGTAGTGGATGATGGATCGACCGACCGCACCGCGGAGATCGCGCTAAAGTTTGCGCCACGCGTGCGGTTGCTGCGCAAGCGTAATGGGGGACAAGCTTCTGCGTTTAACGCCGGAATTCCGGAAGCACACGGAGAGATTGTGGCGTTTTTGGACGGCGATGATTGGTGGGCACCGGACAAGTTAAGCGCCGTCGCGCGCGTTTTCGAGGCCGAGCCGGCGGTGGGCCTGGTCGGGCACGGCACGACACAAGTCTACCCGGACGGGCGGCGAGTGGCCGAACTGCCTCGCGAGATTACTCGTTTTCGGCTGACGTCCAGCGAAGAAGCAAGGATTTTCCGCATGCGCAGGGGGTTTCTGGGCACCAGCCGCATGACGTACCGCAAAGGGATTCTCGCGCAGGTCGGTCGGGTGCCGGAAGCGCTGAAATTTGAGGCTGACGAATACCTGTTCACCCTGGCTGGGCTTTTTGCGGATGTCCTGGTTTTGCCGGCATCCTACACGTTTTATCGGCTGCACCGCGGAAACCTTTTTCAGTTTACGCGCGGAGACCGCGATAGCGTTCGCCGGAAACAGCAAGTATTGGCGGCACTCGCGGAATCACTGCGCGCAAAACTGCGTGAGCTGAAACTGCGCGAAGACATCGCCCAAACGATTTTAGAGTGCGTTCAACTGGAGGCAGATTGTTTGCGTCTGGAGCTGGACGGCGGATTTCCTTGGGAGACGGTTTCCGCGGAATTGAAGATCATGCGCGTTTTTCATAGCGATGCATCGATCTGGCAGCGGCTTTTCAGTTTGGCCAGGCTCGCGCCTGCTCTCGTTTTGCCATCCGCCGTATATTATCGATGGAGGCATGGACTTTCCGACCTGGCTATTTATAAAGAACTGCGGCGGCGTTTTTTTCCGTTTCCCATGCCGAGCCATGTCGAGCGGTCCGAGAAACCCACAGCATGAGCCTATCTTGATTGCAGCTGGCCGGTCGTCAAAGTGGATCGTGCTCCAGCGCCGCAAGAAACTGCGCGGAAAGGACTGGTTTCGCGCATGATTACGCTGGGCATCAGCTACAACAAAACGCACGATTCCTCGGCGTGTATCGTGCGCGAAGGCGAGCTGGTGTTCGCGGTTGCCGAGGAAAGGCTTAGCCGCATCAAGCATGACGCCCGGTTTCCCGCGTTGGCGATTCAAGCGTGCCTGGACTTTGCGGGCGTGAGCGCGAGTCAGGTTGATGACGTTTGTTTTGGCTGGACCACCGCGGGACCGGGATTTCGTCACGACCTGAAATGCCTGGCCAGCGGAGGTTTGCCACTCACCTACCTCAACGTTTTGACCAGCACGCTGCATTTCTTGAGCATGTGGCATCAGGAAAGCGGCGCAAAGACATTCACGCAGCGCTTCGGTAATGTGCGAGGCCGCATTCGACACGTGGATCATCATTGGGCTCACGCCATCAGCGCGTACGCTTTCTGCGGATTCGATGACGCGACGGTGGTGGTGATGGACGGGCGTGGCGCGTGGGAAGCCACATCGATTTGGCATGGAACCAAAGGGCGACTGCATCACCTGCTGACGATTCCCTTTCCCGATTCCCTGGGACTGTTTTACAGCCAGTTCACTGGCTATCTGGGGTTTCAGCCGAACAGCGATGAATGGAAAGTCATGGGTTTGGCACCGTATGGCGAGCCGGGAGTAAAGGTGGACGCGTTCATCGATCCGGTGGCAGATCCGTATCGCGTGCATTGGAAACGGCTTTTTGGAAATGGCAGCGGCTCGTTTTCCGGCATCGCTCCGCTCTTGGGGCCCGTACGCGCGCCGGAAAGCGAGATCGGCGCGCGGCACAAGAACATCGCATATGCGGTGCAAGATGCTTGCGAGATCGCCATGTTGAGCGTGGTGCGTATGGCGGTGGAGAAAACTCGCATCCGGAATCTCTGCCTCGCGGGCGGCGTGGCGCTGAATTCCAAAGGCAACGGCAAGATTGCAGCTTCCGGGCTGGTAGACAATATTTTTGTGCAGCCCGCCGCTTCGGACGATGGCACCGCCTTGGGCGCGGCGCTTGCCCCGTTTCTGGAAGATGGCGGCAGCCTGCCAATGAAACCGATGTACCACGCGCATTGGGGGCCAGGCTTTGACGACGACACCATAGAAACCGCGCTGCGCACGTACAAACTGCCGTACACCCGCGTGGATGATCCGGCGGCCAGGGCGGCAGAACTTCTTTCCAGCGGAAAAATTCTGGGATGGTTTCAGGGACGCATGGAATTTGGTCCGCGAGCTCTGGGCAGCCGCTCGATTCTGGCTGATGCCCGCGATCCCGAGATGAACGCCAAGGTAAATAACGCGGTGAAGTTTCGCGAGTGGTGGCGTCCGTTTGCGCCGTCGATGAAAAAAGAAGCGGCGAGCGATTATCTGGAGGGCGTGACCGATTCGCCTTTCATGATCCTCACCGCGCAGGTGCGCCCGGAGAAGCGCGGCGTGATTCCCTCGGTAACGCACGTGGACGGCAGCGCGCGCCCGCAAACCGTCGAGAAGCAGATCAATCCGCTTTACTGGCGGCTGCTCGATGAGTTCGAGAAACGCACCGGAGTGCCGCTGATCATGAATACGTCCTTCAATTTGCGCGGCGAAGCCATCGTGCACACGCCGACTGACGCGGTGCGCACGTTTTTCAGTTCCGGGATGGATGCGCTGGTGATCGGCAGTTTTCTGGTGGAGAAGTGAGTGCCCAGCGGTTTGTCAGAAAGCACCTGCCGTGAGACCGCGGCTTCTGGTAGTTCCCCACATCTACGCAGACGACATTGCGGTACGCGAGATCGAGTTGGCGCGACGGCTCACCTCCAAGTTTGAAGTGTTTCTGCTGAAATCGCGCCACGCGCTGCACGTCGATGGCAAATCGGCTTTCACCAGGCGTGTAAAGCAAGCGGGGGTCGCTCTAAGCGCGGCGCTGCGGTCTCGCTCGCAATCCAAGGCGTCTGACGGCACATCGATCATCGAAGTCCCAGTATGGCAGCCGATTCTGGCGCAAAGACTGGTTGGAGTGGAACGTGCGTCCGCATTGTGCCGGCTGCGTAATCGGCAAACTCTTCGCGGCCTGGTCCGAGACTTAGGGATCACGCATGTTCTGCTTGCAAACGAATTATTCGGCGTAGAACGAATCCCGGGAGTTCGGACGTTCTTTGATGTAGTCGATTGGTTTCCCGAGGAGCAGTTTTCTTCGGCCAGGCTTGGGCGAATTCGTGCCGCAATCGGCGCCATCGACAAACAGGTGGATGGAACCTTCGCTGTTTCGCAGCCGCTATGCGAAAAGCTCGAACGCGAATGCGGCATGCAGGCCTCGCCTCTGCCCAATGGCGCCGATATAGCTCGCTTGCGCTCCGTGGCGCCTGCAAAAGTGTCAGCCCTGCGACAACGCCTGGGAATCGCTGAACACTTCGCGATCGGATACATTGGCAACCATGGGTCCTTTACGGGCGTGGATCTTGCGGTGAACGCCTTTCTGGCCGCGCGGCAGCGCATCCCAAATGCCAGACTCCTCATTATCGGTCCCGCCGACACTTGGAGAGCACTGCTGGAAGCGAATCGGGCCGCGGGAGTTATCGCCACAGGGAATGTCGCGCCCGCGGAAATCGCCGAGTACTGTAATGCCATCGACGTGGGGGTGCTGGCGCAGGGGAAAAGCGCCGGAACGGACTTTGCTTTCCAAATTAAAGTGGTTGAATACAGCGCGTGCCGCAAGTGCGTGGTCTCAACGCCGCTCTTGAACTGGCAGAGGCTGGCGTGGCCCAACATAATTCTTGCGGAGCCGAATCCGCAGGCGTGGGCGGATGCCTTCGTGCGAGCGCGCGGAATGTCCTGGGAACCTGCATGGGACCGCATCGTGGAGGCATACGACTGGCAGGTGCTCGCCGACATCGCGGCCAAGGCTATGATCGGTTCCCACGGAGATAGGAACTGACATGCGAGTCCTTGCGGTCTTCGGCACTCGCCCGGAAGTCATCAAAATGGCGCCGGTCCTCCGCGCCGCAAAAGAAGCGGGGATCGACGCCAAAGTCTGCGTTACCGCCCAACATCGCGAAATGCTGGACCAGATGCTGGAGGTCTTCGGGATAAAGGCGGATTTCGACCTGGATCTGATGCAGGAAAATCAGTCACCGCTTTCGGTGGCCGCGCGCGTGTTCGATGCGCTCGCGCCGGTGATGCTTTCCGTTCAGCCGGATTGGCTGCTGGTGCAGGGCGACACGACCACGGCGTTCGCTGCCGCATTCGTCGGCTACCAGCAACGCGTCGGCGTCGGCCATATAGAAGCAGGGCTACGGACAAGGGATAAGTGGCAGCCGTTTCCGGAAGAAATGAACCGCCGACTGGTGACAGCAATAGCGGATTTGCATTTCGCACCAACGCAAGGCGCCGCGGACGCGCTTTTGGCGCAAGGAGTCGCGGCTCATCGAATCTTCCTGACGGGAAACACCGTTGTTGATGCTTTGCAAGAGATTTTGAAGCGTCCGGCAACTTTTGCCGATACACGGCTCAAAGCGCTAACAGGAAGATTCGTCCTGCTGACAGCTCATCGGCGGGAGAATTTTGGCGAGCGCCTCGAGCAGATCTGTTTGGCGGCGGCGGACTTATTGCGCAGGTTTCCGGACGTGAGTCTGGTTTTCCCCGTGCACCCCAATCCGCATGTAACAGAAACGGCTCAACGTATACTCGGACGGCAGCCGCGAACTATCCTGACGGGGCCGTTGTCTTATCCGGATTTCGTGCACCTCATGAAATCAGCGGCGCTGATCTTGTCGGATTCCGGGGGCGTTCAAGAGGAAGCGCCCAGTGTGGGAACACCTGTGTTGGTCCTGCGCGATGTCACAGAGCGGCCAGAGGCGGTCGAGTCCGGCTGCGCCGAAGTTGTCGGCACCAAGCGAACCAAAATCCTGGAGCACGCCACGGCTTGGCTTGAAGGCGCCGGGCAGCGTCTCCCTGTTTCAAGAGGAAATCCGTTCGGTGACGGGAAGGCCGGCGCCAGAATCGTGAGCGCGCTACAACAGTTTCGCGCGTGAATTGCTACCAGCTCTTGGCGAGCACCACGATGATTTTCGCCACCGAGTCGACGTCGCGCGTGTCGATGACTTCACCGGGCGAGTGCGAATAGCGCAGCGGCCAGCCGAGCGGAATATGACTCCCCTGAAAAATTCCGGGTTCCGCAACTCACCTGCAGAGCGCTTCGATTAGTTTCTCCTTCTTTTTCTCGGCGTAAGACGTCAATGCATCGAGTGACGCCACATATCCCCCCACGACAGCGGCGGCGAGCAGCGCAAATGCCTTGGCGGGCAGCCAGCGGTCGCCGGTCCACCGTCCCAGCCCCAAGACCAGTGAGCTTATCCCGAAAAGCAAAATCTGCGCGCAAAACGCAACAAGCACAGCCATGCTCGATTGCCGCTGACCGTGTATCTGGCCAAACGCTAACTTGCGCGGGAAACTCAACGACGACCAGTTGGCGATCGACAATTGTCCGACCACCGTGAAGATAATGGCCGCCAGCGTTGCGATGAAGATCGGCGCCGATGGCGATCCCACACGGTAGCAAAACGCGGCAATGCACAGCGTGAGCTCTATCGTGACCAGCGCAACCTGCACGAAGTTTTTCCCGAGAAAGACATTGCGAAATTGCAGTGGCGCGGTGAAGTACGTCTGCACACCGGTATTCTCGTAGGCGAAGCTGTTATAGGCCGGAGCCATCAAAATCAAAATGATGTAGGCCACTAAGCCGGGAAAGAACAATTCCGGAGAGATGCCGCTTTTCGCTCCGGAAAAGCGGAACAGTGTGGCCTGGGTGATGAGCGCAAAGACCAGGATGGGCGGCAGGAGCAACAATAAAGCGGCAAAGCCATTGCGCAGCAAATAGCGAATTTCCTTACGAATGACCGCGGCAACTTGCGGGGACAGCAAGCCGAGCGCGTCCGCGTCCGATTCCCGCCGCGCCTTGTTGCCAACCGCCCTCTCGGGCGCCGGAGTTTCGCTCAGCTCCTCCCCGCGATACTGCGCCGCAAGGCGCAGCCACAGCAAGCCGCCAAAAAGCACCGCGTAGCACGCAATTCCTGATACCGCGAACGCGAACTCACCGTAATGTCCGGCCGACGCGGCTCCCACGCTCTTGCCGGCCAGCGATGCAGGAAAGTACGCAAAATAAGGGAGAGCACGCACAAGCCATGGCTCGGCGGAATTCCCGTAACGATTCAACAGCGGACCCAGCAACTGCAGCGACACCATGAGAAGGATAAAACCGGCGAAAAAGAGCTCTCGCGTGCGGCGCCGCGCCAGCAGGCGTTCCATCCAGGACCCAAGCAGGCGTTCCAGCGCCACGTTGAACAAGATGAACAATGCTGCCACCAGCAACATGGCCGGCAGTAGCGCGAGGTGCGCCGCGGCCGCGCCCAGGATAATCGAAATGATCCAGCACACGGCTGCCAATCCGGTGAAATCCGCTAATCCGTAGACTAGCCCGAGTATGTAGAACGCGCCAAAACTTAGAGGGAAACGTAGCAGCCCGCGGAACTCGAAGGAGACCCCGAAGCCTGCCACTATGATGGGAAAGAGTTGCCACCACAAAAAAATGGCCCAGAAAAACAAGCTCAGCCAGGTGGGTCTGCCGCTGGATACAAAATTGCGCGTGCTCTCAAACAAGGCATAGCACAATACAGTCACGAACGCGCCTGCCAGCAAGCCGACGATAATCAACCCGAGCAGATCGAGCCGGTTTTGTTTTCGCCGCAGGTTATTGTGCAGCATCCGCCAACGCAAGCCGGCGATCAGCCTGATTTGCTTCAGAATTCCAAGCTGCCCTACGTCAGCCACGAAAGCTCCTCGATCTGCGTCCGTTCCGCGCCGCTCTGGCCCACGATCGACAGGAAAATCTGCTCCAAAGTTGTCTTGCTGCCTTCTTTTCCGGCAATCCCCGCGCGCAATTCCTCGATGGAGTCTTGCGCCACCAGCCGGCCCTGGTGAATGATTCCCACGTGGCTGCACAAGCGTTCGACAATCTCCAGCACGTGCGAGGTAAGAAAAATCGTCACGCCGCGCGCCGTCATACGGCCTAGTAGCGCCTTCAACGCGCCGGCCGCCAACGCATCCACGCCTTCGAACGGCTCATCGAGGAAAAGAATGCGCGGTCTGTGAATCACCGCCGCGGCCAGCGCCAGCTTTTTCTGCATGCCGTGCGAATAATCCGCGATCATCGATTTCGGCCGGTCCGCCAGTTGCATGAATTCCAGCAGTTCTCCCGTGCGTCGAAGCGCCGTGGCGTGGTCGAGCCCATACATCCTGCCGACAAAACGCAGATATTCCGCTCCGGTCAAACGCTCGAAAAGCCCCATGCCTTCCGGCACCACGCCAATCTGCCGCTTTACCTCGATCGTGTGTGAAGAAAAATCCAGCCCCAGCAGTTGCATGCGCCCGGAGGTCGGCGCCAGCAGTCCGGTGAGCATTTTAATTGTCGTGGATTTCCCCGCGCCGTTGGGTCCCAGAAAGCCGAAAACCTGCCCGGCCCTCACCCGCAGATCGACATTGTCCACCGCGGTGAGCGCGCCGAAGCGCCGCGTAAGCTTCTCCGTCACAATGGCCAAGTCGGTCATCGTTTGTCCCCGGCTGATAGTTCGCAGCAAAACTCTAGCATGAACGCGACGCGCCTCGGGCGTCGCGCGGCGCGCAAACATAGCGCTCGCTAGCTTTTTCTCAGACGGGCGTTTTCTGCGTAGTGGGCGCAACGCCGGCAGGCTGCGCTTCTTTAGCCGGGAATGCTGCGAGCACCGCCGGCAGCTCCACGCGAAAAACCGCGCCGCCTTGTTGCGAGTTGTAGCAAAGAATCTTTCCGGCGTGCTCCTGCAGGATGCCGAAGCAGATGCTCAAGCCCAGGCCTGTGCCTTTGCCAACCGGCTTCGTGGTGTAAAAGGGGTCGAACACGCGCTGCGGTTCCTTAATCCCCGGTCCCGTGTCGGTAAACAGGATCACCACATTGCCGCGATCCCGTATGGTCTTGATGGTCAGCATTCCGCCCCCGCTGGCTTCCATTGCGTCAATCGCGTTGTTGACGATGTTGAAGAACACCTGCAGCAATTGATTGCCATCCCCGCGCACTCCCGGCAGCACGGATTCCAGTTGCATGTCGATGCGTGACTTCGACGACCGCAAATCCAGAGCGCGCAGTTGCACCGCATTGGTGACTACTGTGTTGATGTCCAGCAGCGTGCGTTCCGGCGGCACCTGCCGCGCAAATCTCAGCAGATTGGCCACCAACGTTTTCGTGCGCCGCGCCTGATCGCGAATCTTTCCCGCCGTGGCGCGCGCCTTCTCCGGCAATGTCGGGTCATCCGCCAGCAGGTCCGAGTAGCCCAGAATCGCCGCCAGCGGGTTGTTGATCTCATGCGCCGCGCCAGCCGCCAGTTGGCCGAGCGAAACAAGTTTTTCCGTCTGCACTATCTGCGTTTGCAGCCGTTGTAAGTTTTCGATGGACTGCTCCGACTTCGAGAGCAGTCGCGCGCGATCGGCGTCCGCTATGTGCGTTCGCAGGAACACCAGGAAGGCGATGGGCACGGAGGCAATCAGCGTGGTCATCAAGCGAAAATCACGCACGACCGGCGTATCGTGCTCGAAGCGCAGCGTAAAAATAGCAAATATCGGCAACGATATGACGGCTGCCATGGCCAGCCGTGCCGACCACACGCTGTCGCGTGACCTGCCGTCTCCGTCATCGTCTTGCGGAATGTCCAGTTCCGCGCGCTTCAGATAGGCAATCACGCCTGCCAACCCAAGCCACAAAAACGATGAGATCAGCGGCAGATCGTAAAGGCTCCCGGTCGCATACTTTTTCAAGCTGATGGCCACGTTGATGGTCAGGGAAGAAAGCATGTACATCGCTGAGGCGCCAAACAAGTTGGCGTACACCACGCGCCACGCGCCTTTAGCCTTCAGCCACAGCACGCCCAGCCCGATGACGATCACCATGTTCTGCACATTGCTGACCACGTCATAGTTGTAGTTGTACTGCGCCTCCGACGGCGCGGCGTACATCCAGGGGAAAACCACGAAGGCGTAAACGAAGGTCCACCAGGTCAGCAGGAGAACAAAATCTAAATAGCCAAATTGAAGTCGAACCTCTCCGCGTTTGCGGTGCGGTTGCAGCGCTAGCGCCGCCATGATGGGAATCCCTTTAAGGAAGAAGACAATATCTCCACCATAGATAACGGGCATGTGCTGGTGTTCGTAGACTTCGTAGTACGTCCACTGAAACTGGCCGATCATCCACAGCGTGCAGCCCATCGCCAGCAGCATCCAGAAAATGTTTCGCCGCCAGTGCGGCGTACCGGCATTGAGCAGCAGCCCGGCATTGGCCAGCAGCGGGACCATACACCGCACCAGGTTCCCGAAGGTGGAAACCGTATCGGGATGCCCGGCAAGCGTGATGGACACCAGCGCGTAGATGCCGACCACCGCTAGCCACAGTCCCAGCAGAATTCCGATGATTCGGGAAAAAGACATACTCGTGCTTCGGGACATTTTAGAGGGGAAACTCGCTGGCCGGCGTCCGCGATCCTGCGTGGATGGCCAAACGATAACTGCGCGCTTTATTTGTTCCCCGCACAACCTACTCTGGGCAAGCCGCGCCGCCCGCAATCCAGATCTTCACCTGCGCCACAGTGTCGCGGCGGGAAAGCGGCGGCACTGTCCGTCCGTCGCCCGGACTCCAGCCCCACCCCACAAGGTCGTCGTTGCCGACATGGTCGAGCAGGTTCCCCAGCGACCGCCCGCCATTCTGCTTCGGATCCTTGATCTGCCGGCACAGCTCGCCCGGCGACCGCCCGGCAAACACCATCTTAACTTCCAGCGACGGCAGCGACCATCTCGGACTGCCCGGCGGCAGGTGCGCCCCGGGAAGATTCGCGGCCTGATGGCATGTATCGCAGCGCATTGCGGTTACTCCGTGTCCATCGGCGCCGCGCTTCACGTTTTGCAAGTGCACGTGGCTGTCATCTCCCTGCAAGGGAGCATCGCCCGCCGGATGGCAGTTTTGGCATCGCGGAGAAGTCAGTACGCGATAAAACTGCAGAAACGATGCGCGTGATGCGGCGGCATCCGGCTTCGCAGCCGTTTGCGCCGCGAGTGAACAGGCGAGCAGCGTCAGAACGGCGGCGCTTCCTAGAATTGCAAAACCACAACGAAGCCGGTGATTTCGGCGCATCGTTTGCAAACTTCGTTCACGATTTAGGGGCATTCTCATAATTTTGTCCCCGCATTTTCCGCCAAGTCACTCGCGCGAATAGGCAGCCGCCGAATGCGTTTACCGGTAACCGCGAAAATCGCGTTGGCCAGCGCCGGAGCCACCGGCGGCACGCCCGGCTCGCCCACTCCGGTCGGATTCGCGTTGCTCGGAACGATGTACACCTCGATTTTCGGGGACTCGAAAATTCGCAGCATTTGGTAATCGTGGAAATTCGTCTGCTCCACTCTTCCGTTCTTCAGCGTAATCTCCGTCTTCAGCGCAGCCGTCAGCCCAAAAACGATTCCGCCTTCCATCTGCGCCTTCACGGTGTCCGGGTTAATCACCGTACCGCAATCGACGGCGCACACCACACGGTGCACGCGCACCGCGCCGTCTTTCGCTACCGACGCCTCCACAACCTGCGCCACGTAGCTGTCGAAGGAGAAATGTCCGGCGATCCCGCGGCCCACTCCCGCCGGCAGCTTCGCTCCCCAATTGGCCTTTTGCGCCGCAAGGTCCAGCACCGCCAACATGCGCGGCTGGTTGGCCAGCAATTTCCGCCGCAGCTCGTAGGGATCCTTTCCGCCGGCATGCGCCACTTCGTCGAGAAACGCTTCCACCGAAAAGCCCGTATGCGAATGGCCCACCGACCGCCACCATTGCACCGGCACGCCGATCTTCGGACTGTGCAAGTCCACTTGCAGATTGGGAATGCCGTACAGCAAATCCGCGGCGCCTTCCACGGAGGTGGAATCAACACCATCCTTGATTCCAAACGCTTCAAACAGCGTCCCTTGCATAATCGACTGGCCCACGATCGTGTGCGTCCACGCGAGCGGCTCGCCGTTCGCGTCCAGCCCCGCCACGAAGCGGTCGTGCCACATCGGCCGGTACCAGCCGCCCTGCAAATCGTCTTCGCGCGTCCACACTACTTTCACCGGCGCCTTCGCCACCTTTGCTACGTGCACCGCTTCCCGTACAAAATCCGAAGCCGGATTTGCGCGACGCCCAAATCCGCCGCCCAGCAGTGTGGTGTGAATCTGCACTTTCTCCGGCGGCAAACCCGCCACCTGCGCCGCATTCGCGCGGTCCACCGTCTCGAACTGCGTGCCAGTCCAGATTTCGCAACCGTCCGCGTGCAGATCCACGACGCAATTCAAGGGCTCCATCATGGCGTGCGCCAAATACGGCACGTCATACTCCGCGGTAATCGTCTTGGCCGCCGTTTTCAATGCGCTCTCCGGATCGCCTGTCTTTTTCGCAACGACCCCCGGCGACTTCGCCTGCTCCGCGAAATCGCGTGTCATCTGCTCGGTCGACATCCCGGCATTCGGGCCCAGATCCCACTCCACCACCAGCTTGTCTCTACCGACTTTCGCCGGCCAAAACCGCTCCGCAATCACCGCCACGCCGGACTCCACCTGCTCCACCGCCTTTACGCCCGGCACCTTCAGCGCCTCGCTCGCGTCAAATTTCGCCACCTTTCCGCCAAAGACCGGCGGCCGCGCCACCACTGCCGTAAGCATTCCCGGCAAGCTGACGTCCAGCCCAAACTGCGCGCTCCCGTTCGTCTTCGATGGCGTATCCAGCCGTCGCGTGGGTTTGCCAATCAGCGTGAAACTCTTCGCGTCCTTCAGCTTCACTTCTGCTGGCGGTGTAAGTTGCGCGGCTGCATTTGCCAAAGAGCCATACGTCGCTCGTTGCCCCGTCGCGCGATGCAGCACGACGCCCTTTTCCACCTGGCAACTCGCCGCATCCACCTTCCATTGCTGCGCCGCCGCGGCCACCAGCATTGTCCGAGCAAGCGCCCCCATTTTTCGGTAGCGTTCCCACTCCGCGGGCGATGTCGTGCTTCCGCCGGTCATCTGCATTCCGAAGATCGGATGGTTATAGACTTTATCCACCGGCGCCGCTTCCACGCGAATCTTGGACCAGTCTGCCTCCAGCTCTTCGTTCAACAGCATCGGCAGCGAAGTATAAACCCCTTGGCCCATCTCCGAGTGGCTGGCGATCACCGTCACGCTTTCATCCGTACCAATCCTCACAAAAGCATTCAACGCAACCTGATTTTCCCCAGCCGCGGCCCTTTCTGCGCCCGCGCTGGGCAGCGGCAGATACCAACTCACCAACAGCCCGCCTCCCACGGCCGCGCCCGTCTTGAGGAACTCCCGCCGTCCCACCATCGCCGGTGCGCTCATCTCGCCCTCCGTCCGTCGCTCAATTCCGCCGCCCTGTGAATGGCTTGCCGGATGCGCGAGTAGGTTCCACAGCGGCAGATATTGCCGCCCATCGCCTCATCGATATCCTTATCTGTAGGTTTTTGAATCTCCGCCAGCAAAACCGCTGCGCTCATAATCTGCCCGGACTGGCAGTAGCCGCACTGCGGCACGTCCAGCTCGATCCACGCCTTTTGCAGTGGATGCGTCAGATCGGTGGACAGCCCCTCGATCGTCGTCACGTGCTTCCCCTCCGCCCGCGATACCGGGGCTACGCACGAGCGGATCGCCTTTCCTTCCAGGTGTACGGTGCATGCTCCGCAGAGCGCCATCCCGCAACCAAATTTTGTTCCCGTCAATCCCAGCGACTCTCGCAGCACCCACAACAATGGAGTCGATGGATCGACGTCGACCTGCACAGCCTTCCCATTTACGAAGAAGTTGGTCATAACCTGTTCTCCCTGCACGATGGCGAATGGCAACCTTGGTTTCCTTTGGATGGTGGAACGCAAGCCAAGGTTACGGCTGGACGACCACTCTACGCGGCCAAGAGCCTAGCGCAAAAACAGACTCTTTTCAGCAACATACGCTGAAACTTCGCAGCGGCCTGAGTATCCAATCCGGAGCAAGGTGCTCGGGCCTGCGATTACCCATCCATTCGGAGGGAGCAGCCGTAGCATAATAAGAGGGGCACGGGCTTGACCCGGTCTGAAAGGAACTATGCTGCTTCGCAAGCCTACGGATTTGACGTATGCGGATGTAACGCCAAAGTCGGTCTACCTGGACCGCCGCAAATTTCTGCGCGGCATGGGCCTCGCAGGCATTGCTGCCGTTGCCGGCCGTCGCCTGCTCGATCTGGCGATTCCATCTCAAAGTGTCCACGCCGGGACGAAGCTCACCACCATCAAAGGCCCCTTCAGCACGGACGAAAAAATCAATTCCTTCAACGACGTGACGCACTACAACAACTTCTACGAATTCGGCGTGGACAAAGACCAGCCCGCCAAGAATTCCCAAAAATTTGTCACTTCCCCCTGGACCGTTTCCGTGAGCGGCGAGGTCAAGAAACCGCGTAAGTTCTCCATGGACGAGATCCTCAAGCTCGCGCCTCTCGAAGAGCGCATTTACCGCCACCGCTGCGTCGAGGGCTGGTCTATTGTCGTTCCCTGGATCGGTTTTTCTCTCAGCACGTTGGTCAATCTCGTCGAGCCTACCCCGAAGGCGCGTTTCGTCGCTTTCGAAAGCTATTACGATCCTGGCCAGATGCCGTTAGGACGATACGCCGGAATTTCGTTGCCTTATGTGGAAGGTTTGCGCCTTGACGAAGCCATGCACCCGCTAGCGCTTCTCTGCGTCGGCATGTACGCCGAAACGTTGCCAAACCAGGATGGCGCTCCGGTGCGCATGATCCTGCCGTGGAAATATGGATTCAAGAGCATCAAGTCGTTGGTGAAAATCCGTTTTGTCAAAGACCAGCCGCCCACTACGTGGAATCTCTATTCCTCGCAAGAGTACGGCTTCTATTCCAATGTGAATCCCGAAGTCGATCATCCCCGCTGGAGCCAGGCTCGCGAGCGCCGCCTACCCGAATTCTTCAAGACCCACAAGACCCTGATGTTCAACGGCTACGCCGACCAAGTCGCCAGCCTTTACACGGGCATGGATCTGCGCAAAAACTACTAGGCGGGGATCGCTGCGTGCACACATTCCTCGCCAGTAAATGGACCAAAGCCGCCCTGTTCCTCTTGTGCCTCGGCCCGCTCGCCGCCATCATCTGGCCATTCGCTCGCGGCTACACCATTCCCAATCCGCTCGAGTTCATCCAGCACGCCACGGGCGACTGGACCCTGCGTTTCCTGGTCATAACGCTCTCCATCACCCCGCTACGCCAGCTTCTTAGCGTTCCCGAGTTGATCCGCTTCCGCCGCATGCTCGGCCTTTTCGCCTTTTTCTACGCCTGCTTGCACTTCACGACCTATCTTTGGTTTGACAAGGTTTTCGACGTTCACGAAATTTGGAAAGACGTTTACAAGCGCCCCTTCATCACTGTGGGCTTTCTAGCCTTCACACTGCTCATTCCTCTGGCGATTACCTCCACCGCCGGCTGGATTCGCCGTCTCGGCGGCCGCCGCTGGCGCATCTTGCATCGCGCCATCTACATCAGCGCCGTCTGTGGAGTCATTCACTACTACTGGCAGGTGAAATCCGCGGTGATTCGGCCGCTGTTCTACGCGACGCTGGTAGGTTTGCTGCTGGCGTGGCGCGTCGGTGCATGGCTCTTGCGGCGTCGGCGAGTGGCACTCGCCAACGCAGTGCCGCAACGAAGCCCCATCAACGCTTCTCATTGATTTTACTGCTCAGTTCGGTTCGCTGGCTTGCGGAGCATCCTCGGCGAGGTCCAGCCCCCAAAAGCGCGGCGCGGGCGTAAGAAACTCCACTCCCACGCGCTGCCGGTCCGCCGGCTCCCCCAAATATACGACGCGGCATTCCTGCTCTTCCTGCGTTTCAGGATGCGTCAGCACCAGCATCTCGCCGTCGTCAATCTCATGCCTCAGCAGGATCAGCGCCCCGTGCGCATTCACCACCACGGTCTCGCACGTCTCACGAAATTTCCGCCCGTTGTGCGCGCGCCCCTGCGCCTGCAACTTCATCTTCAGGAAAGCTCGTCCGCTGCGTCGCGGTGATTTGGAAGCCACTGTGTCCATGCTTCCATGTTCCAGTCCTCCGCAAACCCTCGTCAATTGCCCCTCAGGTCAGTTGTTCCCCAGCAGCAACTATGTCTCTCTCTGCGATCTCTGTGTTCCGAAACTCCGTGTCCTCTGTGTTAAATCTTTTTTCCGTAGCACGCCAAAAATCACGCCGCCATCCCAATCCGCCGGATCAAATCCTCCTGCTCCGCGCGGCTCTCCGCGCCGATCGTAAACGCGTCCAGCAAGCCCAGTCCCAGCACGAACTTGATCGCCTCATCCTGCCGGTTGCGCATATCTCCCTGACCCAAAATCTTCATCCCCACGATTCCTTTGCCGGCCGCCTTCATTTCCCGCATCACGCTTATTACCGTCTGCGGGTCGGAGTCCATGAACGACCCGATCGGATTGATGCGCACCAAATGCACTTGCACCCACGGAGACTTCGTCGCCGTCCGCAGCGCCTCGATCGAGTGGCACGAGCATCCATGCGCCCGAATCGTCCCTTTTTGTCTGGCCTCCTCGAACACGTCCATCACCCCGCGGTACCGGTCGGTCCAGTCGCCCTCCGTCAAGCAGTGCATCAAGCAAATGTCCAGGTAGTCCGTTCCCAATTCCTGCCGGAATCGCTCGATGTCCGCGCGGGCCGTCCCCGCATCGCGCGCCCACGTCTTCGTCAACACGGTCACCTTGTCGCGCGGCACGTGTTTCAGCGCCTCCGCTACGTGCGGATGGCTCCCATAAGAATCCGCCGCGTCAAAAAATCGCAGCCCGTGCTCGTAACCGTTCAGCAGCAAATCCGACAATCCTTTAATCCCCAGCGCCGTCTGATGCGAGTGATGCCCCGACCCCACGGTGCCCGTA